>Ga0123352_10006371_pt1 | contig 18038 bp, 15 predicted proteins | sample TergutLab28metaG_FD_89700 | JGI IMG/M metagenome (GOLD analysis project Ga0123352, IMG submission 89700) | Labiotermes labralis P1 segment gut microbial communities from Petit-Saut dam, French Guiana - Lab288 P1 | ecosystem: Host-associated > Arthropoda: Insects > Digestive system > Gut ... | reverse complement strand
TGTTCAGTAGAGCTATACCTCTACTCCCCCTATGGGCCGTACGGCCTGTACAGATCCTCAGTGCCTGTTCAGTAGAGCTATACCTCTACTCCCCCTATGGGCCGTACGGCCTGTACAGAGCCTCAGTGCCCTTAACAAGGGCGCACTTTACCTTTACTTGTATGGTCTAGACTCCCTGACATTAACCTAACGGTATGGTCCAGGCACCCTGATATTAGCCTAACGGTATGATATAGGCACACTGACATTAGCCTAACGGTATGGTCTAGGCACCCTGACATTAGCCTAACGGTATGGACTAGGCACCCTTACATTATCCTAATGGTATGATCTAGGCACCGTGACATTAGCCTAACGGTATGGTCTAGGTACACTGACATTAGCCTAAGGGTATGGTCTAGACACCCTGACATTAACCTAACGGTATAGTCTAGGCACCCTGACATCCTAACGGTATGGTCTAGACACCCTGACATTAGCCTAACGGTGTGGTCTAGGCACACTGACATTAGCCTAACGGTATGGTTTATATGGACAAGACACCCTGACATTATCCTAATGGTATAGGACATCCTAACGGTATGGTCTAGGCACACTGACATTAGCCTAATGGTATGGTCTAGGTACAATGATATTAGCCTAATGGTGTGATCTAGACACTTTAACGTTATCCTAACGGTATGGTCCAAGGCACAGTAGCCTAACTATGTAGTCTAGGCACCCTGACAAAAGCCTAACGAACTAACCTAACGCTACGTAACCCTATACAATTGAGTCATTGCCTGAAACAACGCTGTGTGTCACATTACAACAATACATTTTAGTGTCACGTAGTGCGAAGGCCAAAATAATAATTTGTCTCTTCTGCATTTCGGAAGCAGCGAAGTTACAATGAAGCGATAGACAAACATACAATTCGGTGCTGTTCTCCTGACACAATATACGTACGGACAATGTCTGCCTACTTCCTGCAAGGATGCAGACTGTAACATACAGCGTGCTTACATCCAACGATTAGCTTATTTAAAGTCTGCTCTATACAGTGTCATTGTCAGTCGATCGATCATCTTGTTTACAACCAACTGACGTCAATTACTATTTACGTTAATTGGTTAGTATAGATTACAATCGATTAGATCGATTGCCATCGATGGTTACAGTGTTTAGGTGGATCAGCGCATGAATATTGTGGTAGTCTGTCTTATGATGGACACTTGAGTAGTTCGTGTTTGTGTGGTGGAGCAGCGCGTGAATATTGTGGCATTCTATCATATGACGGACGCTTGACTAGTTTGTTTGTGTGTAAGTGTATGTGTGTGTGTGGTGGAGCAGCGCGTGAATATCGTGGCAGTCCGTCATATGTTGGACACGTGGCTAGTTTGTGTTTGTGTGGTGGAGCAGCGCGTGAATATTTTGGCAGTCCATCATATGACGGACGCTTGGCTAGTTAGTGTTTGTGTGGTGGAGCAGCGGGTGAATATTGTGGCAGTCCGTCATATGATGGACACGTGGCTAATGGTTTTATAATGTAGTTAATTCAACCTGTGGTTACGAACAGGTTATTCTGCGTTGACACGTCAGACTAAAACAGGTTTGGAAAAGTACACACTGCCTGACAGTTCTGTCACTGTCAATCCCTGTTTTTTTGATCTGTCAAAAACCGTACAAGTGACGGAACACGTCACTGGGTGGGTGTAAAATATGTATGTCATTTCACTATGCATGTTGTATTCTGAACATTTTTATTGCGTTAAACATAGGTACTTACATTCTACGTCTCGCAGTAAGGCACGTGAGTCTTAATGTCCTTGTACATTCGATGTTACTGAAGACACATTCTAAGGAATTTTGGAATTTACAAAAAGATATCAGTAAAACAACACGGTAGCAGTATGTTCCATCTTCCTTGCATTTATCAGAGCCAAAGTATATGAAAACAACAGATGCACTTCAACATTGATGATGTATTTTATTCACAATATATGATGTATGTTATTCACAATATAAGCTGTATTTTATTCACAATATATGCTGTATTTCATTCACAATATACAACGTATTTTATTCACAACATATGATGTACTTAATTCACGATATATGACGTATTTTATTCACAATATATTATGTATTTCATTCACAATATATGATGTATTTTATTCACAATATATTATGCATTTCATTCATAATATATTATGTATTTTATTCACAATATATGATGTATTTTATTCACAATGTTTTATGTATGTTATTCACAATATATCATGTATTTTATTCACAATATATGCTGTATTTCATTCACAATATACAATGTATTTTATTCAAAACGTATGATGTACTTAGTTCGCAATATATGATGTATTTTATTCACAATTTATTATGTATTTTATTCACAATATATTATGAATTTCATTCACAATTTTGTGAATAAAATACGTCATAAATATTTCAGTGCATTTGTTGTTTTTTTATATATATTTTGAACCACAGTATTAGTTCTTGTAATAACCTGTTTAGCTGTTCCCCAGCTATTAGCCTACACGCGAAAACAGACAGACGTGAAAACCTCATAGATGCAGTTTTTCAAATTTTCTTTTCGAATTTTCTGTGAAATGAGACAACGGACTTCCTGACCAGATCGCAGGTTGCTTGTGGACTTGGAAACCATTTTGTCCACAAAAGCAGCTGACTCTCTGCAACTAGATAATTGCACTTCTTATTTTGCCCTTACATCCACACTACATGCTTCAGTCCAGTCTACATTCGTATTAACACTTCTTGCACGTCGCAACAAATTACATGTCTATTAAATTCGCACTCACTGGTCTCATTCCGATTACATTTATTTTGCGTTACAACACCAGCAATGGCATTAATATGGAATGAATGTAGATTTTAATATGAGACAAAACTGTTGGGATTCTTAACTGGGGTCAGCTTGTTACTTATCAAAACACTTCTGTTATGTCCGCGATATGGTAGTAATTTGTGTTAATTTTAAACAATGTCAATTCGTTGTGCTATTAATAATACAAAAATCAAACCGACATCTATTCTAAAACAACTAAATTCCATTTGTTATATAGAACTGCATGTTCCGACATATTTCAGGTCATTTCAAGTGCGCAGTGGGTCTTTAAAACGTACTGGCTTAGAAATGTGCATGTTATTTCGTCTTCAGTATGTGAATTGTGAACTTGAAGAAGACCTGAAATAGCTCGAAACATGCAGTTCTATATAATAAATAGAATTATGTTGTGTTTTGACAAATATTGACTTAATTTTTGTACGATTTGTGTTAAGCTATATTTAGTTCCAAGCCCGTCTTTCTCCCTGCAGTGGCTACAGGTTTTGTTAGCTAAAAGCAGTACTGTTTGTGGTTAAGAGGGGTAAATGTGGCAATGAAACGAGAAGAGATGTAAGTATCAAATACAGAACTGCAATATTGCGATGGCGGGAGTCGATCCAACTCAAAGTCGTTATGCACTTTAATGAAACGTTTATGTGTTAATTTCGAGACGGTTCCCGTGACATTCACCGGCATGCACATCTCATATCTTATATCGGGACAGACTGTTTCTGTCGAGCTAATGAACCACTGAATTTACGCAGAGTACCAACCGCTTTGACGTTAGGTAGGTGTCCGGTATGTGTGAATACACGGACACATACCTACTTGCATGGACATGCTGAAATTGATATACTGCATCATGTATTGTTCGCAAATCTGAAGAATCCTGTGAAAATTTAACAAGCACGGGTGAAATACCTCGGGAAAGTCTCCATTCAACGTGAAATATCTTCCGGTCTTGTCCTAACTCGCTACTTATTTCGATCTTCGTGAACCCTTTCCGTGTCGTCCCTCAGCGGGAAACTTCAGAGACGTAGCTTGCTTGTGATACCCAACATTGTCGATGGAATTTTCGTTATATGTCGTAGGGAACTTTATCGCACTCTTTTTAACCTTATCCAGAGGGAATTTCAACGTGCCTGTTTTGTTAGTTTTGACGCCGTTGTGATTTCCGAAATCTGTAAAAGTCAAAGTGCCCATAACAGTTGCCGGAACATCTTTAATGTCCAATCTGAGGTCACCAGTCCCCGTTTTATCTGGAAACGTCATAGGCGCAGTTGGCTTTGTCTGCTTTATCGACGGCCTTTCAACATGAAGGTCCACATTCGGGTTTTGCCTGTGTGGGAAAGAGAATGTCTTCACCGCTGAATTCTCGGTACCATTTGGGTTGGACAGTGCCAGTCCCTTTGTTTGTCTGTTGTTTCCGGTGATAGGAAACAGTAGTGACAACTTTGATGTTGTTGTCTGTTGTCTGAAGAAGTCTGGGTCCCGATAAGCTGGAGGTGAAGGTGGTTTCAAACTAGTGGAGATGTGATTTGGAAACTGGTGCGGACGATTGCCTCTGATGTCTTGTGGTCGACTTGTTGCAGTGAACTGGGATAATCCTGTTTGAATACGACTTACTTGATGGGGTGTATAATACGGTTGTTGTGTGCGGAAGAATCTAAAGAACCCGCCGTTGTGGTTGTTGAGGTAGTCTACAAGACGGTCAGGGTCACGTGGGCAAGTAGGATAAGCTGAAAAACACGTGTTTGGATCGCCTTTCGCTGTGATGCCATGGAGGATTGCACTTCCAAACACCATCAATGGTGAAGTGTTGCCGTAATTTAGCACCGTCAGCAACCTGCAAATCAGGAAATAATGACTTAAGCATTATTGACTTTATTGAACGATAAATCGCACTACGGCACGCTTAGCACACACTGATGAGTAAGTTTGTAAATGATATATCTCGTGTCTAATTAATTGATTAATGAGCCACTTACGACCGCAAGGTGTCTCTGTTGACGAAGGGCAGTCCCGAATCCCGCTGATTACTGCCAGAATATCCCGGTCTGCCCCCTGCCGCTATTTCGCACAGCAGTCTGGGCACACACCTCAGATCATCGTGCATGGCGATGGAAGTCAATGCACCGGTTAGACTTGCGGGGCCAACTGGAGGAACAAGTGGAGTGTAGAACTGTTCTCCAGGATTCTGTCCCAGGACTCCAGCAAACTGATTGAAGATTTGTTGTCCAAATGGGGAGTGTCCGGTGTAGTGGCTCGCTGTCCCTTGCTGGATGTGCTGGCTCAGTTGTCCGAATAACGGTATGCCAGGAAACGTGTCGGGGATGGGCCTCTCGGCGAACAAATTTGGGACTTGACGTATATACCGGGACTGCTGAGGTTTAGGTCCTTGTGCAGGGAACTGTTGAACGTTGTAGGGTGTTGCGAAGTTCGGCAGCAACCTGAGGGGAGACCGACAAGATCAGCACGAGCATCTGATCAAAAAGTCCAGTGGGATCAGACTGACAGGACATGCAGCCCAATTCCAGCAGTTCTTTCACGCATGTAGCACCATACTTTGATGTTTTGATGGCGGTGGTTGGAAGATTGTGACACCGTGCAGCCTGCTATGTGTACCGACGTTTCAGGTGATTGTTATCAGCGCGTTTGTCTGAAATGTAGCTATAATTCCAGCAGGCTACACGGCACCACATCCCAGAAGTTAGCCACAGTCTTTATTGCAAACATAAAATTTTGTAAATCTTCAGGGTGATTGTAAGTGCCTTTAAGGGGGTAACATGGGCAAGGAATATAGCATGCAACCAAAGGATATTAAATGCGTACACGTTAGTTTGAAATAATCAGGGACAATTAAAAGAGTGGCTGGCAGAAAGCTTACATGTGAACGAAATTGTATTGGAAAATTCTTAAGAGAAAAGATTAGTCTGATGAAACCAAGGCGGATGTAATAGGCTAAACATGTAGCAAGAATGGCAGAGACGTGGAATGTGTGCAGTGTTTTAGTGTGTAGACCTCTGCGAAAATAACAAGGTCGAACAAATCGAGGAGGATTAAAATGCGACCCGAAGGGGGTGGGGGGGGGGGGTTGCAATAAATTTGTAAATATTTTTGGCGGCAAACTTGAAAGCCAGGATATTTTACCAACAGAAAGAGATATTCGTAGCTTGAATTACCATAATATAATAGATCTGAAAGCGGTATAGTGTGAGATTGTGGACAGGCTCTGATTAACTTGGGCCAGGGCCCAATAGCACGGTTTCATGAATGTGGCACTCAGAGATCCCCTCCAAAACAGAATTTCATTATCACTTTGCTGGACTGTCATTTGTTCTAGAAATTTCCTGCCTGCTTAAGTTAAATTCATGTTGTTTTGTGCGTGATTTCAGCATTTCGCCATAGTGTAAATGAGATCTGCGCTCTTCTGGGATGTTAGCCAGCGCCGACTGATAGTTACCGACTTTTCGTGACAACCTGGCTGTCCCATCTTTTTGAACATGTCTTCTGGGATGTTAGCCAGCGTCAACTATTGTTACCGACGTTTCGTGACAACCTGGGGGTCCCATCTTTTTGAACATGTCTTCTGGGATGTTACCATGCGTCGACTGATGGTCACCGACGTTTCATGACAACTTATCGGTCCCATATTTATGAACATGTATTCTGGGCTGTTACCCAGCGTCGACTGATAATTACCGACGTTTCATGACAACCTATCGGTCCCATCTTCAAACAGGTGCGATCGGTAATTACATATCCCAAATTTTTGTCCCGAAACGTCGGTAGCTAACTGTCAATCTACGCTGCGTAACATCTCACAAAAGCGAATTATCTCATGTTGTGTTGTACTGGATCATGACACCGTATAATCTGGTACCAGCATTTGTAAAGCACATACTCTTACATTCGTCGTCTTATGTTTTCCTAAAGTTGGTACCGACCTACCAGACTACACGGTGCCATAAAACTAAACAACAAAGACACAACAGGAAACTTAACCACCGCGAAATCCTGAAGTCCCATATAAATGAACGGGCAACAGCTGTGCCGTTACGTGCAAACCGCGAACATAGGTGAGATCAGTTACAGCTCTAGCTACTCTCGACCCTGACTGCAGAGAGCAGTGAGTGGTCAGCGCGACGCTCCGCCAACTTTATCCCCGGCAAAGAGACCCAGTGGCCATTTTACACGAGACCTCATGTAAATTAAGCTTATTGTTTTCCCACGTTGCCAGCAGCTTTCACGTTATAGCTGTCGGCTGTCATCAGGAAAGACAGTCGAGGGTGCGTGTAAAGGCGAAGTACATGCCAGATTCTATAGCCATACGTTTCGCCAGCGTTTCAGAAGTCTGACCATCTGTTAGTACGGAATGTGTTACACCCCACTTACCCTGTGCTGTTACACGTCTGTGCCTGTCCCTGCCCCTCTCCCTCATGAAGCTCATTGCTGCTGCAGAAGTCACATGCGGCAAGGAAGAGTAGCAAACGTGTCATGATGGTCATGGTGATGACGGCGCTGAAAGCAAGCAGGTCACACTTAAAGCAAGTCATTGTTAACAAGTTAGTGTTTCAGTATTTAAGTCATGTGGGGTGTGACGCCGTGTCGTTGGATGTGTGGTTCCCGGCTTTTCGGAAGTTCGAAGTGCCTTCCTTCTTCTTCAGGAAATGCTTGTTGGACTGCTTGAAGTTGAAGATGAAGGCACTTCTACGTTTTCGAATACCAGGAGCCACTGATGCATGGCGTCATAAATACACTGCTCTGAGGGCCTCGTACGTGGTAAGCTATCTGAAGAGGTATATCCATCTATCCGCGTATGGCGCTACAACCGCGTCTGGGCCCTGGCCTCCCCTAAAAGACCCCTCCACACATCTCTGTCTTCTGCTCGTCTCCTGCTTCCTCCTATTCCTAGGATCTTCAATGCATCCATCTGGACGACGCCCTCCCATCTTCTTCTTGGTTTTCCTACTGATCTTGTGAAGTGAAGAGATTACCTGTCTATTTTGGAACCCTAAGTTCCGTTATCAGGCGCGTATGGGTGAGGAGAGGGGGGTGTATAGGGCCTTGGTGGGGAAACCGGAGGGAAAGAGACCACTGGGGAGACCTAGGCGTAGATGTGTGGATAATAGTAGGATGGATCTCCAGGAGGTGGGATGTGGGTATATGGACTGGATTGGGCTGGCCCAGGATAGAGACAGGTGGCGGACGCTTGTGATTGCGGTAATGAACCTTCGGGTTCCACGAAATGCGGAGAATTTCTTGACTAGCTGGAAACCAGTTAGCTTCTCAAGAAGGACTCTGCACCATGGAGTAAGTAAGTAAGTAAGTAAGTAAGTAAGTTCCGTTATGAAGTTGACGAGAACCTGCCCTGGTCTTCTTCCTGAACCAGATTAATCCTGCTTCATATTCAGGTGGTCCCAGGTTCAAATCTTATCCCACACACCTAGTATTCTGACAGTTCCTTCCTGTTTTTCTTCCTTCATCAAAGACAATACCTGACGAGCACTTTATAATAGTATGCCATTATCCCTTCCTCTTTTATTTAACGACGCTGTAATTTGCTGAGGTTATTTAGCATCGGTGATAGATGGGTGAATGAATGAGAATGGAGCATTGGTGGCAGTATATTGACGAAGGAAAGCCGAAGTTTTGGAATAAAAACCTGCCCCAGTGCTAGTTTACTCACCAAAAATCCCAGATGAACTGGCCTGGGATCGAACCCGTGCCTCTGTGATGTGAGACCGGCGAGTGACCACTTCGTAAGACACCCCCCCCCCCTTCCGTTAATTACGTCGTCCAACCGTACATACTTGGGCTACTGGAACCCTGGTCACGTAATTACCATAAAAGGCACAAGCACCACTCACATTAGGTGTATCTGACGGAAGATGTTTTCTGCTTACCTTGCTGGATCTCTCCTCTGGATTATCTGGACGTCACTTCCGAACTGCACATTCACTTGTTCCGTAATGCGGGCAGCGATTTCATCTTCCCACTGTGGGCGACCAGCATCGTCAACAGCGATTTCTCTGCGCCCCCAGACCCCCTCCACCTAACCCCCCACATCACAACACCCACTTGCCGGGACCTGAACTTGATTTCACTCGACTTTATTGTCGGTCATTGTCAGGGACTTGTACACTGTCTCCAGTTTTTGTGTTTCCGTCGTTACGTTGCTTTGTGTTGTACCTTTTGGTGTGAACATTTCTGTACTTCAGTGAACTTTGGGTACAGGTGCCGATACAAAGGCGGTCTCGTGTTCGGTGCCTGCCACCGAAGTCCCTGTAAGATTGTAACCTTGATGTTCCTGTCTTGAAAACGAATGGACACGGTGCAAATACAGTGACAGGAGTACAGTTAGGTGCATGTGGTCATTGAGACTGTGTCGACTGGATTTTGTAGCTGAATGCTCGGATCGTTGAGAGATGCTTCTTGCGTTTGTTGTACTGCAGACAACGTCAGAGGGCCGCGTGCCATTTTACAGGGAGGTTTTGTACGACAATCCGCTGATTTGTGTAATTTATGAACACAGTTTCGGCGTCTGATACCGCCCCTATTGTTTGTTAAATGATATTAGGTTATACAATGTAGCGTGAATGAACTGGATGGGACATTAGATGAAGCGACCAAGGCATGCTTTGAGATCATATGCCCGAATTTACCTGGTAAGACTAAGGATTTCTACGAAAGCCGTAGTGCAGCCGATCACCAAACCGAGATTCGAACCATGGACCTCTCGAATACAGAGTGCTACCCAGTCGACTGCTTAACACATACTCTGTTTGTTAGGCTCTAAGCAGTTAACTTTCCTCTAGCTGAATCACTATAGTGACTGAGCTATCTAATGGATAATAGGGATTGGGGTTCTGTTCCCGACAGGAGAAGAACTGATTCCTTTCTCCAGCCTTCTGCCCAACAGTTTCGGCAGTGGTTCAAATGACTGGAGGCGAATGAGATGGGTAGAGCATATGGCACGTATGGTTGAAGAGGAGAGGTGCATAAGTGTTGTGGTGGGAATCTTGAAGACAAGAGACCACTTGGAAGGAATAGGTGTACGTAGGAGAATAATATTAAAAATGATCGCAAAGAAAGTTGGTCTGAAAGGGCGGACTGCATTAACCTGACTCATGAGGACAGCGGCCGGGTCTTTGTAAGCCTGCGATGAACGTGTGGGTTACATAAAATGCGGAGAATTGCTTGACTGGATGTGGGGCTGTTAGATTTTCGAAAAGGAATTTGCTTCTTGGAGTTAGTTGTTTTGTTAGTTTGTTAGTCACTCAGTCAATCAGTCATGTTGGCATAAATAAGTCTGGAAAGGGAAGCCCTTACTATGAGCTGAATGTCCGCAGTGAACAGAGCCACTGCAGGCCACGCCCACTTTACACTGTTACGTGCTGCACAAGCTGTCTGAAGCAGGGACGCTCCCGGTGCGCATTATGGAGGCGTCCAGCGTGAATCTGTACCGTCGAATTTTTTCTCCTCAGTTCGTCGGTGGCTAAACAGAGATAATCACTGCAACAGGCGACACTCGCAGGAAAATTTCAAATACATTCCCCGCATAGACTATTAGGACGTTATGCTAGGTACAGCGGTGAGGTTAGTCACGTGATTTTCCCTCCTTCTGTAGTTCACTTTACTGTACACAGGCAAGATAAAGGAAAGGCGTAGTCAGTCTGCTGCTGTGCCTAGGGTTAGATCCCATCGCCATGTGTCTTCTATGTCTGCCTTATCAGAGACACCACGTCTTAACAATAACTACATATAAGTTCCTTGTTTGTTCACTACCGGCCGCACAAGAACTGTTACTGCATGCATCGGAACTGACATTGCAGTTCCGTAAGCATTACGTAGGCTTACCGTTGCGAGATGCTAGCACACGTCTGGCCGGTTGCATCATTTCCTGACGTGGTTGAAAGCAATTACGTTATGTCGGCTTAACGGAAATGTGTTGCTATGGAAACGTATTTAACCCTTTAAACGCCAAGTTAAATCCCACCTGCCATTTGCTGGCATTATTAGGAGCTCACCATATTCTCCACGTTAGCAGGGTAAGGGTTAAACGGGAAGATGGACACGTTTGAGTTTCTCAGATCACGCTGACTGTCGCGTGTCACCCGTATGACCATTGTGGCTGTGTCAGTATAGTGATTTGGCTGGACCTGCTACGTTATCCTGGAGGGCAGGAGACGGTGGTACGAGCAGTGAGGGTTGCAGAAAGCAGGGGCGAAATGCAAGTACAGAGAGTCAGTCGCATTACGACTGTTATTTGTTTGACCCTTGGGGCTCTTTAACCCTTTAAATGTGGCCACATCCCTGAGAGACGCACGTCAAACCCCAACTGCAGTACGCAGAGTCTCCGAGAAAGACGTAGTCCTGCACAAGCCAGTAGACGGAGCAGTTTCGCTGTTTGCTGTATTTACCGAGTTCAAACAACGTTTCTCTGGCCACAAACACACACACAGTCGCGGTGGCCAGACAAAAACAGCAGTCATTCTTGTGGTTTCAAAACTTTTTCAGAAAACAAATTTCTTGGCCACTTTTCGCGCATAATTTTGTAATTTTGATTTTGAAAGGGTTCAAGCAGAATTGTGTGTCTCGCGCGCGCACCATCGGTTTTAACATTCAGTAGCCCAATATGTACATACAGGGTGTTTATTTTTCTATTATTCTCACTGTAAACAGCGACTACTTCCCTAAATATCAACGACCCGTTGGTCCTTGTAATAACGACATGGCTTTTTCTTCAGTGTGGAATTTTCTGACTTCTTAATGTTAACCATATGATATGCAGGAAGTAACAATTACGTGTCATGAAGGAATTACCCGCTGTTGGTCTTTGTCCCCCCGGAAATGAACTGTCAGCCGTTTCCTCAGCTGTTGTAACAGTTTAGAGTCCTCTTTACCACCGGTCTCTTAGCGGCAGTTCACAAGCCTTCAACCTGACCTAACTTAACAGATCGTATCACTGAGTACACCCAGACCAGGGGGCACTGCACATTCTTATTCTTCTTCTTCTCCTTCTTCTTCCATTGGCACTACAGCCCGCTGTGGGCTTTGGCCTGTCGAACTATATCCTTTCATTTTTTGCTATTCGTCACCAACTTTCTCCATCTTCTCACTCCCAGCACTTGAAGATCTCTTTCTACTTCCTCTTTACATCCTTTCCTGGGTCTTCCCCTTCGCCTCGTCCGTTCCAGTTCGTGAGTGAAGATATTTTGGGGCACCCTGTCCTCCTCCATTCTCTCCAGGTGGCCTAACCAACTTATCCTTTTGCCCTTTTATCCATTTTAATATGTTTTCTCCTTTGCTCATCTCTTCTAGTTCTCGATTTGTCCTACTCTTCCATTTCCTGTTTTCATATTTAGGACCATATATGGGCACTGTACATATCCTGTATTAATGTCCAGGCAAGAAATTGACCAATCTAGACTCCAGCCTTTTTCCTGAATTTCTGGCTCTTGCAGGCTTCTAATGGGGTTTGGTGTTTTGGTCATCACAGGAGAACGGTAACCCTAAGAAATAATAGGGCAGTGGTTTTTTTCCCCCCTTCCCGTCTCGTGCTCTTTGCTCTGAAGGTGATAACGCCGAACAGACAAGCTCGGTGTGTTGGATTGACCTTGGCCTGAAGCTCGCCCCTTACCGTAAGTGAAAGTATGATCCACACTGGCTTTGCTTTCCACGCGTTTCGTGTTAGAGGCGTTCTTTACGCGGAATTGTGAAGGGAGTAAGGGCGCCTGAATCGACTTGTACAGTGCCGGCTTAATTACAGGATATGGTGCAATGGAGGCGGAGCTCCACGCGTTCCTGTGTTCTTAACCTGGTTGCTACACCGACACCATAGAAGCCCAAATGACGACCTTTTGTAGCCAGTCGTTAAGTTTTGATGAACTGTTGTAACTGGTTACTTGTATGAACCGCCGGAGTGAAGTCGAACAAGATAGACTGTGTACGTATAACGTAACACTGTGTTGCGTTTGCGTAACCATTTTTTTCCGTGGAAACAAGACAGCGTACTCCGTGTGCAGTAGATACTACCTCAGTTCCTCCCTTTTACACAATCGCAGCATTGTTCGATGATAGCCGACGTTACCGGCCGAAACATGCAGTAGTGAATGTGACGAATGAATGGATAGTGTTGTATTGATCGGAGAACTAATAACTGGCATTGACTGAATAAATACAGTGGGATGATGCAACCCTTCCTTCAAAGAAAACTGAAGATCACAGAATAAACCTTTTATAACCGTGTTTCTCAACCGCCGGGCCGCGGCCCGGTAGCGGGCCCTGGCATCAATTATACCGGGCCGCGAGAGAGTCTCCTGGCATTTGGCATTTTAATTTTCTAAGAATTTTTCACGAATAAATATTTTATAGTGGAAATATTCTGAGGAGAATAATATTCGTGAATGTGATGAAAAGCTCAGACCCAGATGTTGGCCTGAAGAAACTACAATATGCTACAAGATTTCATTAGTCCAGTGATTGATAACTAATTTAAATGTAATTTTATATTTGTCAACATGCCACACCGTATACGTAAGTGTACTAATACTCTTTATGATTGTGCCATAATTAATTATTAATACTTATGTTAGTTTAATGTATGAACTTAAAAAAATGGAAAGGTATTTACGAGTAAATTTGTTGGGACCGGGCCAACGTCTTATGAAAAAAGAATTTACCGGGCCGCGGTCTAACAAAGATTGAGAAACACTGCTTTATAAGTTGCTTAAATTACCTTGATAAAGCTGCAAATCACTGATAAAACGATAAATACGTCAGGTCTATAGGGCAGTGTAACAGGAATCACAGTCACATCTGTTTATTTCTTTGTTGCAGGTGAGTACAGCTATCTGTGTAACGCAGCGATTAGAGTAGTACCCTGAAGGCAAGCAGCAGTGGGCGTGGTCAGGTAGGATGGGTGTCCCCTTGGGGAATGCCATGTTTAATAACGGCTGTAACGGCAAGCACTAATTAGTGTTCTTACGCTAAGTTATGTATGTGAGCTGTAAACTTCAGAACAACAGTATTCTTGTGATGTGGCGGTTGAACTGGGCGCTAATTGAGCATACAATTTTGTTGTGACGAGGACGAGCGAACAACTTCGTTAGTTCGTATGATTTTCGGGTGCTTGTCCTTAGATGTCACGTTCTTTGCAAGTAGGCATACCACTTTCAGTTTTCTTCTTCTTCGTCTGCTGCTTTCAGCTCAACGAAGGCAGGCGTACTGCGGGCCTCGAAGATAGCCCGACCCTTACATATTGCCGAATAACCTGACTTGCCTGCAGAATAAATAGAAATATCTACAGAATAAGCAGACAACTGCAGAATAAACATACATGTCTGCCGAATAAACAGTGGTACCTGCTGAATAAACGGACATGCCTGCAGAATAAATAGAAGCACCTACATAATAAGCAGACACCTGCAGAATAAACAGACGTACCTGCAGAATTAACAGACATACCTACGGAGTCAACAGACATACCTGCAGAATAAATAGAAATATGTACAGAATAAGCAGACAGCTGCATAATAAACACACATACTTGCAGAATAAACAGACAGACGTACCTGCAGTGTCAAAAAACATCCCTACAGAATAAGTAGACAATTGCAGAATAAATAGACCTACCTGTAGAATAAACATATCTACAGAAGAAAGAGACATACCTACGGATTATACAGACATCTTCAGAATAAAGAGACATACCTGCAGAATAAGCAGACATAGGAATAGAATGAACAGGCATGCCTTCCATATAAACAGGCATGCCTGCAAAATGTATCTTCATTTGGCATTTACTGGTAAGGGTAAATTTAAACTGTGAACCAAAATTTTTGGTAATTTTTCGATGAACATTTCGACACTTTGTGAGTTATCTGGCGTGTGAAAGTAACTGTAACGCGAGCTCGTTCTGTGTTACGAAGGATCATCCCAAAATTTGAAGAAAACTAGATAACTGTTTACAAGTTTTCCCCAAAATGTTGATGTTAAGTCTCCCTATAATTTTGTACCATGTGACAATGCCCTAGGGCATCCAGATTCGTTTATTCTTGTCAAAGAATGGTGCCTGTCAATGAACTGCAGATAATTAGATTAAAAAAAAGTCTAAATGTTAGCGACCGTCTGCCGCAATTTAGACGTGAACTCGCGCAGGTGCATTTAAACGTCAGTCTGGAGGGAATGCAAAAACATTTTCCAAGCGATTGTGTAAAGAGTGTGTCGGGGATTACACAATGAAGTGCATTTCTTCCACACTTGATGAGCTGAGGTGGTCAGTGACTCGCAATGGGCACAGCGACTGTCGTGTCAGGCCTTGAATAAGTTACCGGTCACTCACGGACAGCGACGGTGTCTAGAATATGCAATTAGAGTTCTTGATGTGAAGGGGACGATATAAGAGGGAAATGTGCAAAATTAATGTCGTGCTAAGTGAAACGTAAAGGCACTCTTAAGTATCTCACATTCTGTAGGGACAGATTATAAGATTATCAGTGAATAGAGATCTGGTAAAGGCATGGAAGGAATCGGGCTTGGCCTAGCTTCAGGTAAACCCAGCATTCGCCTACAGAGGCTGCGGAAAGCCAGCAAGAATGCTTACTGAGGGCAGTCGGTCTACGGGACGATTTTCTTCTTACATTCCCTAATGCAGGAGTGCAGATATGCCGGTCGCCAGGGCGCCGTAGCCATTACGGTTTTAAAGAAGGTGTCTAATATTAGTGGTTCCTCCGTATGAATTTACTTCATGGCAACATTTTGGCGCCTAGAATTTGCAGTAAAGGTAAAGCAGTCCCGTTACAGGCCTGGGGTGGCCCAGAGGGTTCCAGGAAGTTAAGGTTCCCAGATTTCATGACAACGACACAGGATGGTGGTAGGTTGTCAGCCTTACGCACCGGCTGCCTTTACCCCCAGGAAATGCTCCTGGTACTCATTTGTGTTAGAGGCTGAGTCGACCCCAGGGCCGTAGTGCGATCATAAGGATTTTATGTCAATGAAAAATTCCAATGACACCAGCTGGGATCGAACCAGCGACCTTCCGATTTGTAGCACAACACCGTAACCACTGTGCCACCGCGGTCCCCAGAATTTTGCAGTGGTTCCTGGATTTTTGCAAAATCTGTACACCACTGCGCAGTACAGTCTGACGCAATGACTCATTAAATAAACCGCAAATGAACTGATTCATGTTCTTGATGGTACCTATGTCAAGTTGCTCACGTAAAAACCAACATACGCATAATTTATAAACATAATGAAGTTCTGTGTTTGTTACATGTATCGGCGAAACTCCGTCATCTTCAGGGAGCCTGTACTCAAATATGTAAAACTTACAAAAGTATAATCCACTTTCCTTTTCATGGCGCGACAGACCCCAGTGTGCCAGGTCTCTCTCACTGTAAAGATTTTACGATCACACTCAGACACACCACAATCGGTAGGACTCCTCTGGACGGGTGATCAGCCCGACGCAGAGACTTCTACCTGACAACACACAACACTCACAAGAGACAAACATGCATGCGCCCGGCGGGATTCGAACCCGCAATTCCTGCAAGTAAACTGCGGAAAACCCACGTCTTAGACCGCGCGGGCGTTGGTTCAAAAGTGTAATAAACAGGTAAAGGGTTCCCGTTACAGGCCGGGTGTGGCCCAGAGGGTGGGTGGAGCTATAGTTCTACTCTTCCATGACCGCAGCACTAGAAGGAGGTGAGTGATCAGCAACACGCCCCGGCCGCACTTTACTCCCGGGTAAGACCCGGTACCCATTTTACAGGAGGCTGAGTGGGCCCCAGGGCCGGTCTGGACGGGCGGAAAATCTCGTCCCCACCGGGATTCGATCCCGGACCGTCCAGCCCGTAGTCAGTCGCAATACCGACTGAGCTACCCGGCCCAGGGTTAATGTATAATACATTACAATAATAACAATATTTACTGTATTGTAGTGTATGTTTTAGTGAGTTTTAAATATTGTTGTGTAGACTCCCTGAAGATGGCGGAGTTTCGCTTAAACATTTAGGAGCAAAGAAAGAGCTTTATTGTTAAGTGTATGAGATGTGCATATGTTGGCTATATGAAAGAGAAGTCTAGTCACTGTGCACGGAATAAATAAGGGTAAAATAGTACATATGCCACTTTTCAGTGGACGTAGTTCTTGTGTATGCTTGGCAGTTGCAAGCAGCGGAGGGTGGGGAAAGGAAAGCCAGCACTTTCTCTTTCTTTGCAACTCTTCTGGCTGCTTCTGACCAGTTCGTGCTAACTTTGTACAGTGGTCCATAAGGCGGTGGCATTCGCCGGGTGGTACAGCGAATACATGATTGGAGGACGGATCCACCGCTGCACCGCATACTGTAGTGGTGAAAATTTGATACAGGAAAAATCTGGGTTCGATTATTAACATCGCAAAGAGATATTCCTCTTCTTTTTCCAGTTATCCAGACCGGTTGTGGTTCCAACCCAGCTTCCTATACATTGCCTACGGAGGGCTTTCTCCTAGGGAGTAAGGTGGCCGGAGCGTCAGGCTGACCTCTGACTTCCATCTAATTCCAAGTTTAAGAGTGTGTGTAGCTACACTACCATTTCCACCTAGATTTCATCGTGTTAGGCTTAATTAACACAGGAGATAGGTTTACAGTTTCGTGTTACGCAATAAATAATTAAAACACGAAGAGGTCAATTATTGAGCAATTCACGAATAATTGAACGGATAAATGACTGAGTTATTAAGTGGTTATTTAATTAGTATACCAACTGATGCACATATATAAAACTTTCACATTAAAACACTAAAATCGCTCCGACATGTTTCGATCCTAAGATCATCCTCAGGGAGCTACACTTTCCTCGCTAAAGTCACAATTATAGATAGTCACTGGTTAACTTCGTTGTACTAATAGGGTGCTGTGGTAGCATGTCTGTAATATAAATTATACTAATTAAGTATATTGTCAAAATGAATAGTAAGATTGTCATTTTGACAATATACTTAATTAGTATAATTTATATTACAGACATGCTACCACAGCACCCTATTAGTACAACGAAGTTAATCAGTGACTATTTTTATTTGTGACTTTAGCAAGGAAAGTGTAGCTCCCTGAGGATGATCTTAGGATCGAAACATGTCGGAGCAATTTTAGTGTTTTAATGTGAAACTTTTATATATGTGCATCAGTTGGTATACTAATTA
>Ga0123352_10006369_pt1 | contig 18040 bp, 14 predicted proteins | sample TergutLab28metaG_FD_89700 | JGI IMG/M metagenome (GOLD analysis project Ga0123352, IMG submission 89700) | Labiotermes labralis P1 segment gut microbial communities from Petit-Saut dam, French Guiana - Lab288 P1 | ecosystem: Host-associated > Arthropoda: Insects > Digestive system > Gut ... | reverse complement strand
TACCCACATCCTACCTCCTGGAGATCCATCCTAATATTATCCACCCATCTACGCCTAGGTCTCCCCAGTGGTCTCCTTCCCTCCAGTTTCCCCAGCAAGACCCTATACACCCCCCTCTCCTCACCCATATGCACCACATGCCCAGCCCATCTCATTCTTCTCGATTTTATCACCCACACAATATTGGGTGAGGAGTACAAATCATTTAGCCCCTCATTATGCAATCTTGTCCATTCCCCTGTTACCTCATCCCTCCTAGGTTCAAATATTCTCCTCAACACCATATTCTCAAACACCCTCAGCTTCCTTTCCTCCTGCAATGTCAATGACCAAGTTTCACACCCATACAAAACAACAGCTTTAGCTGACAAAACCTGTAAGCTCCCTGAGGATGGTGTAAGAATACCAAAACATGTTGTAGTAATTTTAATATTAAATTTATACTACTTCTTTGTGCATTGGTTGGTATACTAATAAACATTAATTCTCTTCAACTTTTGTCCTATGTTAACTCATTGTTCTGATTTGACTGACTCATGTCTTATATTGTTTTAAATTTTTGTCCCATTGACTGTCCTTATCATTTAAGTTGAAGTACTGCTGAATTTGAAGTTGCGGGGTTTTACATGTCTGTTAGTGAGGTGTACAATGAATCAGAAATGCAGCCTCCTATATTGATAGATTTAAGTTACTAATGTACACTTCTGTTTCATAGTCTTTAATGGCATGTGATTTGGCGTCTTGTTTCTCACTTAATACATTACGATATTTGATGTAATTATCAGCCTCTTTAAATACAAATTTGTAAAATATGTTATCCCTAAACAGTTGCTCATAATGTTTTCTTCACTTAATACTGTGTGTCATAAAGTCACAGAGAACAGAAAATTTTCTGCTTCCAATTTTGAAATACAAACTTCCTATAAGAAACTGATAGGAATACTGGCTTTATTTATTTCACTGTACAGTTCCAAGTCACTGTATTCTGCTGTGTCACTTGCTTATGATGCAGTACGACTCACCTTCACACTTTTTAGATTTGTGTGAAGTGTTATAAATATTACAATCGTAACACGGTACTTTATCCATTGCTATTGTTATACAAGGATGCTCCAATCTCTGTCATTAGCATCTTTTATTTTCATATTTTGTATCTTCAAGTTTGGCACAAAATAATGGATTTCTTGTCTTATTTGCAGTATTATCCACAACAGATAGTAACTTTGAAAAGCACATGGGAGTATGAAGAAGGTCCAGACTCATCTAACATCACAGGATTAGTTTCGATGGTGTCACCATTTGATGGGTATCGTAAAGGGGCCTTAATAAGTAGAGTGCGTGTGAGCAGTGACTGGGACATCACAGGAGCTGCTGATATGAACATTGATACAAGGAAATACACACTTACGCTAGAAGGTGCGCATCTGAATTCAATATTACTAATCTCAAAATGCTTGCTTTGTCAAAGTGTACTCTAGTTTTATACAACATGTTTATTGTGTAACATTTCATTGCTCATCCCACTTACATATTGCTGGCTGGGAATGAATAACTGTAAATGACAAATAATTAACATTTTTTTCTAATGACTTTCAGTGTCATTGCATACCATTCAGAAGCTATGTGCATTCAGTAGAGAACTCAGCAAGTGTCCTGCTGGTGAAGAAATGAAAGCAGATAATATTTCTAGGATATAAAACAGATGTATCTGTTACATTTATTAGGACAGCACAGGTTTCACTAGTGTGTGACCTGATCTTACAAAGCATTCTATTTAATTAATTAACTGTCTAGTAATAAAACCCAAATCTTCAGGACCCCCACTGAATATGATACAGAGTTCAGTAATTCATGCTCACACCTTCAACAACCATTTTCTTAAGACATTTTACTTCCATTCTCCAATTTTCAACTGAGTCTTCCATTTGACCACTTTCCAAGATGCTTCTCCACCAACGTTTGTATTCTTTATCAGAGCCACCTTTTCTTTGTATCACTTTTGGCTTTATCTTTAGGTGAAATGATTATTTCACTAAATTTTTATTTTGGAAAATATACAGTTAGAATGGTGAGAGTCTTTGGATTTGTCAGTAATAAGCATATCATATATTTATACTTCTCCAATTTTTTAATTTAATCTTAATTTCTTAGAACACATTTTAAGTGATGTGTTACTTAATACTGTATGACAGATTTGGTTTCATTACATATTCACATGTTTAGTTTCATTCCTGTCTCTCTTGATACCAACTTCTTTCCTTGCTTGTAAAATAATTTTGGCATTATTATTTCTTGGTCACAGTGTTGCCAATTACTGTTACATATTTTAAGCCAGCCTACTTTTACCTGTCATTTTAGTAAAGATAAACATTGCTTTGTGAGATTTTTACCTTTAAATTCAGTAAAGAAAGACATTGGTTTGCGAGAATTTAAGTTCTTGGAAAGGCATTGCTGAAGATGTCATGCTGTATTGGCTGGTAAATGATGTTCACCAACATTTTAAGGCACTACAGCCATCTGAAACATCTGTAACTGTTTACCAGTCAGCACATCATGACATCACAGAAGACTTGAAGCTTCAAGACATTGGTGTTTTGCAGGACATCTGAAGAAGATTAGCAATAGTATGCTTGTGTTTAACATCACTACACCATTTCACAAGTATGGAACAATCACTGGACGGTTTGGTTATTCAGAAGCAGAAAGGCATCTTGTAGCTGAAGTCAAAGGACCTTCTGGTGGTATAGGAATTGAGATTCTTTTGAGCATTCTGAGCTTGAGTGATTTTGATGTGAAGTTCAGTTTGCAGACTCCACTGGAATTCCTAACCAAAGCATTAGTGATTGGAAAATTGAAAAAGGATATGGTGAGTATGAGGCATGGTAGAATTGATGTGTGCTGTAAGAAATAACTAAAAAAAAAATAGTGACACACCATAAGAAGGGGGAGAAAATGTGTAATTGAGTTTAAGATAATTAAAACCATACAAAAATGAATTTCTACATTTCTAATTGCAGGAGTGAAAACCATGAACACAACTTTATTCATATAATTTATTGCAATGTGTTTCAACCATAAAATGGTGGTGGCTTCGGTGGTCTAGGGGTAGCATGCTGCCTTTAAGTACCTGAGTTTGCGGGTTCAAACCTGGCCAAAGCCTTCAGGATTTTTCAGGGCAAAAAAATCCTCAGCATGCCTTCCTTCGGAGGGGAAGGAAAGCCGTCAGTCTCATGTCGTAGATTTGTGGCATGTAAAAGATCCCTAAATGATGTGGAAGTCGTCATTTAGGCAAAATTACTGGAACTTTCTTGCCCATACAGTTCCACCTTTCACTGCTAGGATCTCTTGCGTCATTACAGGCGTGGAGGCACCTAGTGGTGAAAGTGGGGACATCTAAAAAGAGGGGGAATAGGGTAGTACAATAAGCTTTAAAGGCTGTGGTACATCCGTGGCATCAGCTACAGGCCCTAATGATGAAGAAGAAGAACCCTAAAGTGTCATTATCAGGGTACAGACTTATTAACACGCATAAAAGGATATACATTTGTTTTTACCAAGCTGAGCTCTCAATTTTTACAGTTTTATTTTATATGTTTTTTTTTTGCTCCTTTATGTAATTAATTACAATTTCACATTAAAATGAATGTAGTTAATTTAACACATGTGGTGTCCTTGTGTAGTGAAATGGAGCAAGACCGGATATTCAGTTGTTTATATGGCTCAGTTTTGTAGTTATCCATGTGGTTGTTGCTCTAACAGTATATTATAATGGAATTGAGATTTTGTAAATCAAACCATAGCTTGTTGTTGCTACTTTCAACGTAGGACTTACTATTTTTCCAGAAGAGGTTATAGTCTTTTGTTCAGACCGATCAAAGCTGTCATGTACGTTAAAATTCGGTATTTCTGTAAGTGCTGTATTATCTGTGTGAAACATGTAACAAGATAGATTCTGTTAACAGGTTACTTTTACAAACCTTACATATATTTTTTTTTTATTGCACATGTCTAAATTTTCATTGTAATTTCAGTAATATTGATGCCTTGTATGTGTACAGGTTTTGTTTAAATAATGTTAAATGTGCCAAATTTTAACTTGGATTGAATTCGTATTTGTTGAAGGGTAATTTTGAAATGTGCTGTCATTAGTACTTATTCTAAATGTCTGATATTTCTCTATCTGGCAGGTTGATTTCCAATGTGGTTTGAATGCGTTAGTGATTGGATTTTCAGGAGTATGGCACTATGTGAACATGACAGACTTCGAGTACAATTTCCGAATTTACACTCCAGTTGGAGGGTTTGAAGAGAATGGCATTTTGGCAAAGTTAATATACAAAGATGGCCTTGATTTTGCTGTTGGCATTGTACTTTCAGATGTAAAGGTAGTGTGGCTGTTTACATTCACATGTGAATGTGAGATCATATTTTTGTTGTTGTAAGTACACTATTTGTACATGATACATTAATCAGCAATACTAAGATGAAATGGTTCAGGACAGAGCCAGAGTTGTCATAGATTTGGAAACTCCTGAAGAATCATGCCTGTCTATAGGATTTTAAACTCCACATTGGCTATGTGCATTGAAATGTACCCAGGCAATTAACACCTGATGCCCAAGGATACACTTATCTGTATGTAAGTTTAGTTAGTTGTTTAAAAATGGCAGCTTATTGCATATAAAGAAGATAATCATTGTTAATTTCTTCACGATGTCATTGATGTATCATTATGACATGTAGAATAGTGTACAGACCTTACTTATGTATGTCTGGAAATGTGTCAGTGTGATAATAATATAGGCAGATCTGCAAAGGGATGAAAAGTAGCTGTTAGCTTTGTCATGCCTGTGTCTGTTTCTCTGTCTGCTTCTCCACATGGAACACCGCAGCTCTCACTGTACAGACTCTTACAAAACTTTGTATTGGGGCTTTTTCCACCATCTGTCAAGAATATCTAAGCCTACTTACCACTGGACAAAAGTATCAGCAATTGACATGAAAACATATGCAAATGTGTGGTAATATCATGCTGAATTGATCTTGGGTTGAGAAAGATTTAAAATAAAAGCTGTAGAGACAATCACAAGACACTTTTCATGTGATATAAATTTTTGTCAAAAATTGTGCCAGTTATGAGCTGATTCACAATATATGACTTGGAGAGACAGGCCATTGTTGATACTGCATAATATGGCAAAAAAAGTACAATATGTTTGCTGGGTAATTAAGGAAGAAATACAAATGACAGTCACAGTATTGAATACTTACTGCTTTTGATCAGTTGAAACATAACAGTCGAAATTGTGTTTTGCATCATATATGGTGAAGGCAAAAAAGAAACTTATATGCATGTTACTTATTATTTTTTTATACTTCATTACATTTACATAACATGGCACCACATATGGTAGTTGTGATTTGTTGTGATGTGACATAATAATTCAGTGACAGAGGCTGTGTGTTGTTACATCTTTTTTCTATATAGTTAATGGATTTTTTGTTGTTACCATTTACATAATACATAATTAAGGAACGTAAAAATTTGCAGTGATAATATTTAATATTTGTTGCTTATGAATATAAAACTTCGTATATGGATAGATTATGAATATACCTCTAAATCTTGTATGAAATAACATTTGGCAGTCAGAAATCACATACTGTTTCAAGGGGCTGAAACTTTGAGGTTATGTATGACCTATAAATTCAACATAAAATCAACATAAGGATATAAGTAATAACTTATTTAAAGAAATACATTGACAGACCTTATTAATAGCACTAATAACACTGTATTACACACACACACACACACATACACTCATATGTACGTACATGCAATTATGAACAATACCAAAATATGTGACCAAGTATGTGCGTCAGAGAAGAGTCCAGGATACAGTGGTCCAAACATGCCTCAGTGCTGTTCACTTCTAAATACAGTACTAAAATTTAGGAAACAAAAAAAACTCAGCTTCTTCCTCCAGGATTTCTTTGTTTTCAATTAATCATAGGTATTATATACTTAAAATGGATGCATGAACACAGAACCATTAGAGCTGAATGTGTGAATTTTTTTGTCTGCTTTGTAGCTTGGTCTCAAGATTCATGGTGCACCAAAACACCTTCTTTTTAAAGACCTAAACTTTGAAAGCATAAAGCCAGAAAATGCAGAAAATGACCCTGATTATGAGTATGATGAGAATGACAATGAGGATGAAACTAAAGATGCACTCAGCTGGAGAGGTGTCATTGAACTGGACACAATCCTGTACCCAACAATGAAAGGAACACTGGACATTGATGAAAGGGGAACTGTCTATAATATTGTGGCATCGTTGGCACTCCCAGATGGCGTTGCAGAAGTTAGGGATGAGTTTGATTTTATCGTAAGCGAATATTTGTTATTGTTTATTTATAGTGGTGATTAACGTAAAGTAAAACAAAGATGCCTAAAGATTTATTTAACAGTCACGTGTCAGTTTCAGAGGTTGTGTGACATAAAATAATAGACTGATTTTTAACAATCAATGACTTAGAATATGGAAGTGTTCCTTTCCTTTGTAAGGTGTTGTCCCTGCTGTTGCTTTGAAAGCAAACAATTAAATGCCCTCAAGTCAGAATGGTTATTGTCTGGACCAAAAAATGCCCCATAATGTACATAATTAAGCGTGTAAAGATTAGCAAGAATGATTAATGCCCTATGTATCAGGGACATGCCTGTTTGTATGTGAGATATGTTTTGGCACATTTGCAGAATTGCAGAAAGTGACTATTAGCTTTGTCATGCTTGTCTGCATGGAACAACTTGGTTCAAACTGGATAGATTTTTATGAAATTTTATATTTGGTTATTTTTAAAAAATCTGATGGTAATATTCACGTTTCATTAGCATCCGACAAGAATAATGGTTACTGTACATAAAGACGTATGTACTTTTTTTTATAGTATTTCACAGAATTTTTCATAGAATGAGAAGTGTTTCAGACAAAAGTTGTAGAAAAAATTAAAATACATTTTATGCACAGTTTATTTTTTGCCAAGAGTCATGCCATTTATGACATAAGGTGGAAAAATATAGTAGGGCCAGACAGGCCACAGATGACAATATAATTCAGCTTATGTGCTTTGCGTGCTAATATGTAATATGTATTGCTTTCCAATGGTGACAATGGTTATGCGAACATGCCACGGTGTTACATTATGCTATATTTTGTGTCTTTTCACAGTTTTTAGGATGCAGAGTTGTGCTGGAATTATGTTACACATACGCTAAGTAAAGCTGGAAACCTCAACAGCTTTTTATAATCTCCTTTTGTTTCACTGTCCCTGCCATGTTTCTTACCCATGGAAGTTTTTAAAACTTGTAATTTACCTCTCTGTTGTGATAATCATCAGTGTTTAGAAAGTACTTTATTTCTAAGAATTTGCGTGGTCTTTTGGCCCATGTTGTGTGCATGATACGAGGCTTATTCAGAAAGTAAGTACTGTTTCACTGTAAAAAAAAATTGAGTAAGGTTTTGTATAAAATTTTATTGCTATCAGATTCAACATTTTTCAAACTATTTTTCCACATATTCACTGCCATTATTGAGGCACTTATAGCAGGGCACAAGTTTTTGTATACCCTCCTCATAGAATGTGCGGCCGCCTGCGACCCAAATGACTACTGACAGTGTCATAGAGTAGAGTCCTTGAAATCTGAGGAAAGTGCAGGGACAGATCAGAAATTGTGAAATGTCTGTCATCATGCACTCTTTCGTTGACCTTATGCACCAAATCATCATTCACCAAAGATGGACGCCCACTTCATGCCTCATTGTGCACGTTCTCTTGTCCTTCATTGAACATTCGAACCCATTTCCTAACCATGTCATCACTCATCACATTGTCACCATACACTTGACAGATCTGGTGATGAATCTTACTCAGTAGCACTTTCCTAGCGTTCAAAACACGAATTATAGACCGTATTTCACAGTCAGCAGCCCCTTAAATTGTCTTAAACATGTTTAACGCACAGGAACAAACATAAACATAACACACGAATTTCACAAAATGGCATCTGTGGCTTCTCAATTGACAGAGGAAGTTACTGCACATGCACAAAGTGACAGTCTCGAGGATGCATGAGAGATATGCGCAGACAGTACTTACTTTCTGAGTAACCTACATGTGTTGTGTGTACTGGATCAACTGTATGATTATCAGTAATCACAGTCTGATAGACATATGTTATTAAATCATTTTATTTTGATTAACTGGTTTTCTCCACAGCCCTAATAATTGCCTCAGTTACTTGTATTTGGATTGGCACCTGACCTATTGCAGAGTGAGTTAAATGGTCATCTCCTTGAGTAGTCTGTGCACACTGTGGTAGTACTTCTCTTTCAGTTTAGTATCTGAACATGACATTGAAATAGCAAACGTATGGTCCACAGAAACATCTCCGTTAAGTTTTGTGATTGTTTCTGTAGTAATACCAATTAGTTGCACCAGTGTATCAAATTTATTTTAATTTGGAAGTGACACTCTATGGGTTTCTGACGGTCTTTCCGTCCATCATCAAGAGTTCAAGACTGTACATACAGCAACAGGCATTTGTCAAACAGATAGTGCTGTCTGCTTGCTAACAAGCAGACAGCACTATCTGTTGTTGGCCACTGTCTATCCTTGCTTATCAAATTTATTCTATTTTGGATTGACACTCTACATATTTCAGACAGCAGTATCTGTTGCTGTATGTACAGTCTTGAACTCCTGATGATGGACGGAAAGACCATCTGAAACCTTTAGAGTGTCATTCCAAAATAAAATAAATTTGATACATTGGTGCATCTAGTTGGTTTTACTATAGAAATAATATTACGTTGCTTGGCCCTATGAACTTCAAATTTCGTGATTGCTTTGTTTTCCGTAATGTTTTAAATTCCATGTTAAAAATCTTGTCATCCATTAATAAAAACTTAAAATATCTTCAGCACATATTTAGAGACTTTGTAATTATTGTAGAGTTATGTGATTTGTTTTGTTTTTTTCCTTTCAGGATATTTTTACAATGACAAATCGGCTGCACCTTACAACTCCATGTGAAAGTTTCAAAGAATTGATTTCCAATTATGACTTCCAAGTTTCTTTGGGTGAACATTATGGAATGTCTCTTGACTTCAAAGCAAAGACCAATAATGAATGGAAAAGTGTAAGTACACACATGTTTGTAGTGTTCTTCCCTTGATAATGAGACAACTACACTGTCGGGTAACATGTGCCACCATTTTCCCACTTATGTGGTGTTATATCCATGAAGAACAGAGACCTGTACTTTGTAGCGCATTTATATTAAACTTTCAACTCTGTAAAAGTGAGCCCTTAAATTTTTCTGCTTGAATGTTTAACCTCATGCTCAAGTTATTTAAAGGTGCATCAAAATTTTTGGCTTATATTTCTTAATGAACATTAATATGTTCTTATTTTTCAGTCTGTTCAGTCACTCATTACACTGTACAACAGTTTTGCAACCTATATAATGTATGTGAAAGGTAAAGCAGGCCTGTTACAATCCTTGAGTGGCCCTGAGGTTTCCAGGAAGTTAAGGTTCCCAGATTTCATGACAATGGCTCAGGATGGTGGTAAGGTTGTCAGCCTTATGCACCGGCCGCCTTTACCCCGAGGAAATGCTCCTGGCACTCATTTGTGTTAGAGGCTGTGTCAACCCCAGGGCCTTAGTGCAATTGGAAGGATTTTATGTCAATAAAAAATTCCAATGACATCAGCTGGGATCGAACCAGCGACCTTCCGATTTGTAGCGCAGCACCTTAACCACTGTGCCACCGCGGTCCCCATATAATGTATGTATTTAGCATTAAAATTCATTTCTGTAGAGCTGTGAAATATCTCTTTCATACAGAATTTTATTTAGAGGTAAACTGATGAACTGTTTTGTTCTGATAGCAAAATTAGCAACTACAAGAGCTTATGGATGATAAATTTCAAACAAGTTCAAACAAAGCATAAGAAATGTATGGGAGCCACATCCTCACTGCATTATGCACTTCTTTAACATATGTTCATTTAACAAACCTAACTGTTTTCTCAAGCATCATGTCTGTCTGACTGGAAAATTATCATACTTCATTCAAGTTTGTGCTTTGAGCACTGAATCTTTATTTTCAGGCTGGATTTTTATTAAAATATGAAAGTAGCGAAGATGAAGAAGTCGACATTCATACCGCCAGACTTAACATATTTTCTCCATTTGATGCCTTAAAACTCCTGGATGTAACTGCTTTCATACAACTGCAAGATACATTATACAATTCCAGTATCACTTTGTTGACTGAACAGAGCCGTTTAACAGCTGGAGGATACATTGAGGTAATATGGTTATGCATTACTGAGTTTTGATTTTGTTAGAACACTTTCAATTTACAGGAATATATAGGATTTATTTAAACAAGTTTTCTGTAGTGTAGAACATGCTGTAATGCACCAGCAATTGTAATTTCAATTTCTATTTTCAAAAGTGTGTCAGTCACTGCTTATCAGACTTGACATACTACAAATTATTGCTTCATTCATAAGCCAGTAAGTAATTTAACAGCAATGTTTGTCTTTTCTGAGGACATCAGTTAGTTGTACACAAACCATAATTAACTAGCATTCTTGTATCCAATGCTGGCTTTGTATGAGATTTTCACTCTTCTGGATGTTACGGAATGTAGATTTGAAGTTACTGACATTTCAGGACAACCTAGACATCTTCAAGATTCGATCAGACCAAAATTCTTCTTGGACTGCTTGACCCTTGGAGATGGGACTGATAGGTTGTCCGGAAACGTAGGTAACTAAAAAATCCACGCTGTGTACCATCCCAGGGGAGCAAATATCTCATTTACACCATGCTAGAAGCCTGAAATCTTGCACTGGCTTTGTATGTTTCCTGTCATTCTTTTGTATGTTATCATGTGATTTCAATATTTTCATTGACTGTTGTGTATGTTGTGAAATCATTTGCTTTACTTTGTAGCCATTTTTCCCCCCAGCCACAAATTTATTCTGAAATGACAGCTCAATATTTAGTTGTGGTGATTAATGGTTATTTGCTTTGGATTATGTAATAGTAGTGACTGGATTGTGATGACACAAAGTCCATTGACATTTCAGCCTCAGTAGGCTGATTGTGTCATCCACAAATGGTATTGAAGACAATAGATGTGTTTAGAACTTTGCTGGAATGGTGACTGGTAGTGTATTTAGTAAGGGAGAGAGAAGCCAAATAATAACCACCTGCACAATGGCACATTCTACTTTTGGGCATATAATGTTGGAATAATTTATTTTTAATTTTCTGACTGTTAAGCAGAAGAGCTTAAATTCATTTATTTTTGATAACTAATATGTGAGATCAAACAGTTGTAATTTGGGTAGTTTTAAACTTCAGTCATTAAAATCATTATTCTCATTGCTTCAGTGCATGTATTTGTATAAACTGAAACATGTTTTATCCTTATTGTTGCACCATGCATTTCGTAGAATCACTTTAATTATTTGACCAACAAATGCACTTATATAAAATTTCACATTGAAACACTTAAAATCGATTTTAAGTGTTTTAATGTTAAATTTTATGTAAGTGCATTTGTTGGTTAAATAATTAAAGTGATTCTACAAAATGCATGGTGCAACAATAAGGATAATTAATGCCCAACAGGCAAAACTTAACAACAACTACAAGAATACCAGGCTAAAGTTACTAAAAAACAAATGCAGCAATATGGTTTAACAAAAAAGGAGAGATTTTAAGTGTTTTAATGTGAAATTTTATATAAATGCATTTGTTTGTTAAATAATTGAGGTGATTAAACATGTTTTGTTTAATTATATGGGTGTAGTTTTGCAATATTTTCTTATGGCACATTTAAAAAGATATTTATGGCATGATTCTGCTGTGTGGTTATTCTGTACTAATTTTAATTAATGACGTGTTATAACTGTGGCTAAAATGAAATTTTCACCTCACTTGTAGCTCAAGGATAATTATGTAGATGCATCTGTTGGTTTGAGTATGGTCTCACCATTTTACAACATATCAGCCTTTCAAATATCAGCTAAAAAGGACTTTTCTAATGAAGAAAGAAAAATAGAATTTGAACTGGACAGATTAAATACCGCACTGAAAAATGTAAGTATCAAGTACCAAAACATTATCACCTATTTCCCTGAAACTGATTTAACATTTTGTTGGTCCTTTTGGTCTTTAAAGCTGTTGCTTTTGTAATGAAGGGTTTATTTTCTGATGGTGTAAAATAGCATGTTTTTACCAGCAGTTTTTCTTAATGAAAGAGTGTGTTACCAGAGAATGAGGGAATAATGGATGCTTTAGGTTTCTGTGACCGTGCATCGTGAGCAAATCGTGAAGTGAGAGAGAAAACCAACAAGATGCAACAGTTAGATGTTTATTATCATCACTTTCTCAGCATGTTTGGGCATTATTATGCCCATCTTCAGGAGACCAAGACGTGTGTTACTGCACGTGGTGTGTTGCGCTGTAACAAGCGGGGAAAAGGTTGATATTAGCTGTAATGTCAGTCAGCTGTCAGTACACCTGCTCCCGATACACCAGACCTGAAAAACGCACAAGGCAGATACCAGTCCAACACCACAACACACCCATTTGCACACGACATTCCCATATACACACGAGGACCCATCTAGGTTTACTACACAATACCCCACCAAAAAGACATTACAGCTAATATCTACCTTTTCCCCCCTTGTTAACAGCGCAGCACACCACGTGCAGTAACACACGTCTTGGTCTTCTGAAGATGGGCATAATGATGCCTGAAACATGTTGAGAAAGTGTTGATAATAAACATCTAACTGTTGCGTCTTGTTGGTTTTCCCTCTCACTTCATGGAATAATGGTTATTGTTCTACATATTTTCTTTTATATTTTAAATTCTTAATTATTTTGAAAACTGTACAAATGCTGCTATGTATTGTCCATTACATCTGTCATTTTAGAAATGAACTCTGTGGATTCATGAGGCAAGTTGTGTATGCATTTCCTGTTTCTAGCCATCCAAGCTGTATGGTCAGCCATTAATGATATCCTTCATGCAGTTTCACTAATGAGATTAAGGAGAACAGCTATTAAATTCATTTTTATATGAATTCCTCTATTTCCCACGTATTTTATCTTTTCTTTTACCACATAGTTGTGGTAATGCCTAGTTCTCAGATGTGTGTGTAATGCTGTTCTCTCAGGGTAGGAAACCATGCAACAATATTAACTGAAACTATTATAAGACTATAATTTTCTCTGTATTCCTTTTTAGAAAATAGTTAACACCAAAATATAAAATAGTCTTTTCAGTGATGGTAATGAAGTATTACCTGGGTGTACTCATCTGTTGTTTTTACCAGTATTCCTCCCATGTTTTTTACAACCACAGTTGTTTCCTCTTCATTTCTGTCTAATACACATAGTATCTGTGATACACACTGATGTAAGGAAAGAAACTCTTTTCTTGGTATTCTAAAATCTACATTCTGTATTTCTGTCCTGCAGTTCAAAGTTCAAGCATCGTGGCACATTGAAGGGAACACCTTTATCAAAGCCCACGGGAAGTTACAGACACCATACGAGAAGCTGTCCATGGTTGAAGGAAGCTTAATATTCACACAGAATCCCACTGATTCATCTGCATCACTTGATTTTCAACTAGCATATGTACCAGGTCCACAGATAAAGATTTATTTACTGCTGGAAGGAAACATCATTACAGTTGATATGGATTTACCTATTGAAGGTTTCAGGTAGGTAAAATTCACATGATTCAGCAAGAAACAATGAGAAGCACATTGTATCTTAGCTCTGATTCTCAGCAAGCAGTTGGTACTCCTTTGTTTTGCAGGACTTGAAAAATTGTACAAACTTTTCTTCACTGAACTACAATTTAACTGAAGAATACTGTCTTCTGGGATGTGATTCCATGTAATCTACTAGAGATTCACTGACATTAACATCTTCATGGTAGAATGTTGGTAAATTTCTGTTATGCTACAAGGTTTCATATTCCAGAAGACTTTATTCTTCATAGATACTGATGTAAAAATTTCAAATTTCACATAAGATTTATTTCGTCACCCTAAACCCTACATACACGTGTGTGTGTGTGTGTATATTTGTTTCTTTATTTATTCACATTTATATATCTATTTATTTATAAGCCTGAGCCTACGCATTGTGTGACTGTCATGCTATTACGTAGCATTCAAGAGTTGTTGACTCCTATGCACAGAAATGAAAGTTGGTAGCCATAGACAGCAATGAGAGGTAATAATAATAATAATAATAATAATAATAATAATAATAATGGTGGTGGTGGTGGCGGCGGTGGTGGTGGTGATGGTGATAATTTTATTAATAATCCCATAGATCCATCTTTGGTTACAGATACCACTGGATGTGGAATTTGTCCAAATACAATATACAATATTAGTAAATGAAGCACATAATTATTTAATTAACATGCATTAGAAGTAATTGAAATGAGACACATTATATAGGTGTTATTTCCATAACACTTACAATACAGAACTGAAGCTTAAGATTTAGCGCTGTTGAAATATTTTCCTAAAGTGTAGAATGATTTAAGGTGGAGATATTTATGTAAGTCCAATTTGAATCTTTTAACATCACATGATATTTTTTTATATTGGCAGGGAGACTATTAAAAACTTTAATGTCAGAATAGTAAGCTCCTTTCTGATACTGTGATAGGCTAGCCTGAGACTGATTAAGGTTAAAATTTTGAATAGCATTAAAACCATGTATTTCTGAATTAACGTGGTAAAGATTCTTATTGTTAACAACAAACAGCGAAAGAGAGAGTATATACTGAGACTGTATTGGTAGTATCCTCAAATTCTTAAACAGTCCTCTACAGGAATCCCTTGGTGTTGACCCAGTAATGGTTCTAATTGGTCTCTTTTGAAGTTGCAAGACATGAAGACTGAAGAATTACTGCAAAAGTTTATCCCATAGCTAATGAGGGAATGAGAGTAGGGATAGTACACAGATTTCAGTGTCTCGTGAGACATAAAAAATCTAATACATCTAAGTGCATAACATGCTTTACGTAATTTAGGTGTTAGCTGAGTAATGTAATCTGACCAAGATAGGGAATTTGTATAAACTAACCCAAGTAACTTTTTGTTCGAAGTGTTTGAAATAAACATATTATTGTAGCCAATGGATATTTCATTGACAGAAGTGTTTTTTGTCATAAACTGCATATATTGAGTTTCTTTTTAATTTAAAGATAATAAATTAGCTGGAAACCATTTGTTTAATTGGATGAACACAGTTGTGATTTCTTTACTGAAATCTATGGGGTTAGAATGAGTGACAATCACACTGGTGTCTTCAGCAAAGAGAACAGATTTAGAGTTATTTCCAGCTATCTCAGTTAGATCATTTATATAAAAGAGGAAAAGCAGTGGACCAAGTATGGACCCCTGAGGAACACCAGATCAAATTTTCCCCCATTCAGAAAAGCTGTTGTGATAGGTATTTTTTTAATTGTTACTATCACTCTTTGGTACTTGTTTGTGAGATAAGATTTTATTAATTCTTTGAATTTACCTCTTATGCCATAAAACTCTAGTTTCGACAATAAAATATCATTGTCTACTCTGTACAATGCTTTTTTGAGGTCATAAAATATACCACCAACTATTATTTTAAGTTTAAAGCCTCAATTATTTCATTCATTAAATTAAAAGTGGCTGTAATAGTTGATGAATTTGTTCTGAAACCAAACTGTTCATCGACTAATATATTATTATTTTAATTAAATGTTGGTACATTCTTATATGTGGGCTGGGTAGCTCAGTTGGTATAGTGACTGACTACGGGCTGGACGATCCGGGATTGAATCCCGGTGGGGACGAGATTTTCCGCCCATCCATACCGGCCCTGGGGCCCACCCAGCCTCCTGTAAAATGGGTACCAGGTCTTTCCTGGGGGTAAAGTGTGGCCGGGGCGTGCCGCTGACCACTCACCCCTTCTAGTGCCGCAGTCATGGAAGAGTAGAGCTATACCTCTACCCACCCTCTGGGCCACACTGGGCCTGTAACGGTATCACTTTACCTGTACCTTTACTTTTACATTCTTATATATAAAGCTTTCTTGAAGACCTTAGAAAATGAGGGTAAAAGAGACATGGGTCTATAATTAGACATATTGCTCCTACCTTCATTTTTAAATATTGGATTAATTACAGCATACTTTAATTTAGTAGGTAATATTCCGGAGGATAATATTTTATTACAAATGTGACATAGTGGCGAACTAATATATGGATAACTGATTTTTAGTAAATTAATAGACACGTTTGATGTTTGTTGGACCATGCATCATTGTGATAACTGAAGAATAAAAACCAACTAGATGCCACTTATTATTTTAATGTACTCCTTATAGGCTCAACATGTTTCGGGCACTACTATGCCCATCATTGGGAACTCGCGACTATAACGTTGATTACCACATCAGTCGTTTCGTTCTTGGTTTGCTGTAGGTTGGAAGTTAGGTGAGGTTAGGCTGGAGTAGTGTCCGGGCTGCAGGCTAAAGCACATTGTTTCATTCTTGGTTTGCTGTAGGTTGGAGGTTAGGTGCGGTTAGGCCGGAGTAGTGTACAGGCACTACTCCAGCCTAACCGCACCTAACCTCCAACCTACAGCAAACCAAGAATGAAACGACCAATGTGGTAATCAACGTTATAGTTGCGAGCTCCCGATGATGGGCATAATAGTGCCCGAAACATATTGAGCCTATAAGGAGTACAAGAAAATAATAAGTGGCATCTAGTTGGTTTTTATTCTTCAGTTAATAGACACATCATCGTAACCGTGTGAATTTTTTATTTCAAAGAAGTAATTTAAGAAGAATATATTCTTGCTTTTTAATGTAACCTTATTAACATGTTCATGTCTTTGAGGTGATTTGAGTTTGTTTTTGGAGATTATTTAAGACTCTATATCTTTTAATTATTGTAGGGATCGGTTGTGATTGACGCTGTAGTGATTTTCTGTTAACTCTATCTTTGTTTGCAGGCACTAGTTTCCATTCATTAGAGCTGTTATTCCTTGAGTCGTGATTCATTTCTCTGTTTGTAATGTTTCCTTTAGTATTCACCACATTGTTGACAGCCTTGGAATTTATACCTTCGTGTAGCTGAATAATTTTCCTTGCTGAGCTAAGCTCTTGGAGAACTGTTTCCAGTGTATGCTGATGTTGAACACAACATTTGCATTCGGTTAATCCATTTACATTTTTGAAATCACTGGTTGCTGTACCTGTCACAAACTTGTTTACCACTGCATCCACCATCTTCACTCTTGATATTTGCTGATGAAATTCATATGTAAGTAGCAGTACTGCTTATTCCATCAAGCTTTGTGTCAAGAAGTTTCAAAATTTTTAACATAGTGATGTCATAGTATCTGTCAGGGGTTTTAGGGTGTTAGAGTGGTTCATTTAAATGCTTTTCCAGTCAGAGAGAGAGAGAGAGCTGTGAAATTTTAATCTTTGGATTTCAATGGCCATTGTAATAATTGGTGTATAAAACTTATAGCTTGTCTGAGAAACGTAATTGTGACCATAATACCAGTTCTCCATTGTTCCTGACGAAAATTGTAGGTAAAGGTAAAGGTAAATTAACCCCACAATAGGCCATGAAAGCCCATATGGGTAGTAGAGTTATGGCTCTACTCTTTCTTTAACCTTGGCACTAGGTGAGGGTGGGCGGTCAACTCCACACACTGGCTGCTTTACCCCTGGGAAAGAGACCCAATACCCAATGTACAGGATGCCGGGCGGGCCTCAGGGCCGGTTTGGAGGGGTGCAGAAAATTTGCCCCCCCCCCCCCCCCCCCCCCCCCCCCCCCCCCCACACAACCAGCCAATTCCACCTCCCCAACAACCTGTAACCTCTCTTCTTCTTTCAGAACTCATCTTGTTCTTTTTA
>Ga0123352_10006365_pt1 | contig 18044 bp, 11 predicted proteins | sample TergutLab28metaG_FD_89700 | JGI IMG/M metagenome (GOLD analysis project Ga0123352, IMG submission 89700) | Labiotermes labralis P1 segment gut microbial communities from Petit-Saut dam, French Guiana - Lab288 P1 | ecosystem: Host-associated > Arthropoda: Insects > Digestive system > Gut ... | reverse complement strand
TATCCGAGGTAAAACTCGGTGTGTTTTGCTACATTTTGACAGTTCAAAACGTTGTGTATGTCCTCTGTATAAATTTCTATACGCTTTCAAAGTTGTAAAGCTCTTTTTGAAACAACCTGTATAAATAAACCACAAAATGCACTTCAATGTTCATGAGCTGTTTTATTCGCATTGTTCTCATCAAATGTTTCGGCCGCTTTTGCGACCACCTTCAGGATATTTTTACAAGAATACAAAAGTACACATATGGTTAGTCGTGTCGTCGTTACAACTAACTATATTTGTACCTCCGCATTCTCGTAATAACAATGTCACTCCGATGATGGCCGCAATATCGGCCGAAACATTTTGGTGAGAAAATTATGAATGAAATACATCATAAACATTCAAGTGCATTTTATTGGTTATTTACATATTATGGACCTGATTAGTGCACTGAAGATGGGACGTATCACAATAATCTGGATTATTCTTTTTCTGATACCACCTGTATCCTCCATAATACAAGTGGAGTGTAAAATCCTTTCGCGTTTCCAGATCTGGCCGTTCGTCCAGTGATCTGTGCCACTTCCGTCATTCAGGTCTCATTCAAGAACGTAAAACCAAAAATGATACGAATACCCAGAGAGTATGTGATTTTAATGGAAACAGGTAACGGGCTGGATAAACGAGGATTCGTAGTTCGATTACCGGCAGCATCAAGGGGTTTTTCCTTCTTCATCGCGTCTGGAAAGGCGATGGAGCTCATCCATTCTCCCATTCAAATGGAATCGGGGATCTTTCCACGAGTCAAGCGACCAGGACGCGAAGTTAACCAGTTAACCCTACTTAGTGCTACCCGTTCCTCTCCTTGCACACCGTCGTGGAATGCCAAGCGACGGGTATATACAAGTGTCTTTATAAAACCATGTTACATACATATTTCCAAAATCTGATACAGCGGATAACGTCAGTCTTTTAAATGTAGTTGAACTGACTGAATTCATTGAAGCGTGACAGTGGTAAGAAAGTTCAGTTAAGGAAAAATAACAGCACAGCCGAACAGCAAATCTTATTCATACCCGCGAAATTACAGTCAAACGCAGTAATGTGAGTGTATTTTATGTTCAGTGGACCGTGCATCGTACAATATGGCAATAATTATCCAACAAGATGCAACATAATACAGTTTATTTAAATCTGTCAATTGCTCAACATGTTTCGGGTGGTATTTCACCCATCATCAGGAGCTCATAACACTGTATCTACAGTATCTGGCATTATTGAGACCGTTGATGCTACCTGTCCCATCCAGTCACGTTCGCGGCAGGTAGCTGCACAAGTCTCAATAATGCCAGATACTGTAGATACAGTGTTATGAGCTGCTAATGATGCGTGAAATACCACCCGAAACATGTTGAGCAGCTGACAGATTTAAATAAACTGTATTCTGTTGCACCTTGTTGGATAATTATCGTCATAATGTGTGTTGAAATATTATCAATTAGAGATTAAAGTAACGAAAAATAATAAAAATGGATGTGGAGGCAGAGAAAGGGGCCGCGTTTTCTGATAAAATGAATGTAATTTAAAAAGTCAGTTTTTCAAATGTTCAACACTAGAAGAATAATCGATACATTCTCAAGACACATTAAAGAAACCTTAACACTGACAGCTGGTAATTTTCAGTGGGGTGTCTTCAGTAACGGACATGAGCGACTCGGCTGTTGTCATTTAAGGCACTGACATGAAATTCAATAAGACGTAGGAAGGGTCAGCTGCAATTGCAGACTTCCATAATGAAATCAATAAGCGCTACAAAGATTAAACACCGCCGTACAGACTAGCAGGTGCGGCGCCATAGACGACCACAAAGCAAAGTGGAGCCTAAATTTGCCTGGAAGTTTTAAAAGATTAAACTTACTGCAACTTAATCTGTACCTCGCCGATTGAGCAAGTATATCTCTGAGAAACGCTTCAAAACACCAGAAAATATTATAGAAACTACAAATCTAATTAAGCAGTTATATTAAATGGAATTGGTCTTTCAGATTTAAACATGACTGGTCGATATATGGAAAGCAACTAAGATGCTCTGTACCGTACGGAAGTCCACTGTTTTTTTTTTCAAAATTAATAATTACTCGCTCTTTATTAGTGATCTCCTCTCTTTCAATAATTATGCAACCCCTGAGCACAATCAGGTTACACTGAATCAGGTACACTGACCTCCAGCGTAATGCTCTGAAGCATGAATTTCATGGCACAGATAGTGTCCGTAAATAATAAACAGTTTAATTTTGTATTAACCACAGCACGATTTAGGCAAGGCTGAAATGCACATCAGCTCGAAGGGTCGTCTCTCGGGGTAGAATAGCTGCAAGTATTTGTACATTCTGGACCCTAGGAAGAGTTACATTGGTCATAGAGCAAAATGGAGTCCTGAGTATAAAAGACGTTTTGCGCTTTAGCTTTCCATGAAAAGTCTTTTGTAAGAGAGAAGGATAAATAAACAAACAAGTAAACATTTTACAGCAGAGGACCCACGAAGTGGCCTCGAAATCGTCGAATACAACAACGAAATTCGTCTTCTGTTAATTCATGGACAATGTCCCTGTGTTCCCTGCGGTACTAGACCTGAAACACCGGTCACAGAAAAGTATGTAAAAATTAAGATGCTCCCCAAAAAGTATGGCACGAAGTCATGTGGCTCGAGCCACTCATGGCAAACACGCTAAGATTTGTTAAAGTTTTTCTCAGTGCTCTTTTTACAGTTGTTGTTTCATATGATATGTATTTCTCAACGATAACTCACACGTGCTCTGAATAAAACAGATTAAGATCGTAGAAATAAAGTATTAATACATTATTACCGTGCAAAACAATTTAGTGAATAACTTGCGTATAGGTGTACAGTATACCTGGGTGGTTACATTATTTCATCGACGAGGTAATTTATGGACAACCGTACTGAAACAATGAGTCTCTACCGCAGAGCAAACATTGTATAATACCCAGCATAAAGATGAGCTGGTTAATTAAGTTTCTGGAAGTTGTCTTCATTTGTTCTATGAATAAAATTAAATACAAATATACAATCTGCGACCAAACTTTAAGAAGACAGCACACGTGCTCGACAAGAGTTTATATTGCATGTAAACTATACTTCTAGAAGCAACAGCTATCCATCTCTAACAGTGTACTACTTTCTTTGCGTGTGACAGAAGTACGAAAGCGTGCTGTCCCAAGAACGTAGCATGGTACTCTTCAACGACGTATAAGTACGAGTATTTACCAGTCCATACGGCTTTAACATCCCAGAAGATTTGTATCCCCATCTCCACTCCTGTGAGAAGGTTAACTCTCGCGAGATCTCACACCCTTGGAGCAGAAACTGTGAGTGTTTCAGCAACAAGTACCTTACGAATATGCCTCACTCCACTTGTCACCATTTCGATATTCTGAGTCCTTATTCTAAGAAATAAGTTATTCGTAAAAGTTTTACCCTTTGTGACATATCGCAGCGTAGTATGGTTGACAGGTTCCTCCGAAGAGGTCGCACAAATCTAACATAGTTGCAACGTTACATTCCACAGAAACGTTACCTTTATACCCACCGTCGCGAAAACCTCGAATCTCAAGGCGTTAGTCTTATCTCAAATTGTGGGGAGTTTATACTACCCAATTCGAGTTAAGATGCGTAACCATACAGACACAGTATAGTTGCGTCCGGACATTTGATCCAAGAATATCCGAAATACAAGTCACGATGTATCATGTACCTGAGGGGCATAGTAATAACGCAGCTCGTGTTGCCTGCACAATTCAGGTTAGGGAGCGCCAATCTCAAGTCACATCAAATTACACTGAATTCAATTTACGTTTATTACAACGCAGTGTCTAGTGAATCGCAGTGCTCTAGTTACACTGTCACATTGCAGGTCATGAGCAATGGTTTATATTATAGGTTACAAACGGCAGACCACTGGCTGGCAAAGCCTCGTTCATAAACCCAATTCGGTTCACAAACTAAATTATAATAAATTTGTTCTATGAGAAGTGAAATGCAGTGAAACTACTGGCCGAAAATTATTAGTCCTTTAGAGAAAAATGATTCTACGTCAAACACTTTACCGAACTAAGAATTAATACGTACTTCTGAAAACTCGAATATCAAAATTTCTGGTCATTATACAAAAGTTTTCTAAGCAAAGTGTTGTTTGTAAGGAAAGTTACAGAAATGCATGAATATGCCATATATAAACAAACACGTGAAAGAACATTTTGTTGAAATCTGTGGAATTAGACGGATAAGACCTTGGACAATTCTACAACTGTGTACGTCTGTAGACATACGTGTGCATTTCTCTCTACCGGGCTGTCTAGTGTCAATACAGGCCCCCGCGAATGGCGAATTCCCTGTCCCGCAAATATCACCGCATTTTGACTACATCATAGTCTCACAATTAAATACAAATCGGAACAGACCTGAGAACTTATTTCACAACACAAAAAGATAAGACGAAAATATTATCTTAACAACAGTACAGAGACACTTATTGAGGTACAGGATGAGAATAAAACACAGCTTATATGGGCTGGATGGTCAGGGGTTCAAATCCCGGTATGAGCAAGAGGTTTTCATCTCCACCAAAACGTCAAGACCGGATCCGTGGTCCACCCAGCCCCCTACTTAATAGTAAAAGGCTTCTTACTCTGGGATAAACCATTCGGAGTGTGAAGTTGACACCTCACCCCCATCTAGTGTCCAGGTTAAGAATAAGTGGAACTACACATCTAATCCACCTGTACGCCTTTATGGCGCGGACAGGTCAAATTTTATCTTTAACCTCTTCAGAAATCATATTACGACAAATGAAGAATTTATGGCCCCTCATTAAGTCAAATCGGCAGCTAGTCCTCGTATAGGTAAATAAATGTAATTGAATAATCTTTCAAAATAATTATCGATTTTAAGTCACCAAATTACGTCAATAAAATTCGAGGTGTCTAAAAGTTAAATGGTCACTTACTATAAATAATGATAATAACTGAAGTGTCCTAACTGTAATTCCTATCACGCACAGAGCAAGTAAATGCAAAATGTTGTGCGTTTCAGAGAGACGTGTAAGACATGTCTGTTCAGATGCAATTCATGAAGCGGAAATTTCATTCGGACTTGTCTAACAGAGAGGAGCTGCAAGTTTATTCGAGCAACCTATCTTGATTTCAAAGGTATTATACATGTACAGCTAGCATCTGTGGGTCGGTTGCCTTTTGGGGCCTATTTTATGTCTTCTGTTACAAATTAGGGGTATTGACAAATGACTACGTTCCATACATACACAATGTTTGGTAACGACTACCGCTTAAATACCATTGCCACCACGGCGAGTCTACATTGACCATACGTCACCCTCAAAAAGTCACCACCAGATATCAAAAGCAGATCTTCCAACTAGCATATAAAACAATTTTTTTTATTATGTTTAGTACTCAATATGTAATATATCACATCTGAATTTTATCTTAATAATTTATTTTATGTAGAGTTACCAGGAATATTTTAACTACTATTTGTAATACGAGATCTCGTAACTTCCAAAGCACCAACAATTGTACATACAAACCAATCTGAATACTAGCCTGAAGATGGCTCTGTATATGAGCCGAAACATGTAGCTAGAAATAAAAGTAATACTTCTGATAAATTGAGAGATGTGTATGACTATGTAATTCTATAATTTCACACTACATATTCTGATCATACAAAACACAGCACGGATGCCTTTCTTAAAAACAAAAATAAAAAGAAAGTTTGGTAAGGATTTGAAGCAAGGATATACCGTAGCCCCCCGAAATTTTATTTATTCATTTACTACTTAATATTTATTTATTTATTTGAAGTGTAACGACGCTATCAGTAAGAAAGAACATATAGCACCGATTAAATTAAAGATAGCGAATTATTAAAACAAAATGGTTTGTAAGATAGCCTTGTGTTGTCTAATATCAGAAAATGTTTCAGCATGTGATTGGAGAAAATGAGTAATATCACGAAAATCCTCAGTCAGGGAAATTCGGGGCATTGGCCGAGATTGGAAACAAGTCACCTCCGAAGCAATTCAAAAATCTTAGCGCTTGAGCGAATCCGCTCCGTATCAGATCACAAGTTTTACTTCCTCTACTAGTACCACACGAATTGTATTGAAAGTAGAAATCATACGTAAAGCCAAATTAAAGGGAAATAAGAGTGAATTGTGGTTACAACACAACATCCTGTGTGCATGCGTTTAGAACGTGCAAAGTCAAGGAAAAGTTCTAATCTGCACAGCAGAAGCTCTTAAGCTTTGACTCTCTCAGCATGAAGTTTCAGATTTGCGTGCTGCTAATTGTACGATAATTCTGTAGTGTCGGGAGAACATTCCTTCTATTTCATTCCTGCTAATATGCTGGATTAACTTCGCCTCTTTGTGGTTGCATAATCATGTACATCCAAATAAGTTAAATACCACACACCACTAACACCTCATGACTGTTTTACTGTCCCAACAAATTTTTAATTGAACAACATAAATGTGAACAAACTTTTTCACTAATTCAAATTAAACTACCAGTGTCTCCTTTGAAAACGAATGAATAGGACAGAGACTAGTCGTGGGTGTCCCTAGTTTTATTCAGTTTCTACGCAATAACAGCTCCGAAGATGAAACTAAGCTTTTTAACAATTTCATGAAGACACAAATTACAAATATCTTATTTGTTTTATAAATTTCACTAAATATGTGAAGCATAAAAATTCCTAACAAGCTACTAAAATATTTTATTGTAACTCAAATTTTATTACCGTGTTGTTCACAATACCCTGTCTGTGGACCCAATTCAGAGCCAGATAAATCTGCTCAGCATTCCACATTCTGTTTCCTTAAGATCTACCTTAAAATATTCACAGTACTAGGCCAACAACATGTACAAACTTAAACACTTTATTATCCAACTAATGCACTACTATACAATTCGTAGATACAATTAAAATTATAAAATATGGACGTGGTCCATGTCAACGGACACGATAGAATCATGCTTGTAATTTTAGCCAAGCACTGCATAAGGCTCCATGATGATGTATCCTCTGTGGTCCGAAACATGTTGCAGCAATTTTAAATATTTTATAATTTTAATTGGATCTACGAATTATATATTAGTGCATTAGTTGGATAAGAAATTGTTTGCCATTGATGACGGTGCAAACATGAAGAATGGTCAAACTCGTTACATATATATTTATTTCATAACGTCACTCTTATTATCTTACATGTTTCGGTCTGCCACGGACCATCATCAGGGAACCAAACGAAGGACTACGGCGTAAAACCAAATCAGTCACTTTTTATACAGATGACGAGGTGTAAAAAATTAGCAGGGTTGACATGTAGGCATTCTTTGTAGAGTTGTATAAACGTTACGGGTCTTGATATATCGGAAATTAATGTTTGATTCCTTGATGATGGTCTCTTGCGGACCGAAACATGCAGGAATATTGTGATATTATATTACAAATATGCATGGACATGTTTGAGAATTTTATTGTTTTAGTGTCGTGAATCTGTTATCGACAATGAAAAGAACGAACAATATAAAATACGCATCTTGATATTATCTACCGAGTACGTCAGGGTCTGCAAGTTGAGTCGTGCACTTTAGGTTTTCAGACCCCAATTCTGTACACAGTTTTCTTTCTCCCACGCGCGCTATTTGCCCGCTCGTTTATACTCCGTGATTTACCACTCAAATATTTGCGAATAGGTAAAGATATTTTTTGTGTTCTGCAACTGAAACTTAACATAATTTTTTTAAATTACTGTGGCGTTAAGAGTATGGTCCTATACATGTTTCCTAACCGCATTTTGCAGACAAAATCGATTATTTAAAAGCAAGTTATCAAGTATCCATTGCTGCGACCGCATCTCTTCTACGGATCTACCAATCTTTCTATGTAGTCATAAACCATGGCAGGTGTGCCGTTTAAGATTCGTGATTCAAATTCAGGATTTCCCGAGTTCGTTAGTCCACCCGTAACCTCTGACCAAAGTGTTTAGTGATTTTCCTCAGTCTCCCGTGGCCATTCCAAAATGATTGCATTCCGTCTGAGCACAACTACAATACATTACTTTCTTGGCTATATGTTTCGGTTTTCACAAAACAATCTTCAGGCCAATGTTAAACATAGGGAAGTACACTCAGTATATACATACATTGTTGGATTCCATAAAATCATAACAAAAGCAAGTTTAAGATCTAATTAGGGAATATTCTGTAATTAAAAAGACACACACGTACGTACGTAAATATTCTTATCGGTAGGAAGGTACTCCTGTAGTAAACAACCCGACGTTAGCTTAAAATAGTCCCTTAAAATAAGTCACGGCCACATCCGTCACCATAATTTTCGGAGTACACATATTAATTCACAAATGATTTATTCAGAGCTACACAAATGGTTGAGTTAAAAAATCTCTTAAATAAACCAAGAAACAAATCAAAAGATAATTAGTGTCCGCGTCAGTATTACAGCTAACATGCTGTACGTGAAACATGCAGGGACTCTGACTGAACGAGTAAGGGGCACTGGTACAATCAAAGGAGCAAAACGAAATACTTCAAACTACGACTGCCAAAGGGCCGCTTCACCCGACACAAACCCCAAAGGACTGCCCCGAGATTGAACTGTACGCTGTAGGAAGTCGATACGCGACTCCATGAGCGATCTTTATTTACACAACTACTAGGAACTGGCCTTGTGAACTTTTTACACACATACTGCTCGTACCGCTATACTGGTAAAATTATGTGCCGTCAAAAACAGTCTTTAACTTGTGTCCAATATTTACATTTCGCATCATTAAACACGCAGTAGGAAGCAACCTATACATGAAAAGGACAAATAATCATGAGAAACAGCTAAGTGGACAAGTCAAAGTCGTTAAATAACTGAGATTGTGGGGAGGTTGAGAGGGTATAAAGCAAAGAGGCAAACAAATCTGAATCGTTAGAGTATAATACGGAAGAAAATACACGTCAGAGGGTAATACGCATCTGTACTAAGAAAACAATAGGAACACAGGCTCTACAACAAAGCCAAATGTCACTTATCTCCAATATACACAGCACAATCGTGTCGGAAACTTCGCAACGTTTGAACAAACTGGACGGGCATTTATGAAGTAACTAGCACTTCTACGATAACGTAATTTAAAATTTTAATCAAGAAACCAAAAGCATTTTGTAAAATATTTCCTGCTTTTAACATTAAATGTACGCTACACGGTCTGGGACACTGACGACGTCCTTAAATAAATTACAATAACTCAAATTTAACAATAACTCGAAGGGAGTATCTTCAGCCGAGACCGTCAGTTCGGTCTATAAACAATTAACGTAGGTGCAATCGCTCTTCACACTTGACAAGACTAAATTTGCGGGGATGGAAGAAATATCCAAGAATTATTAAATGTTGTCATAAGCTGAGGAAAATAAGCTAGTATTGTGACTGGTAACTGACAGTACAGGTAACTACTCTACTACTGCAAGATTTCAGGTTTCTGCTGCGGTGCAGTAGCGTAACAACCCAGAAGATCAAAGACCTAATCTACCTTTTCAGCTGCAAGTCTGAAGAGTCAAATGGGCCCGCCCAGCAGCCCATCACTTCGTACAGACTGCTCATGCTTAGGAGGTAAGGCGGCCGCAACCTGACACTCGCCACTGAACTCCATTTGGTGCTTCAAAGTGCTTAATTAAACACGGGGACAACTTTACTTGTACACAACTGAACACTGTCCTTCTTTCCTGTACATATTTGAACGGGACAAGACTATTACAAGGATCAAATACGTAGGTACGGTACTCAGTCGCAAAACGGCGAAGTAGCTTCAACTCTACACGTATGGTTTATATGGGAAGTGCAATGACTTTCTTGGGTTATTATCGGTGCCGATTTAACTGCATAATTAATATGGCGTTAAATGAAGTATTAACAGTATCATTACTTGCAGGTAGGTGAGAACCTGAAGAGGCAAGCATAGTTGAAAAGGAGAGAGTCACCGGATATTTCAAAGTATCTCCGAATTCCACTTGGAAAGAACGCGGAAATCCACGGAACATCTCAGACAGGACAGCCGGTTAAGCCAAAACAGAACATTTCAGATGGGCTTCACATGCCGGTTAAGAACACGAGATTGTGAAGTCGCTGACACAACCGAACAGATTAAGTTCACTAACAACCTTCAACATGGGCAGGACATAACAATGTTGACAGTGACGTTAATTAAGGTGGCGCTAGCTGAGGTGGCAACTTAGGACCGTGTTAGCAACGTACATAAAGGATGGCGCTTTCAGATCTTCAAATAGACAGCATCTAAACACCTATCCACAATAGCGCTACTCCAGCTGCAGACTGTTACGTCAGAGAGAGCAGAGACAATGTTTCCAATTAGTACTACCGACTTACAAACTCGACAGAAGTTTTGCTGGACTGCATGCTGCCAGATGATGAGTTGAAGAAAACACTGCATTGTAAAATATTACTATCATAACAATGCACTCACGAGTACATCTTCTTCTTCTTCTTCTTCACTTGGCGCTACTACCCTTGGTGGATTTTGGCCTGCTTTACGATTTCGTTTCACAATCTTCTATCTTTACACTTCTGTCTCCAATTTCTCACTTTCATCTTCTTTAAATCTTCTTCTACTTCTTTGAGCCATCTCAGTCTTGGTCTTCCTACTGGTCTTGATGAGCATGTTTCCCACTCAGTTAGTTTTTTTGACAGTTCTTATTGTGTCCATTCTGATTACATGTGCTGCCCAGCGTAATCTTTGTAATTTTATAAATCTTACGATAGTTTCTTTCTTAATTAGGATTTCCAATTCTTCATTTGTTTTTATTCTCCATGTTCCATCATTATCTTGTGTTAGTCCCTATATTTTTCTAAGTACCCTTCTCTCAAACATCAGTAGGCGATTTTGTTCTGTGACTGTCATAGCCCATGTTTCACAACCGTTTGTTACAACAGGTCGTATGATAGATTTATATATCTGCAGTGTACTGGCAGCATTAAGATCTTTATTTTTCATAAGTTTTTTGTTTGCAAAACTCACGAGTACATCCGTCATGTAATTAAGCAGTATTTGAACATTAAAAGGGTGCGCAATGACGTCACGTCCAATAAACACTCAACCACGAAACATAAATATGTCGTTAATTTTACAAACTTTCCATACAACAATTTTAAATAACACACAGATTTGTTAACATAAAAGCGGTATTGGGGACAGAGAAATCACATTTAGATAGTAATAATTTTTTGTGTAGCTTTAAACATGAACTACCGAACAAAAGTATTACATATGCAAAATGAAAGAGGTCGCCTCCAATGGTTTGGTTTCTATTTAGATACTGTAACCAATGAATGACTATTCCAATACAGTGCACATAATTCCTTATTCAGTCCGTACCAATTCGAATATGTTGCTACTCTCTATGTAATACAGTGTAAAATGCAAAGCTAATCACACAACGGATAAAAAATGGTCCAGTACTGAGTAAAGGAATAGGTTTATATTAATTTCGTTAAATATTCTTCAAAACGAAAAATATTACAAATAAAATTATATGTCAGTGAGATATAAATTATGACATGTTTTAATTTTCTGCAATATTGTGTACTTCTAAACTAATAAATTTCAATTTAGCCTTTACGTAAAGTTTGCGTCATCACTTGACGGTACAAAGCACCATTAAACTAGTCGGACAAATCTACCAAATTTAAATGACTGTGTCCAGTGATTTCGGAGATAAATCACAAGGACGGATAGATGCTACATCTTAAATATGCCTTCACCTTAAGCAGTTTTACTAAGTAATGGATAAAATCTCCAAGAATTTAAAGTAACATTGTCTGCTCCGTTACGAAGAAGGCCCGGTCAAATGCAGTAGGAAGTGATGGCAGTCGGACCCTACCTTGTTGTTCTGGAAGAAGAATCCTCGCTTGCGTCATCTTCAGCACCAGGAAAATAAAGATGATACTGAAGAATGAAGAGTTCAAAGTGCATCTACGAACCGTTCTACTTCCAAACGTTGGTTGCGCTTCCTTCATACTTTTCAGACACCTCTTTTTTCCGTCTTTGTAGGTAACACACTCTCCAGACAACACATGTACACTGAAAAGCATATTTATTACATGCATGTTCTTCCACCAGAGTCTTCTGCGGAGTGCTCTCACTTGATTGTTCACTGTACAAAACACGTTCCTTTCGAAATTAGAATCACCAGCGCTCAGGTCACCTAATTTGCGCGTCACACCGCACTCAGTTCAGAGTCCCGATATGTATCACCTGAATTAATTCGCACTGTGTACATTAACTGCATCTACTTATGGCACGCCTTCATTTTCAACTTAGAAAGCAATCCACCTACTTTCAAAAGATGACTTTTCACTGTCACAAACTCCAAACATCGTCTTCTGTCACATTTAATCTCGCGAATCACCTTCATATCTTTCGACAGTCTACTCTTTTCAACACACGAAAAATTAAATTTCTATTCACCTACAGTTTTTTTTTCAGAAAATATTTCTTTTACTGTCAAATACACACTTGATACTTCATATAAAAGTACAGGAGTACAAAGAATTAAGAAATAACAAACAAATTTTAAGTCTGATACTACGGGTTCTGAGTATCACAACGACTTAGCCTGAATCGTGTATACACTCAACAGTTAAACACACAATGACACGGTGTACGATTGACATTTAATATATGCTTCACTAAGTCTGATAAACTGTAATAAACGACTAAATTATGGCACTGGATTCTTCCGGTGTACGGTAACGTTTGCACTGTGTATATTTTACACTTTGTTTGGTTAATACCTTATCCATAAAAGCTGACTTCACGTTTTTCGTTACAAATTGTCGCAAGCACCGTCATTTATATTCTGCTTGTTGCTGACTGCCTTATGCTTCAGTGTTGCATTATCGGGCAATCTGAAACACTCGGTGTATTCCCATACTTTAATGGCACTATTTATGACGTAGAAAATAGATGATTGTGGGAAGACGGAGGGAGAAGGCAGGCCCAGACACCTGCAGTGCCGCTAGCTGAGAGCCGTAACTTCCCCCAGACGACTCAACAGACGCACGCAAAACAACGCGAAGCACTTCGTACAAGTGACTGAAAGGGAATTGCCGCCAACTAAACTTTGCGTTGCGGATTTCTTCCCCTCCAGAACATCCCCCCCACTACCATATCAGTACAAAACCCCTATCCCTTCTCCCATGGTCCACATTACACATAGAGACACCAACCCCCAAGCCCCACCACTGTGTTGGTGTGGCTGGCGCAGAAGCATTGATTCTGCGCAGTAAAAGCACCAGCAGTAGGTACATAGTTAAGAGTAATAATTTTAAAGGTCCAGAAAGACTTACCGATAATTACAGAGTAGAGCTGAAATAATTTCATGAGATGTTATGGAGATCCTCCGCCCACTAACCATTTCTGAATGTAAAATTATCATTGTTTCATAGTGGCTTATGGATAATAGGGTAAAAAAGTAACTCTTGTTACAGTTCTGATAACGTAATCAGAATTATATGGCTGGTATAATTTGAAATGTGAAGAAAGATACGGCGTTACAGACAACATAAGTTCCTGCGAATGGATCCGACACCTGAATTTATAGCACATATTTCGATTGTACCCGATTCGAATCCCTTGTCCAGTAGTCACTGCAAGATTAAAATAACATTTGTCAGATATTCGGGAAAAACAGTAGTGTGAAATGAAAAGAGACGAATCGGTCTATTCAAACACCTCTCTAATTACACCAACTGAAAGCACAATATTTATTTATTACACATATCTAAATGATTTGTACTCCTCACCCAATATTGTGCGGGTGATAAAATCGAGAAGAATGAGATGGGCTGGGCGTATGGCGCGTATGGGTGAGGAGAGGGGGTGTATAGGGTCTTGCTGGGGAAACCGGAGGGAAAGAGACCATTGGGGAGGCCTAGACGTAGATGGGTGGTTAGGATGGATCTCCAGGAGGTGGGATGTGGGTGTATGGACTGGATTGGGCTGACCCAGGATAGAGACAGGTGGCGGACACTTGTTAGTGCGGTAATGAACCTTCGGGCTCCGTGAAATGCGGGGAATTTCTTGACTAACTGCAAACCAGTTAGCTTCTCAAGAAGGACTCTGCACCATGGAATAAGAAGTAAGTAAGTATCTACTATGTTTCTGTTACATGTTTCGGTGAACCACACAACATCAGGGATAACTCACGTGCCTTTTGCTCAAAACCACCTACTGTTACACAGCTACGGTTAATACGGTAGTACAACATGAAATGTGAAATGTACTATTTTATTTGGTGTGGGCCGGGTAGCTCAGTCGGTATAGCAACTGGCTATGGGCTGGAAGGCCAGGGATCGAATGCCGGTGGGGACGAGTGTTTCCGCCCGTCCAGACCGGCCCTGGGACCCGCCCACCCTCCAGTAAAATGGGTAACGGGTTTTTCCGGGGGTAAAGTGCGGCCGGAGCTTACTGCTGACCACTCACCCCCTTCTAGTGCCGCGGCCATGGAAGAGTAGAGCTATAACTCTACCCACATCCTGGGCCACACCGGGCCTGTGACGGGAAAACTTTACCGTACCTTACTATTTTGTTTTGCGCAACGGCCCCCATTGGGCCAGGGCCTCCTCATTCGCGAGGTTTCTAGATTACACTCAACGACACACCACAGTCGGTAGGACTCCTCTGGACGAGTGATCAGTTCGTCGCAGAAACCTCTACCTGACAGCAAACAACACTTACAACAGACAGACATGCCCCCGGTGGTATTCGAACACACAGTCTCTATAGGCGAGTGGCCTCAGACCTGCGCCTTAGACCGCGCGGCCACTGAGACCGGCCAACAGGTACAACATGCTTTACTGAATTTACAGCAATTTATACGTTTAAACTCGTATGCGTTTCACTACTGTGGTATATGTTAAAAGTCTTAAAATCTGTGATTAAAATCTTCTCTTTATTGTGCGTATGCATATGATCGGTTGATTTCGTGGATATGCAATCTCGTGACAATATATGCACAACATTATTCAAGTTATGATTGGGTCCGTTGAGTGTAAAGTCAGTAGGAAGGCCCCGTGCCTATAAGCAAATATAACCGTATAAGTTTACACAAAATCAAGTAATTACAACGTTAATCTACGTACGTGTACATATTATCATTGGACTCGCCCTGTTTTGATTGTGTTCCTGTGTCATGGCTGTTTGAGCAGAGGCTCGTTTGTGTCTGTCATGCCCAAACTTCGTAATGTGACAGGGGGACCAAAACAAAGATTTATTTTCAAGGAACTAAATGTCGGAGATGTGTCTTTGCAGTGCAACGGACCGTCAAATTGGGTCTGACTAAGGTTGGAAATCAAGCAAAACCATTGAAGTATTCTGAAAAAAAAATTGTATTTCCTACCAGTTTAGAATACTTGTTCAAACGTACGGCCACCGACCTCAATACACAACCGACGACACAGCAGAAGTTGACTTGTGCGCTCATAAATGCCAGGTTGCTGCCTGATGATTACTACTGCCTCAGTAATAAGAGAAATGAGATCCTCTTCAGAATCATCTCACCGCCACTTAAAACGATAGCTGGATTGGACAAGCGGGCCAATGGCTTGGCCTCCCAGGTCACCGGACTTCACACCAATGGGCTTCGTCCTATGGAGCCACATTAAAGCCCTGATTTACACGTCACCATTTGATTCGGAAGAGGATCTTATTTCCCATATTGTTGGGGCAGCAGCAACCTGATATTTTTGAGTGCACACGTGTCTCTGCTGCGTCGTCGTCGGCTGTGTATCGAGGTCGGTGGCCGTACGTTTTAACATCTGCTCTCAATTGGTACGAAATAAAACTTTTTTTTAAAAATACTGCAGTGGATTTGCTTCATTTCCAACCTTAGTGAAACCCAATTTGACGGTCCGTAGCGCTGCCAGGACGCATATCCGACATTTAGTTCCGTGACAATACATCATTGTTTTGGTTCCTCCCATCACCTCACGAAGTTTGGGCAAGGAGTTTTTCCGTATCCTGTGATAGGCAGTGTATCGATCCATGTCTTAGTTGGTGTAATTAGAGAGATGTGTGATATATGACAATTCACGGAATGGAATACTTCACAACGGTCTAAACAACACACCAGAAATGTGTATGGGGGACGTAGAATACGGCACCACGTCGTTTAGAGCTTGGAACTAAATGCAGATGATGGCTTCAGCATTCAGTGCGAAGAATGTGTGCGACACCCGCTGGACAGCAGGCTTGCAGGTGTCCATAACCGTCCTGGGCTTGCTAGAGTTGAGGGGAATGAGTGCATGAGTCCCATCTGGTCAACACGTAACGAGTGGCTGGGCTGTGTGAATATGTACAACAAATACGAATGTCTTAAAAATCACAGAATTCTGACTTATTACACCGTGTAGGTTAATTAGTTTGTTCCAGTGCTTCGGAGGAACGTACTGTCTCCTTGTGCCTGGTGACTGAATTCTGTTTATATTGATGATGAAGTGGAAAAAACATGTTGATAACACAAAAAAAACGTTGCCAATCGGAGCTGCGGAAAGGGTGTAATAACCCGAAAAACAGCCTTATAAGCAACACCAACCATGGAGGCCTCACAAAATAACAATTTCACTAACGTAACAATTATCTTAAGGTCACCCAAGCAATACCTCTATATTTCATAATTATTCTGCCAATCAAGTGGCTCAGTGCTACTAAGAAGCCGGGTGTTCCCTACAGCCCGATGTACTGCCTACTATTTGGCCAAATCGGCCAGGTAAACATTTTCGATTCGCTTTCTCTGACACAAGTGTGACATGACTGTGGCACTGGCACCAAGATTTTGATGTGCTCTGTTCTACTGAGTGATATTTAGTTCCCATCACAGTGAAAATTGATACAGAACAATAAGGCTTTCCAGAAATTTTAGTATCTATCAATCAAACCACAGACGATGAGATTCTTAATCTTCCACTGAGATTTCCAGTCAAACGTGGCAAACGAGATATACTTACTTACTCCATGGTGCAGAGTCCTTCTTGAGAAGCTAACTGGTTTGCAGCTAGTCAAGAAATTCCCCGCATTTCACGGAACCCGAAGGTTCATTACCGCACGCACAAGCGTCTGCCACCTGTTCCTATCCTGGGCCAACCCAATACAGTCCATATACCCACATCCCACCTCCTGGAGATCCATCCTAATATTACCCACTCATCTACGCCTAGGCCTCCCCAGTGGTCTCTTTCCCTCCGGTTTCCCCACCAAGACACCATACACCCCCCTCTCCTCACCCATTAGCGCCACATGCCCAGCCCATCTCATACTTCTCGATTTTATCACCTGCACAATATTGGGTGAGGGGTACAAATCACTTAGCTCCTCGTTATGCAATATCCTCCATTCCCCCGTTACCTCGTCCCTCCTAGGTCCAAATATTCTCCTCAACACCACGTTACAAACACCCTCAGCTTCCTTTCCTCCCGCAATATTAGCGACCAAGTTTCACACCCATATAAAACAACAGGCAAAATTATAGTTCTATATATCTTAATCTTTAAATTTTTGGATAGCAACCTGGAAGACAAAAGGTTCTGCACCGAACGATACCAAGCATTTCCTGACCTCAATCTGCTCTTAATTTCTTCCGCAATAGAATTTTTATTTGTTAAAGTTGTTCCCAAATATTTAAACTCTTCCACCCTCTCGAAGGTATTATTATCCATCCTCACACTCTGAATTCGTCCTGCATTCTGATCTCGAGACATGACCATGTACTTAGTTTCATCAGCACTTACTTCCAGTCCAATCTCCCTTGTAGCAGCTACTAAAGCTTCTGCATTTTCCTTTAGAGTATGTATGCTTCCTCCCAGTATATTAACATCGTCGGCATAAGCCAGCAGCTGATGTGTACCATTTAGTTTCAAGCCATCCTGGTTT
>Ga0123352_10006364_pt1 | contig 18044 bp, 5 predicted proteins | sample TergutLab28metaG_FD_89700 | JGI IMG/M metagenome (GOLD analysis project Ga0123352, IMG submission 89700) | Labiotermes labralis P1 segment gut microbial communities from Petit-Saut dam, French Guiana - Lab288 P1 | ecosystem: Host-associated > Arthropoda: Insects > Digestive system > Gut ... | reverse complement strand
TGAACATGTACGACGATAACTAAATGGTTATGATTTTTCCACAGACATGCTTCCACCATACCATAAGGGCAACATATGTAGTAATGTTAGTATGTACAAGGAACTCCCTGAGGATGGTTATATGTGATAACCGAAACATGTAGGAGTGATTAATGGTTTTAGTGTGTTATATTTTAGTGTTTTAAATCAACATAATTTAAACAAACACGTAAGTGCATAAGTTGGTTATAATAAAGTGAATATATTCTAAAATGCACGGTGAAATGGTGAAAATAAGGATATATTAATGTCCGAAACATGTTGAGCGCATAAGAAGTGAAATAAAATAGCAAGTGACATCAAGTTGTTCTTTTATTCTTCAACTATCACAATGATGCACGGTCCAATAAACATAAGATGTTCCTCTTATATTTACTAAAATACCTAAACAAGGGTAAAATAAATTCAGTTCAGACCAAACTTCTCTGTTGTAAATCTGTAAAGAAATGATATACAGCGTATTACTACAAAAATGTGTGATAAAGTAACAAAACTTTTATACATTTTCAGGTTGTCACAGAGGTTGTTGATCGGATGATGGGTCTTTGTTTGGGTTTCTGTTCTGCAGTGTCTAACAGTTAAAAGTTCCAGAGGTTTTGGAGGAACTACCACGTACTGCACCAGCTCATAACAAGACCTCTATCCAATCTGGAATTGTTTTGGCAACATAACACAAATCAAGTTTAATATCAGTGTTATTTTAAAAGTGATTTTTAACCCTTTTAAAGCCGAATTAAATCCCATTTGCCACTTGCTGGCATTATTAGGAGCTCACCATATTCTTCACGTTAGCGGGTTAAGGGTTAATGTTCAGACTTCGGCATTTCCCAGAAATTATTTTTTTGCAATAAATAGATTCATTTAACATGAAAGTAGGCTCAGTGTCAGTTGTTTAAAGTGTACAGAGACATGCTAAAACTAAGAAACCTTAGAGATCATAATGTGGAACACAAATCAGCATTTCTGAGCTGTATATAAAGATTAAGCACAACTAACATGCTTTTGCACATGATAGATGTATTTTATTTCAACTAGGGATGGAGATCATTATTGTAAGTCTGGAAGTTGTGGATGTGGCTTGAATGTGTACAGATACCAACAAATGAAACTCACAACATGCTTAGTGATAAATAATTTCCTTATATAAAACAAAACTTGATAAAAAAAAAAAGTGTCTTGTATGTAAGTTGAGATTTTAAGCCGCGTCCCCACGACTGGTGTGTTTGATAAACACACAAACAGCTGTGCACTGTAAAAGGCCCAAGTGAATAACTGTCATACTGTTTCCATGACTGGCTTATTTGGCATACGTTTCTATTCAGCTTTTGATGTTCAGGTGACCGTGCATCGTGATAAATTCTTATAATGAAACCAACTATATGCACTAATTTCTCAAATTTGTTTTTGGAATGAAACTCTACATGTTTCAGACAGTTCCTCTGTCCATCATCAGGTGTTTTTCACTGTACACACAGCAATGGTATATGTCATACAGGTTTGCTGACAGCTTGCGAGCAGGATCAGGACAGATTCTGCTTGCAAGCTGTCAGCAAACCTGTATGACATATACCATTGCTGTGTGTACATTGAAAAACTCCTGATGATGGACAGAGGAACTCTCCGAAACATGTAGAGTTTCACTTTCATTCCAAAAATAAATTTGAGAAATTAGTGCATATATTTGGTTTTATTATAGGAAGTTTTTATTCAGGTACACTGGTCATAGGAAATTGCATTCCCACAACTTAACTTGTACATTGGCTGGGTTATATGATGTCCATACACAAAGTCCACTTGTCTGCTTGTCAGATGTAAACAAATCATGGGAACACAATGGCAAGGTGGGGCTTGTTAAGCACGTACACATTCACGATTCCTGACTCGTGTCATATTTGTCGACAGTCGGCGGGAGACAGACAGACAAGAGGCCAGTATTTGTACAAGTTAACCATTCCCACACTTTGGAAAGTATCCACTAGTAACAAATGTTGTCATATGTATACCAGTCATGGAAATGGATCTATAGAATGATATGACCATCCATTCTGATTGTATTTATTCCTCAACAAAAGCAAGATAAGAAAATAGGTCCACCGTTAGTCCCATCTTCCACCAATTGTACATAAATGTGCCAACATACATTGTTTTCATTGCTTTGTGACTTCCCACCACATTTTCGCCCTTCCTCCACAGATTGTGTTACAGTATGAATAAAGTTATTTGCTCCTTTATATTTTAGACAGTTTCTGAAACCTTTTGGTTGTGAAGTTTTGTTGAATTCAAATTCAGACAACTGTCTTAAATCGTAGTCCACTGAAACAGTGCAGATGTTTGCCTTTCTTATATGAGTTTCTGATTTTGCAAGGAACAGAGTGCCCAAGGTGGTAATGCATAGGTTGCAGATTTCTTAAAATCTCAGACAAATATTCTGTATATGGGTACACAAATATGGTGGAACTTAATATGATGTTCTTGATTTTGACTTGTGTACATTTATCATTCATATCCATTCCTCGTTCTACAAATGACCTACACTGTTTCCGGCAAGTATTTTACATTACTATATTCCTTGTGATAAATATTTGCTGTACCTATAGACTTTAAGGTATGGCAAAAACCTTGTTTTTTCGTTGAGTGTCGGTACCCATCTGTGGTTGGAATATGTGCTATGTTCTTCCTTCAAATTGCTTGTATTGTTAGTGACTGTAATTTGTGATGAATGATTTTACATTGAAACAAATAAACCAAGTACCTACATATGCCTTCTATCTTTATCAGTCATAACAGTTACACAAGCGTATAAGGATAACAACCATATTTTATTGCCTAAAGTCAGACTTCTGCTGTGGTTGAAAAGTGATGTGCTCTGGGATTTTACACAGTGTAACCAAATGTTCCTGTCATTCTTCTTGGACTGCTTGACACTTGAAGATGGGACTGATAGGTTGAACTGAAATGTCAGTAACAAACTACCATTCCATACTGTGTAAAATCACAGAAGAACACAGATCTGAAACCATATTTTTCTGTCTGCTGCCTACATGTTTCGACTAAGCTTCATAATGCCTTTTTAATTGTAAAACTTCCTGGTGTCAGAGGAGACACATAAATGTGGTTGTTATCCACATATAAATGTGTTTTGATGGTTGATACAGATAAATTATGAAGGATAATTTACATTTTTCATTCTCTTCCCACTTGCTTTTCATTTGATATATAAAACAGTTTCAAGTGGGGAGTTTTATGTGTCATGTTAACTGCTTCACTTTTGTCTGTAACTTGCACAAATTACTGGTACCTGTTTTCGTGACTTTCCTCTTTTGACTCTTGAAACACAGGTTAACACCAATAAGAGGGTATTTCAGTTGACAATTTATTTGTTAAATGGTGAGGTACCTACATTTTCTACCTTTCTATTCAAGCCACTAATAGACCAGTGCAAGTGCAGTTTCATTTCCTGAAGATGAAGGCACTTGGGATGTGACATGGTGTCAATGGGCAAGCAGTTTCTGATGTTTCGAAGGCTTTTAGTGCCTTCATCTTCAGGGTCAAGCATTTTTCTTGGACTTCTTTGACCATGAAGATAAACGTAAGATGATCCTTCTGAACATCAGAAACCGCTCACACAACACTTTAATGTCACATGCCAGAAAACTGCGAGAACCTCAGATCTTTAAAGTTCGAATATGTTGTCTCGTGACAGATTTCACAGCAATCTGGCACATGCAGCCTCTTCATAAACTAGTGTTGACTGAAAAAACCCCCCTGTCAATTTACAAATTCAACACAACCAGAAGACCCAAACACACATTATTACCTACTTTTGACATTACAAAATTTTGTTATGATCCACAGATATACACATCTGTTGTGCATATGTATGTTTGCACTGACAATTTAATATTTTTCAAGTTGCATATACTGTGGGTCAGTTGATATATCAAAGGACCTGACTTCCAGATCCTTAAAGGCTGTGTTATTTGAAAGGTAAAAGATGACTTTAATGATGAAGAGTTGTAAAGGATAAGATACATGTAAAAATAAAATCACTGTTGACAGATATGTATTATAAAAACCAATTTATTATGTATTTTTCCACACTTTCTTGTCTGTAAGAATTGCATGTAATCTTGCAGTGTACATATTCTCCCACATGTTGCCTTGTTTTCTACTTTGAACTGTTCTCATATGTACTCTTCCTTCATCTGTAAAAACAGTTTTAATTGTCTTATTGTTAAGTGAAAAGTGTGTGAGTAACAAAGTGATAACCATCAAAAACAGACCTGCAATGTGCAGCAATGCTAAGTGAATCTTGTGAAGTAAAAGTGAATTTCAGGAATATTTACTATTCAACAGTTACCTAATAGTCCATCTTGGAGACAGTATGCATGTCAGTTGTGTGACTGACGAATGATTAGCATGGTTAAAGAAACATACGTAGGTTATTCGGAAAGTAAGTACTGTCTGCGCATATCTCTCGCGCATCCTCAAGACTGTCACTTTGCGCATGTACGGTGACTTCCTCTATCAATTGAGAAGCCAAAGACGCCATTTCGAGAAGTTCATGTTATGTTTATGTTTGTTCCTGTGCGTTAAACATGTTTAAGACAATTGAAGGGGCCGCTGACTGTGACATACGGTCTGTAATTCGTGTTTTGCAAGCTAGGAATGTGGTAGCAAGTGAGATTCATCACCAGATCTGCCACGTGTATGGTGACAATGCGATAAGTGATAGCATGGTTAGGAAATGGGTTCGGATGTTCAATGAAGGACGAGAGAACACGCATGATGAGGCGCGAAGTGGGCGTCCATCTTTGGTGAATGATGATTTGGTGCATAAGGTCAATGAAAGAATGCATGACGACAGATGTTTCACAATTTCTGATCTCTCCCTGCACTTTCCTCAGATTTCAAGGACACTACTCTATGACATTGTCAGTAGTGGCTAACATCACAGGCGGCCACATTCTATGAGGAGGGTGTACAAAAACTTGTGCCCCGCTACGATAAGTGCCTCAATAATGGCAGTGAATATGTGGAAAAACAGTTTGAAGAATGTAGAATCTGATAACAATAAAATTTTGTACAAAACCTTACTCAATTTTTTTTACAGTGAAACGGTACTTACTTTCTGAATAAGCCTTGTATTTAATGTATCTGAAAGCTAATATATTGTAGACTAAAAAAAATTATACGATGTATATAATATGTATCTTGTCTCTATTAAAATTGAGTTTCCTCCATTAGTTTGTTTGTTGCTTGGTTGGTTGGATGGTCACTTCGTTATTGACAAATCTCCCACAAGACCACAAGAGATGGTAAGGCACCTGTCACTGACTCATCAGCATCAAGTCTCCGTCATCACTGCAGTAGGTGGAAGTCAATACAAAAATTAAAACATAACAACTAGCATGCAAGTGTACCTGCAAGGTGATATGTTTGTTGAGCAGTTTGTGGCAAAACTGAAACACTCTTGGTGAAGGAAAATTACCTGTTAACCTGCCCCAGTGGTCATATCAAACTTCAAAACGCACTTTTTCATATTGTAACATCAGCAGATGAATTGAAAAATATCATTTTCACAAACTTTTGTCACATTTTGTGGACCTCAATTGGTTTCATAAGTTAACCGTTCTTATACCAGAAATTAAAATGTGAATAAACATCAGTTTTAAGATTCAGGAGTAACTATCAAGAAATGTTAGAGAATACAGATAAGTTGATAACAGCTGAGGATGTTAGTACAACAATGCAATATCAGGAAATGGATACATCACCTAGGTTTTTTTTTTCAACGTTTTGCTGACCGTGCATCTCAGTCCATTTATCCCAGTAATTAACCAACTTGATGCACAAAATTTTTGTTTTACAATAAGTTTATTTCATGCCACTACATGTTTCAAGCACATGTGCTCATCATCAGGTCAAAATTGCATTACACAGCCTCTGGTATCATCACACCTATAGGTGGCCATCTCGTGCACAGCAAAAATTTTGTGCATCAAGCTGGTTAATTAATGGGATAAACACCTTGTATGTATATAATTATAACTATAGCCCAGTATCCCAATTAAGGAATCGTACGAGTCTGAATTGAAAGTGATGTTCACCTGTATCTCTACTCTTGATTAATTTTATAAATGCATTAACCTGTGTCACCTGTCTGACACAATTACAGTAGAACTCCTCTCACCCTGAAGCTGATACTCTGGAAATCCTGATACTTTTGGAGATGAGTAAAATTGTCCCAAGTCCAGAAGCATCTGTGGTAGAAACTAAACGGACTCCATAAAACATATACCTCAATGCCCCTGAACCAGCAGCTGTAGGAGATATTCATATGGAATATTTCTTTAACTAGTTGTACAGCAGACTCACTAGACTGGACAATCCGGGGATCGAATCCCAGTGGGGGCAAGATTTTCCACACCTATCTAGACTGGCCCTGGGGCCCAACCAGCCTCCAATACCATGGGTACCAAGTCTTCTCCAGGGGCGTAAAGCGACCGGGACCACCCAACCCAATCTAGCGCCGAGGTTAAAGAAAGACCTCTACTCCCCCTCTGGGCCTTCATGCCCTCTTGTAAGATGAACTTTACCTTTAAATTTACCTTTACCTTTATGAGGTGTACAGCTCAAATATAGGAGTAGCAGCACAAACTTAGTTATAAGAACTTATGTCATTATGGGTACATTTCAATAATCCGGAATATTTGATAAGCCAGCACTTGTCCAGTCCTGTAGGTGCCGGACGAAAGGATTCACTGCCTTTGTCTGCTGTATTTTCAATTTCAACTCTGCAAAAAGAAACAGAATACATGTGGTTATTTCCAACATTATGGCTCAGAACCAGTATAATGCTGTGACAACCAGTTAAATGATACAAAATTATTAGAAGTGTAAGTAAGTGGAAATTCGCAATTTATAACCAGTACTAACATACACACTAGAAATGTAGGTTCTTAATTAAAAGAAATAAGTATTCTCAAGTCCTCTAGAATATTATGCTGTGTCAAACAGTGAACAGTTAGTGACATTTTAAAGAACTGCAGTGCTTTGACCTTCAGGGTGAAGCTTCAGCAACACAACTTCAAGAACCTCAAAATGACAACAAAAGTAGCAACTTAAATGTATATTTATGAGAATCATATCAGAAGATGTAGTCAGGGAGGATTTAAGGAACACAAGTACAAGTTGTGATTATGTATTTACTCTCAAATAGTGTTGTTATTGATCATACCAAATGTTTAAGTGATTTTTGTTGTCTTCAAAAGGGCATAATAGAATATTAAAAAATCCAGAGTTTCTTCTCTCCTTCCCCTTGAAAAATGGGAAGAATAGTTCAGTATTGGAAATAACACTACCAGTCATTAAAAACCGTTAAAGTCAGAACAGTTTTGTTTACCTATTCCCGCACATTATGGGCACATCAATTGAGTTTTCTCCCCAATACAGAGTCAATGGACAGAAGTAGGAAACACATTCTCTGCTGACTCTGTTACTGGAATTTGCACTGTGCAATACAGTGTAGGTGAAGAATTTCATACATGCTATTTTCATAGTGTTCGTACACTTCTGAACAAAACAGTATTCACTTAAAACATTTCTGCGACTAGAGTAACATACAATTGTGTGTTATCTGTACTTTTTTATGCACCTATAAGGAAAATTAAAATTTCCACCTTCCTACGGCCGATAAGAAGTTAATATACTCTTTGCTTGTGGTGGAAAGGCTATATGGTAACCCTGATGGACCGTAGACGCAAAGTGGCCAACACAAGAATATGACAAGTGAGAATTCAACATTAATTCCATGATTCAGATAATTGCGTGGGATGTACTTTCATTTCTATACATTTCTTTGCCAACATAGTATTACTTAATGTCGCAGAAAATGCTGTGTTTTCATGTTACGTTTGGTTCGATGGGTAACATGTACTTGCCCCTGATCTATCAACGTCTGGGCTTTAATTCTTCGTTCGGTTCTACGTGTTAACACTTACTTGCACCCATATTGGACGATCTGTGCTTGCACCTAATCTGTGACGCGCACATGAACCCTAGCTTTGTAATGCAAACACAAGTTCGATTAAGATGGATTTTTGTTAATCGTTTAAATTCCGCTGTTAAGAATAGAATTTCTTTATAAATAGGAGGGATACTGTGTTTCCATTAATTAAATCTATATGACATGACATCCCAATAGATACTCACTTGTCTTCGATGGTTTAGTGGAGCGGACCATACTTCCGGTACGTGTAGCCCAACAAGCCAGTCGTTAGTTTTATCAGGAACTAGATGACGTAAACGCTTGGATTAGATGGTGGTATTGTTTGTAGTTTGTTAGTGATTTGGTGCAAGTTTAGTATAGTAACTTTAAGCTCAGTTTTACTTGAATGTGTTCTAATTAGACATTCAGCATGAGTCAGAATTATTATTATTATGCTACTCCTATGAGTTCAAAGCCATTTTTAAACAATAGCAAGGGCATGTTTCATGATTTTGTTCGTCCAAGTTGTCAGAGTGCAGTGAAGTATGGAAATTCCCCTTTTAAGGGCTCACCAAAATCAGAAGACCTCGACTTTATTCCGCTTAGTTACAGTAGCCCTGTAACCAACACGAATAGAAGAGGAGGTGGTGGTAATTGGAAAGCAAATTACCGAGAAAACTTAAGTCTCTCCAGTTCAAGTTGTAACTCCAGTTTCAGTAGCCCTGTAACCAACGCGAATAGAAGAGGCGGTGGTGGTAATTGGAAAGCAAATTACCGAAAAAACTTAAGTCTCTCCAATTCAAGTTGTAACTCCAGTTTAAGTCCGTACAGTATGAACAAAAAACACTTCAACAGAAGTTTTACAAGTTCGAACGGTAACTCAAGTTTCAGCCCATATAATAACATGGACAGGCCGAGGAGTTATTCTTCAAACAGAAACAGACGGGTAGGCATTTGAAAAGAAGTGTTGAATTTTGAGCGTAACCAACTTGTTCTTGTCATATAAACCAATCTTGAAATATTAAACTATTTTTAATATGTGTTTTTCTGCTTCTAGGATAATAACTTCTTAGGAAATAAGCGAAATAGTGATGATATAAGGCTCTATTATCACCCTTCAATGCTGGAAGATCCGTGGGCAGAGTTAGAGCAGAAACTGCGAAACCATACATCTGACCAAAATTGTAGTCTTGACGGTAAACATGCCCGTGAAAAAAGCACTTTAAATTTGAGGTCTGTGGATTCACTTGTATCTGTTAGTGATTCTGATGAGGGAGCAGACTCGCAGGGGACGGACAGTTCTTCGTTATTGAGCGATGGGTCATAGCACAAACTTGCACAGTGACTTTTAAAACTTCTTTTTGTTTCCCTCTTGTATGTTTCTTTCCATGCATGCTTATTTTGTTGACTTACATTTTCAACAAACTTATACTGTGTTTCTACATTAGGAAGTAGCGCGTAAGACACTGCAGTACAGCATACATTATGCATTTGTATGGACTTGAAATGACGGGAGTAATTGTAAGGTATTTAGATTGTGCCACAAATTTGGTTGCCCGTGGATTCTTGCTTTGTCTACGGTAGTTGAGTATAGTGCAGTTCATGTCATAAATTTATCGTATTGATGGTAATGTATAGTTAGTTTCCGTGTTGTATATAATTTATTCATCGCATACATTACGTGTTGAACTACATAAAATAGAATGTTACTAATTTTAGATGACCTCCCATGAAGTTAGTCTATTCACTGAACATGCTTTCATCTTTTGACTACCCTTTGAGGGAAAAAAAAAAAGGATTTTTTATATGTTCTCCCTTGGACCATTACTGAAACTGAAGTACAAATAAATTTTTACTCTTGTAAGTATTGGTGATTATTGGTGTTTTTATGTATGAATAAGTAGCAATAATAAATACTTAATCCCCAAACATATCAGAATAATAATTTTAAAAAAGTATTTCAAACCCAAACCTTACTCTTATGGGGCCCATCTATTTGATTCCATACCATACTGAAAGTGTCTTTGTAACTGCAAGAGGAAGGCATTGTTTAGGACTTGTGCTTCATGTGTGAACTATGGTGAGTTGTGTCTAATACGGATAAGTAGTTCTCTGTATTACCAGTATAGTGTTATCAAAAATTCCTTAGACATTGGCTTGCACAATTTTCATCCTGTATATGTGTACAGTGCCGGTCCTGGTTGCCACGTGGTCTAAGGCGTATATCTGCGGCCACTCACCTGCCGAGATTGTGGGTTCAAATCCCTCCGGAGGCATGTAGTGAGTGTTGTGTGATGTCAGGTAGAGGTCTGTGTGATGAGCTGATCACTCATCCAGAGGAGTCCTACTGATTGTGGTGTGTTGTGTGTGATCTAGAAACCTTGTGAATGAGGAGGCCATGGCCCACTGGGGGGGCTTTCGCGCCAAAAACAAACTATGTGGAAGGTACTGTGTTATTTAACCCTTTGGCTCCAGAGCAGGAAACTTAAATTTTGGCACATCTATTGTGTAAAATGTGAATATTTTATGAACCAGAAAATAAAAGTTAATGAAATACAGGGCATTTTGTGAAGGGTAAAAAAATGGAGATTTTGTAACATGTCTCAAAAAATTATTCAGTAACTATATTTGTTGACTAAATGTGTGAAATATAGTCATTGGGTGTAAGCAGTAGTGTCTATATATATATGTCATGGCTAAAGGTTAACTTGCAGATGTAAATAGCCTATGTTAAATTGACTTTTGGGCTGTACGATCTTGCGCTCCAGTGCATACCAAAATATACTTTTGCTGCTATTCTCATGGCTGAATTTTCACATGATATATTGGAGTACGTGAGGCTGAGTGATCGGTTTTGTTACCGACACCGAAGTCTGGTTTCTTTAAATTTTCTTCATTTTCACCTGACTTTTCAGAATATAGTGATGATACAGGGACACAGGCTAGTGTAGGCAACATAGTGCTGAGACTACGGCCTGAATGTTCTGGTGTTTAACGCATGCCACAGCCAGGAGACTTTGTTTTCCAAAACTTCCAAATGGGCTCTTAGGCCCACCCACCTTAATTAATGGGTATGAGAGTTGTGTCCACTTGGATAAAATGAACGGGCCAGAATGCTGATAGCTTCCATCTAGGGCTGAAGTTAAGAATCAGTGGAGCTGTTCCTCATCTGCCCTTGAATGCATTTATAGTGATGATAGCCTTAAAACAATTTAAACACGAGTTGTTCTTCCTTCATATGTGGGATGTCCCATTTCAGGAATGTAGCAAGGAAAGTGGCTGTCCTGGCAGGAGTATTTTGTGGTTTCCCTTAGTCATTCCTGGCAAACTATGGGATACTGTAAAATAGGCGGTCACTTCTATGATGCTAGTAAAATATTTGCAAATCACCGTACCGTAACTGTAAAGACTGCTGTGGTCTGCTAAGTGTTATTGAATGAATATATGCAGACACTATTGTGTAGAAGTAAGAGTGCCGCCAACAGCAACATGTACAGGGGAAAGCTGACAAAGCTCAGCCAGTAGAGATTCATAATATTGAAATTTGTAGGTTCTAAGCTGTGGTGATTCTGATGGTTGAAGTTAATCCCAGTGTTGTATTTATTTATTCAGTCATAAATTGATTCATTCCCTTATTGATGGTGCTTTAAGTGAGATTAGGTATAGCATCAACAGAACAATTAGGGAGTGATGAAGTAGAAGGGGGTACAGAAGAAAGCGTTTGTGACATTTGGCTGTAGGAAATAGAAAGAAAATCTGTATTACTGGAGCAAACTTCTAGATCATTATTTGAAACTGGTTCTTTTTTAATATGAAAATAACCGCTAAAGATTCAACTGTGACATTCTAGTTAGTGAAATACATAAGGCCACATCTGACAGTTCCAATACACCTTTGTCTCTTATTGGTCCTTGTCTGCTTCAGATGGTCCCCTTCCAAATTATTCAGTGGACTGAGCATTTCTATCGCTGCCAGAAACGCTGCATGTGTGGAGTGTTCAGCAGTTGTTTCTGATGTTTGGCTTTGGGGTTATGACAGAAAACCCAAGTTTTGCTCCTTTTGTGACCCTGTCCTGTTTTAGAATTCACTTTGTGTGTCTATATAAAACGTGTAAGCTGTGATCTCCAAAATGATACTTCACTGGTCTTTGTTGGCGATGCAGATTTTGTCAGTTTTGATCTCTACACGCTCTGGAAGGACAGTGTGAATGCACACAGACATCAGGCGAAGTTTTCCCTCGTTTGAGTCAAGAAAATCAATTGAAAGTCTGTGTTCTCCCTGCGAAATTGTCACCCCTAGCTGTTCTGAGCATGTCGTGTGTTTGTGATGCAGTTTTCATGAGTTTGAAGTCAAACTCTGACATGTGCCCTGTAGTAAAATACCTATACCAAGCAAATGTCAAGGTGATGGCTACAAAACTCAATAGACTGACCTAGAAGATTACAGTACTATGGCTTATGGTGGCAGACTACTAGGTATTTTGGATACTAGTGGTGAGTTTGGGAACTTTGGTTAAACCTTTGTATTATACAGGTTCAAGTTTTGTGGAGTGTGGACACTGTGTCATCTGGCAAATAGTTCCTGATGTTTTGAAGGTGCTACACTCCTTCAAAATGGTCATAACTATTTACAGATTAGCACAGCAGAACATTCTACAGGACCTGAATTTGAATATTCCACAACACTGGAAGAAGTGTGAACCACTCTCCTGCAACAGGTGGTGAGGTTAAGAAAGGGTGGAACACTATGTTGATCTCTGCATGTACTCTCATGGCACTCACAGGGAAACTTACTTTGTTTTACATTATTATTTCCCTTTTTTAGTTGTTCTTTTGAAGAGAAAAGCAACAAGTTATCTGGGGACAATGTCTGTCCTGTGACTTAGTAGCAGAAGCAGTGGCTAAACCACTTTTTGACATGTTGCCATTATGTGATCTGAGTGTATATATAAAAACCCCTATACTGATAAATAGTTGTGTATATGGAATATATTGCAGTATACACTTTTTGACAGTTTTTCGTTAAATTTTCCTTCCGGCACGTGCAAGCATGAGTTCTAGGAAAAGTGGCTCAGTGACAGTACTATGTTACGTAAAAAGCATAAATGAATTTCACTGTACATTCCATGTTACGTGGCTGATTTTTGGTAAAAATGAATATGAAATGTGCACTTAATGTTGTGTTCCATGAAAATCTGAATACAGAAGGCTGTATGTATGGCCATAAGTGAAATTACATTCATGTATGTAGCATAAAACTACTTTGAAAGTACACAGCACCATGGTAGTGTCTGTTTTCTGCATCATGGGATGTGCCATTACAATCCTGTCGAAAACTCAAGTCTTTTGTGGATTAGTGCAAAAACTGACTGCATTAAAAGGCGGGCCATATTAGTTTGTCCACATTTCATGCATGGTGACAAAGAAGGTAGTCACACATAGTGCGTGGTTCATGCGTGATGATTTCTCTGAACTGTTGGACCAAGGACAGCTCAGCACTAGTTCCAAAATTCAGATGTTGTTGGTATATTATGGTAACCTGCATGGAGCAAATTAAATACAGAAGTACAAGCTAGCAGTATGATCTCATAACCAATATTGAAAATATAGTCAAGTTCCTATGAAGGCAATAATTAAAATTTATATGGATACTGTAACAGCTAGTTTAAGACGTAAGGAGGTTTCAAACTAATGGGACGTTTTAACAAGGATTTTAACCCTGATCATCATACAGTACCATATGCTGGTGTGTGGATCTTGGGCTAATATCAATTTAAATGTCTATGCAAAGTCAGAAGAATTCAGGTTGTCAAGAGAGAAAATTCACTTTTCAATTGTCTGCTAAAGGTTTAGGGATAAAAAGGAGGCAAATTGTTACAGTCAGTTGTTCATTGAATTAATTACAATTCATTTTATGGCTATTTTAAATTTCTTTGGTGTGTGTTTGTTAAATATGTGAACACTTTCACATGAAGTTTTACATGAAAATTCTGTAATTGTTCAATGCTAGAACCTGCACTTGGATACAGTTTACCATTAGGCATCGATGGCAGTATATATAAAATAAGTCACTGATGTGTTGATACTGCGCTACAAGCCGGAAGGTCGCGGGTTTGATTCCTGATGGTGTCGTTGAAATTTTCCATGGACATAATCCTTACAGCCGCACTATGGCCCTGGGGTCGACTCAGCCTCTTAACAGAAATGAGAACCAGGAATATTTATTGGGGGTAAAGGTGGCCAGTGCATAGGGCTGACAACCTTACCATCTTCATATGCCAATTGTCATGAAATCTGGGAGCCTGAAACTCTTGGAACCCTCAGGGCCTGTCCAGGCTTGTACATGGATTGGTTTAATGTGTTGATAGGTACCGCATTCTAAAGTGGTGCTTGCCCACTCAGGACTGTCACATTACTAATACAATAAATGAAGTATGTTAATCATCTTGTTTCTAAAGTGACAGTTTTAGTTATACTTTAATATTGCCAGTTTTAGAAGTACGTCAAAGTTTTGTGTTTGAGTGACTGCCGGTAGCTGTAGTTTCTTTCACATCCTCGGGCAACATGTTCTGAGTTTGTTGATAATGAATCTTGTCAGCACCTGGCAAGACCTTGGCATCATGTCTCATGTGTATGGATTTTCGGTTTGCTGTCCACATTGATTTAGCAGTTGCTCAGAGAATTTTTGCTGCATCTCTGAAGTGCATGATAGCAAATGCTGTGTCTGTAAGGTAAGTAGACTATGTTAAATGGCTGTTTCGGCTAAATGGAATGCTGTGTCGCTGTAATTCTTGAATCATTTTGAAGTTTATACCTTACCATTCATTCATAGTAATCACATTTCAACATCGGCTCCAATATTTTGTAGACAGTTTTGTAGCCTGTAACAGATACTTGATGAAGTCTAGAGGAACAGCAGCATAGTATCTGAAATTTGTTGTTCAGTTGAACAATTCTTCTTCATTTTGAATGATAGACTTGCATTAGTTGCCCATGCTGAGTCCACTGACCAAGGACTTAATTGTCAAGCATGATAGTAAAGTAAATGCATAATGATAAATGGAATACCACATTGCAAAAATTTTTGAACCAGTTTAAAGCTTTTATACAGTGAAATGCATCTTAAAATTGAACCTGGGTGTATTTTAAACCTGTCTTTAGTGGAAAAATTTTAGTCGCAATGATCTGGAGTCCTGATAATCCATACTTCCAAGTACCTCTATTGAATGGAACCTTCCTGTAATGGGTTTGCTCTTTGTTGCATTCCACATGTATATTTACAGTAAGCCTGTAGAATACCCTTGTCTTGATGAGGTAAAATGCTGTTCCAAGGAGAATGTCATTTTGCTGTGATGATTAGTGTACATGTTGCAAAATGCTGTACAGCTGGTGGAAATGTTTAAAGTGTGTTACATACTTTCAGCGACCATTGTGCATGATGTCCATATGTAGTAGACTCCAGTTGAAATGTGATGGCACGTGACGCATGGGAGGGGAAGTGAAGGGGAAAATGGCGAATGGAATGGGTAGCCAGTACCCTTCACACTACCTCAGAACATGGTGTATCCAGCATTACTACTGCTGATGCGAACACCTCGGCTGCCAGTAGTCGACTGAACTGACGACCCCGCCAATTTAAATGGACTCATCTGTTTTGCCGAAAGATGAAATCTGGTTTCTGCGCATGTGCTGTCACATTTCTGGCCTTTATCCACTGTGAAGGTTGATGAACTAAATGATAAAAATTAGATTATGATCAATAATTAGTAATTAGTAATGCTTAGTACATGGGTTCCAAATATTAATCACAGCATAAGCACGCATTCACAGCCATTACATCCAGCACCTGTAACAATGTATATAATGAACTGCACTGTGATAACGCAGTTGAGCAAAAGGCATAAAATTCAGCACACAGTCCTCAGTGGTCATCATATCCCAGAAGACAATAATATTGATATTTACATTTTAGGATTTTTATACAACCAACTAATCATGTATCTGTTCAACAAATTCCCCACATTTTGTGGAATGTGAAGGTCTCTTACCATGTTTGCAAGTGCCTTATTGATGCCTGTGTTGAGCCAGTTGAATCTGAGGCCACATCCTACCAATGCAGTTCTGTAACATCTGTTTAGTATTATCCTCCCATTTGTGCTTAGGTGTTCCATTACTTGCTGTCCTTTAGGGTTATAAGCCAGAAACTGGTAGCATTTCCCATCTCTTTCATGTGTGGTTTGTGTCGTTCCCAATTTATCCTTGATTTGAACCAGTGGCAAATCCAAATTGGGAGGTCAGGCCTAGTAGTGAAGGGTAATTAGAAGGCTTGCCTTGGCTTGAAGTACTTGACTTCCAGATTCGGATTCACCACATATTTGAACATGCTAATATTACTTCATGGAAGCTGAAATCATGGTGCTCTTCATTATGCATTTTTTTTCCCCAGCTTCCTGTTACTTTATTTTAGGTTCAAAATATATCCCACGATACCCTGTTCTCAAACATCGTCAGCTATAAATTCTCACCTTCAAATATGATACCAGGTTTCACTTCCGCACAAAGCAGTGTGCAAATTTAGGGGGGGGTTAGTAATCTTTATGTTCCAAGTAAGAAACAGAAAGACAAGATTTGGAACCTAATGGCGGCCAATATTCCTTGACTTGTAAATGCCGTTTTGGTTTGATGATGCCATTCCCCAATTTTTTAACCTTGCCAGATTTTCAAAGAAATTATTAATCTTAGTTTGTTTTGATTTTGTCCTGGACTCAATCAGTACAGCAGGTTCATTAGGAAGTCAGTGTCCCAATTTTATCCACTGGAATATAACGATCGCTACACTTAACAACGAAGCAACATGGCGGATAGTGTTTTGTGTGGATATAGCTTCTCCCATATTTCGTCAGTAAGTGTAGATACTATCCATGAATCAAACTGTAAAAAGTGTAGCGAATATGAATCGCATTTATGCAAAGTATTAGACGAACTTGGATCGGCTCGGAAAATCATCGACGTTCTACAAAAGGAACTATCTATATGTTCGTCATCAAACAGCGTGTGTGAAAACAACCCAGTTCGGCTGTAGGTATCTAACACATCAGCAATTTCTACTGAATGGACACTAGTGCCTACCGGGAGTCACCTTCATAACCAAAGTAAAAACAAAAACATTTAATTATATCTAGTGATCAAACTATAGAGATTACAAATAGTTTCACCTCGTCCCCAGTTCGAACTACCTGCGGCATTAATCAACATCATCATAATATTGGTTTCAAAATACCGACGTTAATCAGTGGACGATTAAATTACAAGGAATGGAATCCACCGTCAGCAGCGAAGAAGAAATCAATGAGTGTTTCTAGATTATACCCAAACACCAAAGAAAACAAAGTGAGAGTTTTAGGTGACAGCTATCTTAAAGAAATTGCTGCAAAAATTGACCAGTTCTTAACCTCTAATTATGAAGTGAGTATGAGTATTTATTCGCATTCCATAGATCTTTACAAAAGATGTGGAAACAGTCTGTTTGTTTGTTTATTTGCGTTCATATAATCCACAGTGGGTAAAACCCACCGATACATGGAACTTGTCAATTCCAAAGAGGTTACAAAATTCTATATTTATAACAACACTCCAGTTAATATAAAACAAATACAGTATAAAGAATGATATAATGTAGATAAAAATATTTAAACTGTAAAATATCATACAATATTTATGTTTAATATCATATGAGTGAAAAGATAACAAATTGTGATGCTATTTGAATATAATCTACATCATGCAGATACAAACATTCATGTACTTTTACATCCATAGCACCACATAACACTCAAATAGGTGAAAGGAAACTCCTTATTACCACCATCTATATGTGTCTACTTAGATCAAATTATTCATTGAGTGTGTACAATGATTTGTTCAATAGGAGAAACTTTAATTTTCTTCTAAACTGTTTAAAATCATGTAGTTGTTTCAGGTTTGAGGGGAGATGATTAAATAATTTGATACCAGTA
>Ga0123352_10006363_pt1 | contig 18046 bp, 13 predicted proteins | sample TergutLab28metaG_FD_89700 | JGI IMG/M metagenome (GOLD analysis project Ga0123352, IMG submission 89700) | Labiotermes labralis P1 segment gut microbial communities from Petit-Saut dam, French Guiana - Lab288 P1 | ecosystem: Host-associated > Arthropoda: Insects > Digestive system > Gut ... | reverse complement strand
TGTGTCTTTGTAATAGTATATTTGTAAAATATGTGTCTTTGTAATAGTATATTTGTAAAATATGTGTCTTTGTAATAGTATATTTGTAAAATATGTGTCTTTGTAATAGTATATTTGTAAAATGCGTTTTTTCTGAAATGAATCTAAAAACTTAAGCAATTGATGGTTTAGTATCAGTTTTAGATAAGACTGAGGGATCCACTGTCGTGGGCAGTCAGTGGGGCTTTACATTTCGAATTCAGCTAAAAGAACACTTTGCGGAGTTATTTTATATTTGTAATCTAGTGATGCAATATACCGTTATCATTTAAAAAGAACGTACACGAATTGATTGTAATGGCATTCCTATGACGACATTCACTGGTTTTAATCCCTAATCAAAATTGGGAATATAAAACCGCGTTACTTCCTTGTTTCTGTTCAGGTGTTCGGTGCCGCTAGTTCGGACTCATGTCAGCAGTTTGCGTGATGGTGCGGACAGCTGAAACTGTACGGGTTTTCTGTGACGATCTTTAAAATGTCCTTATGATAAACAGCTGCATGTTGAGTGCAATAAATTTTCATACTACTTCCTCTATACAAATACATAAAAACTAACTGAATATGTTCTTGGTTACTAAACGTCTGTGTTGGAAATTGACTGTACGAATCCACATAAGAATTAAGAATCTGTATTCGAAACGCTAGATGAGATGAACTGAAGGGACGATACAATAAAGCCACTTATTTGTCTCTGTGCCTCATAAATAAAGTAAGTAATTAGGTTTCTAAGGGTTTAATCCACAACATTTTTCTTAAAATATAAAAGACGATTTTCTTCTGACTTCGGTACACTTTGTACCTTCTTCATTACACGCTGTCGTGGCAAATTATGCTTACAGAAGTCATATTGAAATTGTATGATTCAGCAGTGGACCGAAGAACCCAATCAATCGTAGGCGTTTTTATTCCAAGTAAAGAGCCTGCATTCGTGGAGTTTTTAAAATTATTGCCTTTTTGTATGATTATATTATAGAGACAACACAGTTATAAATGCAGTTTAATTTTACAACGCTTAACATATTACGATAGATCATATATAATGCGGTCTTCTGGTTTGTAAAAGAGACCAGTTTGTTAGAATTTTGCGTAGTTTGTGAGTTACTTCATTCGATTCTTTTAGTGTGGGATTGTGATATTTCTTTAATACCTACCAAACTACACGGCCTCACACAACGAAGGTTCGTAAATTTGCCTCTGATATCCTTAACGTCTACAATCTCACAATTCAGTATGGAAAGAGTGATATTACCTATGCACATTCGGAGACCCTCTCCAAATGGAATATATGAGTCCTTCAGTCGACTCCGTTTGTTTTCCTCTGTGAAACGGTCTGGATCGAAAATCTCCGGTTCTGGGAAGTACTGTGGGTCGTATTGGATACCCAACACTGACACAAAAACTGCGGTACCAGCTGGAAGTGTTATTGTTCCACTTCCGGATGGAGATTGTAGTTCGTAGTCGCTGAAGCACGTCCGATCCAGGAATGGAAGTATCGGGTATTTTCTCAAAGTCTCTGTGAACGCAAGAAAGGGAGAGAATCACGTTAAATGGACACGGTGCTACTGTGTTCTGTCCTTCAATTTACGCAATATGTCCAGTAACTTTGGCCCACTGAATTGCAACATTTGCATCGATAAATATTTTGATATATTATTATGAATTGTAGCACTTGTAGTGAGTTAAGGTGCACGACGTTGAGCAAAAATAATTTATGAAAAGTTGTTGATGGGATTAGTTTTTTTATAGTGGCTAAGCTTTAGGAAATATTGTCGACATAACATTTCTTAACGCGATACGATTTTTACTGGCTGCAATAGAAAGTAGACGACTGTTTATCTATTTAGACTTTGACAGTGGAGTGAAATTGCAGCAGGGAAGAAAATGTAGCAGATATTTAAAAAGCGATCAAATCTTGACATACATGAGAACGACGATATTCGAACCCGTTATCCAATAATTCAAGGACAGATGTGGTAGTAGTAGTAGTAGTAGTAGTGGTAATAGTTACAGTAATATTTGCTTGTTTCTCTTGTGTGTTTTAGGGTTAAGACTTTCAATCTAATTAGTTTATCTGGAACATCAAATTTCTTTAAACATTCTATTAGCTTATTTCTGTGAACAGAGTCAAAATCGTTTGTAAAATGTACAAATATCTTTTGCAGACGAATATTATGATCATGGCTTTTCTCAAAGTCCTTCTTACAATAAAAATATTATCTACAGTAGATCTATTTGGGCGGAACCCCATTTGATTATCTTCAATTTTATTTTCTATATTCTCTATTAGTCACTAATTCAGTAAAATAGTAATTATTTTGTTTGCTATATTTAATAACGTAATTGGTCTGTAGTTGTTACATTTAAGTCTGTCACCGTTCTTATAAACTTTACGTGTGATTTCTTCATTCCATTTGTGTGGTAATTGTTCGTTATTCCATATCATTAGGATTAATTTATGTAGTTTTTGTTTTAGTATTATACCTCCATTTTTAAACAATTCTGGAGGTATATTGTCAGAACCAGCTTCCAGGTTCATTTTTTAATTATTGGTTATAAAACATGTTTCGTTGTGTGATGGTATTGGGACTTGTGGTTGAATATTTGTACGTTCTGTTATAATGGTTTGTATATCTATAGCTTCTGATATACTATGAAAATCACAGAAAGAGTCTTTTCATCTTTTAGAATGAAGGATGGCTGGGATATAACATTATATTCTGCATCTTTGCATATTATTGGAAGTGTTACTTGTTGGTTATAGTTCCGTGTTCCATCAAAGAATTTTTTAGTTTCGTTCCTCCTATGGTTTTTTCTATTTGTTTTATTTTATTGCTGAGCCATTGTTTCTGCTTTGGTTTCAAATTTTATTTGCTTGCTTTCTTTATTAGTATATATTAAGAATAATTCAGTGACACATTATCATAAATGTCGTCTCTCTTAATGCAAAGTGCCCTCCATTTTAATTTTCATGAAACTTGTGTATTTTCGAAACATTTCAGAAAAAATCTCAGTTTTAAATTGTTATGACAATCCGTTATTGAGAGCCGAGTTTTTGCATAATGACAGACAGACGGAGAGACGGGATGATTATAATAGCTAATTTAGTTAATCTTTCACTGAAATGACACTCGTGTCAGTGTATTTATCTAATCTTAAGTACAAGACTGAATATCTGTTTTTATTTATGTATAAGTCATGCAATAAACAATAAAGATAAATGTCCTTTCGCTTTCTTGGCGTGACCTGTGCTTATATACGGTAAATATCATGAGATTTTGGGACTAATGACTACGAAATATATGTAATTTAGTTTTATACTTTTAATATTAATATCACTAGAATAAATGGTTTTGCACAATCGACAACCGAATTGCAGTACAGAAATAGACAGGGGATTTCATATTGTCTGACATCAAATAGCAATTAAATTAAATCTTACGTTATTCTGGGTTAGAGACTAAGGAATTTTGGATTAAGCTTTGAGACATTTCTTTTAAAAAATTAGCATATGAATGCACACAGTTAAACGTCGAATGTCCTTGTTATAATACAAGGTGCTTCAATCAACCCACCTGACACAACCATGTCCAGGTAGGCCATATCCTGTATGCCATCATATGTGACCCGTCCATTGTGTTTGTTCAGCACCCGCATGATTTCAGCTCTCAGTCTGTTCTGAATCTCAGGATGCAGTGCCAGCTCGTACAGTACATAAGACATTGTACTCCCAGACGTTTCGAACCCCGCTGATAGAAAGTGAAAAGCCTGTCCCACCAAATCGTCGCCGTTAATTTCTGAAAACAGCAGATTACGGTGCCGTAACTGTCCAACTAATCATGTGCACGGTACCATAAAAATGTGTTGGCTTCTGTGGTGTTCAGTCTACATTATGTGCTGTACAACTCGTCTTGAGGGTAGAGAACCCGTTCCAAGAAAGAAAGAAAAAGAAAGAAAGAAAGAGAGAAAGAAGGAAAGAAAGAAAGAAAGAAAGAAAATAAAGGAGGATTTTAAGGAGAAAATTCTCATTTGTTCATATAATCAGCAAATGGCCTGTGTCTGCGGTAACCAAGGGATATGTTTGCCAGTTCTCTACAGCGATTCTCTGTAACCAATAATGAAATATTTTACATATTCCAAATACTGAAATCCTCTTTTTTATATTTGTGTTTTAATTATCATCTGTAGATATGTGCCTAAAATTTGCTTGTTAATTTCACAACCCGGAATACTATTGCACCCTATCACATGTAAACGTCTGACAATTGGAGATTTTCACATCAATATTAACTTGTGGAATATTTCACACTTATACTTTTTTGGAATAAACCAAATGTCTGCAACTTCATTATTTTTAGGTTAGTTACAATAACTTACTCCTATTTTTTCGTGGCTCGTATTCATCTTTCTTCCATTGCTTGGAATCAGAATCTAGGAGGCCAAAACAAATATCATGTAAGGTTGGTGTAATGTAATGTTATGTGTACAGTCTTTAATATGGTGGATAATAAAGTACCACCCGAACATGACCTGCTGCTTGATTCTTTGTAACTGTGAACGTATTTGTTATTATATGATTTACGTTAACAATTCTTTATACGAATTGTGATACAATAATAAAGTATCATTAAGCCGAAGTTACTTTATCTGGGATTGACATTAAAATTTAAATGATGAGTGACAGAGATCTCCACCTTGTCCCAGAATTGCCACCTAATAGCGATATCGGAGTGTCAATACAGGGTGAAAGACATTTTTACACAGGGAAAGATGAATTAGAGAATTGAATGACATGAGCTTGCATTCCAAGGGTTTGGTGGTGGTGTACTTATGTACAGCTGAACCAGAAATGCTCTGTTCAACAGGGACGGTACATACAATGTGTCTGTTTTTCTGTAATAAAAATCATCGTATAAAAACTGGTGTCAATAGCTTGTTTTGGTGAAGCATAGAACTCCTTTTTTTCAAAATAATTCAAAGCGTTTTTTGTTTCGTTCAACACTACTATATCGTATTACGTTTTTATTTTTGTAATGTATGTACAAAAGATTATCTGTTTGTGTCCGAAGTTAATTTCAAAATGTTACTTTTAAAGCCACGTCGTTCTTATTACATTCTGATTAATTTGAACTTGACTGCGCCCTCGCATATGATATAAGGAGTCCAATCATATAATCAGAAAATTGTAACAAAAGCGGACACATGTCTTTATTTTATATTAAATGATACATACTGTTCGGCAGTAAAGTGTAGGAATTCGTTGCTTCTGGATGTTGTTCATATTTACTCCATATTGTGAAGCCACACTCTTCAGAGCTCCTGAAGAAACATTCCGTGAGCACGTTACTCGATTTGTTTTCCTTCTCACCAAATTGTAGCTAATGTTAACTTACGGAATGTGGTGTCGTTTGTTGGATTCTCCAAAGAAAGATTGGTTTCTTGATGTTCTTCCTTTCCTCTCTTTCTCAACTCCATCATGCAATCCAAGAAGTCGTTCCGTACGATTCCATTTTTCTCCCTGAAAATGTTCCGGCTTTAAGAGGTGATGACACAGTCTTGAAGGCCTAGAATAGGTATTATTTCATGTATGAAATAAATGGGATATTTTCGAAAAGATTCTTTAATATTCATTCTTATTAAATTTTGTGTACCATTCCAGAGGCATGTAAGGAAACGCGAAAAATAATTTTAAGTTAAATGTGAAATAAAACATAACATTAAATTCTGTAATTTGTGTGAAGTGTGTTTGTAAACTTATTATATAAAGTGGACACATGTCAAAAATATGCTAATATATAAGCTATTGAAGGTGCGAGTTTCTTTGTTTTCTGTTATGTTTAGCCATCTACAGCAACACACATCCTTCTGTTAATGGTGGGTTTATTTCTGACCATTTAAGCAGCAGTAAATTTGTTTATTGCCTAGACAGGAGCTTAAAACCTGGTTTTCTCGAAAACGTGGTGTTTGAGGAAGGCTTGTTAAGGGTTCCGTGTAAGGTCAATGAAAGCTTGTGCATTTTGTGTGCTGTCTTACATAATTTACCAGTGCCTTATTAACATTTAACAAAGAATACTGGCAATATTAAAAGGTATAATACAGGGTAAATGGTATTTTCGGAAGTTAATTGTTGTATTTATTCAGAACACTGAACGCTTCAAGAAGGATAATTTAAGTATTGCCACTATACAGATCGTTTTCAGAGGAACAGAACACACAGTAAAGCCTCCAGTTTCTCATGTGCAAATGTTGAAATCACAATTTCAAACACGTGTCGCGTCGGTTTCGGACTGTGGCACATAGTGGAGACTATTGTAAACAAACTGAAGAAGTGTGTCCAAAATGTATACAAGGAGGTGCCGCGTTTTGCGTAAACAAATATTCTCGTCTAAAGACGCCAACCTCATTGATGTCTGTATTAGCCAATGCAATTCACAAATTTTAAAAAATAGACGCCTTTCATGGATGGGGCATATAAATAGGCGTAACGAGTTTGTAGTGAATGCCCTTGAAAGAGTAATGTCGGAAAAATGGCCGTAGGAAGACCTGGACTACAGTACTTAAAGGCAGTCGCCAGGAACACAGGAACTGACTGTTACACATCAGTGAAAAAATGTCTTTCAGTAATTCCAGATGGGAAGCTTCCAGCCCATCAAAAGATTAAAGGATAAGAAGAAGCCGATGCAGTACATCGCGTTATCTTTTTAGGTCACTTTTCTTAAATTCTGTACACTGTAACTGCTCTGCTGTGTAATGGGTAGTTAGTAGGAAACATTAATTTTTCATACCGAAGTTTGATTGCTGTCTGGTGGTAGGTTCTGATGACAGTGCTTCGTTTGAAGATGAAATTGAATTTTGTTTTTCAGATACAAACACCTTTTACAACTCTTCCTCAGACATTCCTATTTTGCAGCACCTGGAGTACCTCATCCAGTTCAAAGTCTCAACGCACGGCCGCAGTCTTATGCTACATCAGTTGAGGGCAATATAGTTGCTGTAAAGTTCCAATTTATATGGTGGTACGAAATTTTGCAAAAAACATATTTTTTTGTTACGAGGAACGAATATCTTACAAAATAAGTTAAAATTATCAGTTTGTAAAACTCACTATAATTTAGCATCTTTAAAAATTAGTGTTTTCTACAAAAAAAATTATGAAAAGCTCTGACCTCTAATTCATAAAATTTTTGAAGCACAATTATTTTTGTTGTTCACAATGTACTTGAATGTTGGTTTGCCTAAATCTTAGCACCCGAGGTATACTGAGGAAATAAGGATTAAAATTCCAACAAGACACCTGTAATCCTTCAGATGGGATTCTTTCAAGGATACAAATGGCGTAGCATAAGTGTGGTTTTATTTGTACCAACGTCTCCCGGAATTTGGGACAAATTTGACAGCTCTGATGTGACAATTTTTTGTAGCTATTACGTGAGAAGCATATAGAATTGTTAGAATTTAATTTATATAAATATTAGTACACAAGACCTATGAAGGTGCAAACTATGTTTCTGAAATACGTAGTACATTACAATTAAAAGGGTTCTTTTTAAACTTTGTGTTTATAAATTTGGAAAAATCGACGGAGCTTAAGAGATCTGGATCATTCACTATTTTTTTTATCCTGAGTTTCAATTTTGAATATAATTTTCATAAAAACTAAAATTACAAATAGTTTACTTGCGCCTGTCAAAATTTAACACTTCTTATGATATAACATTTCCCCTTAAAATGATGATGATGATAATAATAATATTTCTCTATACGATAATTGTGGTTATAATATTGCAAAATTCAAATTTCAGTAAATTCACGAAACTTCCTTCTCGAGTTTTTTTTTATGTCGATCGCACTCACTCCTCGTTCAATTAGTAATACCTTTCATATTATGTTAAAATCTTTTATTATGAAAATTCTCTGCGATTTTAAACGGCAAACTATCTGATGCATACGAACGTAGAGCGAAAGCCTGAAAAGTGTAGAACCTGGGGCAAAATGTACGTTTTATTCACTTACACTCTAACCACACGGAATGACGTACCCCTAAAAATTATTGATTTCGCAAGTGGAATTCAAATCCTGGAAGAAATGTGGAAGAAAGTTTCAAGTTATCGCTTTATGTGTATTGAAATCCTAAAGAATAATGTTTTCCATCCACACATAAGGGCGATGGGAAGTCCAGAAAATGCGACCGTGTAACACTTTTCTTAATGCTAAAGATGTGCGTGTAATTCAAGGGATAGTTTGATGAGTTTAGATTATTTTACGTAATTTTTATCTATGTTATTAGGCACCACATCGAATGTGTTTTAGAAAAAATGACATTCAGCTTTGTTTGCACAAAATTGTTTACCTGGCATTAACATGACAACGCAATGTACGTAGGTTATTCGGAAAGTAAGTACCGTATGCGCATATCTCTTGCGCATCCCCGAGACTGTCACTTTGCGCATGTGCAGTAACTTCCTATATCAATTGAGAAGCCACAGACGCCATTTAGTGAAATTCATGTTATGTTTATATTTGTTCCTGTGCGTTAGACATGTTTATGACAATTGAAGGGGCCGCCGACTGTGAAATAGGTCCGTAATTATTTTTTTTGAACGCTAGGAATGCGCTACCAATTGAGGTTCATCACCAGATTTGTCAAGTGTATGGTGACAATGCGATGAGTGATGGCGTGGTTAGGAAATGGGTTCGGATGTTCAATGAAGGAGGAGAGAACGTGTACGATGAGGCGCGAAGTGGGCATCTGTCTATGGCGAATGGTGATTTAGTGCGTAAGGTCAACGAAAGAGTGAGTGAAGACAGACGTTTCACAATTTCTGATCTGTCCCTGCACTTTCCTTAGATTTCAAGGACTCTATGACATTGTCAATAGCGGCTAACATCGCAAGCGGCCGCATTCTGTGAGGGGGGTATACATAAACTTGTGCCCCGCTACAATAAGCGCCTCAATAATGGTGATGAATATGTGGAGAAATAGTTTGAAGAATGTAGAATCTGATCACAATAAAATTTTATACGAAATCTTACTCAATTTTGTTTACAGCGAAACGGTACTTATTTTCTGAATAAGCCTCGTATATGTATATCACCTGTATTCCACTGTACTCCAGATGGTCTTCCTTAGGTATTTGACTGTGTCATCATCCAAAAACTTTATCTTTAAGAACTTCTTAACTGCGGGAGCAGTGAATGCCGTCAACCCTGCCAATCCCTTTCGAACAGAGAAGTCAAATATTTTCCTTACGTACATCCTGAATTCTGGATTAGGATCCTTCAGTGAGTTGCCATTGATACCGAAGGCACAGGACGCAATGACATCAGTAGTGTACTTATACATCGTCTCTACCACATCCACTGGGCAACCTGTTAACAGACCATGGTGAAATAGCTACTGCATTTTTGGTTAAACATACAGCTACAATCCGCAGATGTAATTTGTTTCTTGGTCGTGGTTCTTGAGGTTGTATATCTGTCACTGAACGTAACTCTAATTTGTGGCAAGTACATGTTTTCCCTTATAATTGTTCCGAATTTAAAATTCACTTCCGTTTTTAATAGGAAGATAATTTGGAGAAAATCTATTAAAGCGCCATTCGCTTTACGGATAAGATTATTTTTTCAGTATAATAATATTGTTATATTTTATTGCAACAAATTAATTCTAAGGATATATATACCAGAAAATATGCGGTTATAATTTAGTAAGCCATGGAAATTTAATGGTTGCTACAATTAGAGTTTTCCAACAGTGTTTAATGTCCTTCGATATACTGTATATTGTGCTTGACTGGTAAAATGGAAATGGAAGCCCTCTGTTATGAAGAACTGACAACAATTTAGATGGATTTAAATAGAGTGGCATTGAATATCATGCTAAAATATTTATTGCAAGATATTATTAATTTTTACTTGTCAGATCGGAGATTGACTCGATTTAATTCCGCTTTCTTTTGTCTTTTGTGTAAAAAACACAATGGAAACCATAGAATCGCGAATTAAAAAGGCAATTTTGGTCCCATTTAGACTGACAAGAATGTAAATTTCGTTTCCAATAATTACTATTGTAAGTGTAACTTAATTTCTATAAATAGCCTAAATCGTGCTTTTCTTTAAAAAGTAAGCGACGGAACGTTCAGCCCAGAATTACTTACCGTAAATAGAGGCCTTGTCCAGGCAGTCTGCCAGTTCCTTGCCGCAGGTGTCAACCAGGTAGAACATCATCTTCATTTTACCAGAAGTAAACGCTGGAGTCAAATTTGTTCTCCAGTGTCGCCAAAGTTGACCCTTGATCGCAAAGAGACCTCTGCTGCCTAGGGGATCAATCTTTTCGTCGAGAGAGATAACACGATTTATGAAATTCTGAAAATCCTTCACCAGAATATTCTTCACTAGCTCCAAGTCGCGGACCAATAAAATGGGCTTATCGAACGAGAAAATTCCGACGTATGGCTTGTCACTGTGCTGTTCATATATGTGCTGAAGATGTTTGCCAATATTCACTTTCTGGAACGCACAGTCCTTAAAATTGCCTACAAACGGTGTGGGTTTTACGAACGGGATTCCGAGTTTCTGCCAGAATTTGAAGTTTCGAGTGAAATAAAGATACAAAGCAATAAAAATAACAGACAGAGAAACGAAAAGAAGAAATATTAGGGATTCGAACGTCAGCATCATTTCGGGCCGAAACAATAAAAATGTGCTAAGTGTATTAAGTCTGCTGTTTTGAGTTCTGTCACCTTGAAAATGTAGATCGGTGTATAATAATTAATTAACTTATAAAAAAATCGCTCTGAAATTCTGTCACATTACTTGATGTAACTGAATCCTGCTCTTCGCTGTGTCCGTAAGAAAGGCTTCTGAAGATTTTTACAAATGCAAGAAGAAATTAAATCTCCTTATGTGGATGTCTTAACGATAGGCTAGGAACTGCTTACTTTGCTGTCTGCGTGATGACTGGCGTCTAAACGAAAGAGGATCTCACAGCGCACTGACTGAATGGAATAAAAATAATCCAATCTGAGAGAGAGCCATCTTGAAATTATTCCACTGGCAATGGATCCAACGTTGCATGGTCGGTTTAATTTCGCTGAGACATTTATTTTTTTTTAAATGCGATTTCCAATCCGCGCAGGCTTGATGATATAGTTCTTAAATATCGCATTCTGTTGTGATATGTAAACAGCCTTCACAATAATGTGTTTCTCATATACGAACAACAGTTTAATAACGTTTTCTGCCAGTTCACAATCCAAGGTCATTCTGCAGCTGAATTTTATTTCATGTGTTCTCTGATGTCTGTCCATCTGTGTTGAATCCTTAGGAGTAACTTAAAATGGCGGAACAAAGAGAGCAAATGCCATCCAATAATTTTATACGTAAGATTTTTTTTGTCTGTTGACTTGAATAGGGGCAAATAAGGTCAAGTATGAAACTAAACTGAGAGTTGTGGAAAACGTTGTATACATATTAAGGACTGCTTCAAACAAATCCTCTGCTTCTGTCTAATTTGACTCTTTCACTTGAATGCTAATACGCTTTTACAATTTTTCACCCTTCTTACTATTGTTATTTACTAACTTACGCACATGTTACAACTTACTGTTTTCTCGTAGGCTCGACTGTCCTTAAAAACGACGTGCAGTACATCGTCACAATGTCGTTCGCTTCACATATCGATATTCGACGTCCTTCTGTGTGTTACTCAATGTTATATAGAATGCCATACTTATTTATCACTGACAATTTTTCCCTAGAGCGTGGATTATCTTTCTTGTACAATAGAGAGACTGGTATTTTTTTTAATACAATATGGAGAAAAATGTTACGTGTAGTGGTATTGTGAGGATTTTACAAATCACTGGAGTGTTCATGGTTTACACGGTAGTCCACCATTACTTCATGTACTTTTCGTTGCGAAGCAGTGAGATTACAAGCCCTAAGTTACGGGTGTTTCGAAGCAATCTATAGGCAAGAGGACAAATGTTAATTACAGTGTGTGTTTCCGTTCATATTGTCATAATGTTTAAAAAAGTTATATGTCAAGAAAATTTCATAAAAATGTTAATTTCAAGTGTTTAGTTTTAAGTTACGAAATGAGAAAGTAACTGACATCCAGACATGTCTGTTTCCTGACATTAATGGTGAATTGGTGCAGTAATCGTAATTTACAAGAGGGTGTAAATGATATTGTTTGACACTGCCAAGAACTTATTTTTTGAGTCGGTAACACCTGGTTCTTCTCTTGCATGGAGAATAGTAAAATGCATTTTAGAATGCAGCTATTCCTATAAGGACGTACAGAACTTTGAGTGACTCGGTGGCTTATATACATTTGTGATAATGTCTAATATAAGAACGGGTCATTTGGCGTAAGTAATCTGCCGATATGACCCATTCAGAGTGAATGTGGCTGCTGCTGCTACTACTACTACTACTACTACTACTACTACTAATAATAATAATGATAATTTCGCCTTTCATTCTGATCTCGTGGAATGACCCTGTACTTAGTCTTATCCGCATTTACTTCTAGTCCAATCTCCGTACTAGCCACTTACAAAGATTTTGCGTTTTTCTTTATAGTATGTATGCTTTCTCCCAATATATTAACATGATCAGCATAAACAAGAAGCAGATGTGTACCATTTACTTTCAAGCTATCCTAATGGCGTATTCTAAAACAAGTTTGAAAAGCTATGGCGATAGATTATCTCCTTGTTTCAAATCATTCCTAACAGGAAACCTGTCAGACAAATCCTTGCCTCCCCGGACTCTGCTGTAAGTTCCATTCAGACACATATTTAATAGCCTTACCATTTTCGTGGGGATACAAACTCAATGAGAATATTTTACAAAACCCCCCTCCAATCATAAACTTTCTTGAAGTCTTTAAAGAGCCGATACACTGCTTAATTTTATTCCTATTTTTTCTCCATGGTTTGAGGAATACAGAATATATGATCAGTATTTGGATCGTAATCCAACTTGATGATCCCCAATTATTTCCCTGCATTTGGAACTAACCTTGTGAGGAGGATGTTGGATACATATTTTTAAAGTTACGTAATTGGCAAATTGACATGCTCCTTAATTACTACAATCTGTTTTATCGCCCTTCTTATGGACAATTACGAAATACGATTTCTTCCTCTCGTCAGGCAAGTTATCCTTATTCCAAATAGAAATAATAAGTTTATGGATCTCGTAGCGAATTGTTCTACCCCCTGCTTTAATCAGTTCTTCTGGGATTTGACCAATACCTGGTAATTTGTGATTTTTTAAATTTTCATTAGTCAACTTAAACTCAAAGGCACTTGGCCGTGGCATTAGTGGTTCTTCTGTGTATTTCTATCTGCCTGACATCACTAACCCCACATACATTTAATAGCTGCGAGAATTAGTTCCTCCACCTAGCCAAAATCCTGTGGGAGTCTCCAATGAAATCACCCTTCTGATCCTTTAGTACATTAGTTCTAGGCTGGTAACCCTTTTAAAGTCACTGATGCCCGTATACAAATCCCTAATAATTTTGATCTTACTATTAGTTTCAAGTTCCTCAATTTTAGCTTTCAGATACGCCTTTTTTTTTTAGTTCTTGAAATGTCTGCTAGCTTCACGTCTTACATTTTTCATATTATCTACATTGCTTTGGCTTTTATCCTGTACCAACTGCATTTTAGCCTGCTTTCTTTGATCTAAAAATGTAAACACTCTTCATTAAACCATGGTTTATGCTGCTTAAATTCGTGCAGAACCACACTCTCTATAGCTGAGGTTTCGATGTGTCTTTAACGTTCTCCCAAGCCCTTTTTATGTCCTCATCAACACTTAAGTTCTCCAAAGCTGCAAACCTGTTTGTAATGTCAATCTAATACTGTTTTCTAACCTCCAGCTCATTTAGCTACCTGAGATTAAATCTTTCCCCATCAAAATTCAGTGCTTCTTATTTACTTATTGTCAATTTCTCCCTAACTTTTGCCACCACCAGCTAGTTGTCAGTATCACAATCAGCTTCCGTAAAATTTCGAACATCTAGCATAATTGAATGCCATCTCCAAATCTGTCAGTATGTGATCAATCTGCTTGTGATTCTTCCCTTCAGGAGAGATCCAGGTGTCCTTATGAATCTTTTGATGCAGGAACATCGTGTTCTTAAAACTAGATTTTTTTGATTCGGCAAAGTTTACTATTCCAAAACCATTACAATTACAATCCTGATGTGGAATCTCATTCCCAAATGTAGGTTTGAAAATACTCTCACTCTTTACTTTTGCATTAAAATCTCCTCACAGGATTTTCATATGGTACCCAGGAAAATGGTAAGTAAACTTGCTCTAATTCCTCATAAAAAGAAGTCTTTTGAATCGTTACTTTTCTCCTCACTTGGTGCATGCATATTCCGAACACTGATATTACACCAGTGACTCCTCAGAACTATACACGACATCTTATCGCCAAAAAAACTGTACTCTCTTAACTGCTGATATTATTCTGTGGTGTACAATAAATCCTGTTCCCAATTGATGATTGTCGTTTCCTGTCCCACGGAAAAAATTATAATCCGCTGCTCTTACCGTGCCCCCTTTGTCCCACCTAACCTCCTGTACACCCACTGTATCTAATTTATGTCTTGCCAATTTTCTGGCTACTGCTGTAAGTGAACCTGCCCTATACAGGCTCCTAACATTCCACGTATCAAATTTCATGTCCAAAGTAAAATGCAGTGTGTGTTCTTCGGTCCATCCTGTCATAATGTTTAGAGAGTTCTTTTTCATAAATAATTTCAAAACACGGTTTAATTTCAGTGGTTTAGGAAACGTATTTTTCGAATTCCTGCTGTGAGTAAAAGCGAACATAACTGAGAACTACGCATGTTTACTTCCTGAAATAAGTCGTGAAAAGCTGCAGTAATCGTTTTTGTAAGAGGATGTACGTGCCCTTGTTGGACACCCCCAAGCCTTCTTCGCAATCCAGTGCTCTCATTTCTTAAAAATGCCATGGCCAAAGCCTCCGCATCAGTTGAAGTCCGATATAACTCTTTTTATAGATAACAGTTAATATATAAGGCCTTCTCCGGAATGAATTGCAAATATCAATGGTACAGCTCTATATATATTAATTGTTTTTATCCTTATCACTTACTAACCATTTCTTGCATATCTTGGATTTGAGTCAGTATATTGTACACAAACCAATTAATTATGACCGTCACATTTGCCAGAAGCTGTATTGAACTTCAGGAACCAACAATCTTCAGTCTGGCACAGTAAATGTTGGATTGTGGTTGGTCCGGATTACGTAGAATTTCACCTTCCGTCCTTGACAAAATAATTTAAAAATTCAGTTAAACCGCAACAACAACAACAACAACAACAACGAGACACAAAAGGCGTTGTTTCGTGGAATGATATTTTTCATAATTCACAGCGTTTCTCAGAAGCAGTTTATCGTGCCTCGTCACTCAGCCATGATTGAACTTGTTTCGGTTCTGATGTTGATAAGGTAATGGCTACTGCTGAGCATGTGTTTGAGCATACTGTGTGAATTTGACATTCAGAGGACCGTGCATCGTGATGTATTCTTATGATAAAAGCCAAAGGGATGCACAATTTCTGAAAATTATTTGATAAATAATCTACATGTTTCGGACAGCTCTAATGTCTATTATCAGGAATATCTCAACACTGTACACATGCAATAGGTATTTGTCATACTAGTTCTGTTGGCTGTTTTCTACCATGGTCAGAGAGTTCCATCCCGACCTCACTAGCAGACAGTCAACAGAACTAGCATGACAAATATATCTATTGCCTATATACAGGGTTGAGATACTCCTGATGATGGACAGTGGAGCTGTCCGAAACATGTAGAGTACTGTATCGAATAAATTTGAAAAGTTGTGCATCTCATTGGCTTTTATTATAAGAACATTTTGAGTCGGTAACATTTGGTACTTCTTTTACATCAAGAATATTAAAATGTATTTTAGAATGTAGTTATTCCTATAAGGACGTACAGAACCTTGAGTGACTCTGTGGTTTATATAGACTTGTGTTAATGGCTCACTGAAAAAAGTGCAGAATTATATAGGAGGTGATATATTTCATAACTGGTATATCACCAAGTGCAAAGTTTTGGACGAAATATGGATGAGTGTATTTATTGTGAGGAAACACAGAAAGATTTCCAGAATGAAACAAAAACAAGGTTTTGAACTTTAGATCCGATATTCACTTAAATGCAAATCAGAACACTTGTCTTAAAAAGAGTTTTTTTTGCTGCCAATCTTCTCAAAGCGATCTTTCCAAATCTGATACTACGTCACTGGCCAATGATAGAGTTTCAGATTGAATAAAATGCGTATATAATTGGCAGATGTCACCTACGTTTATTTTTATAATTTAATGTATTTCTATTTTTAACGCCGTGGTAAATTACTATTTTCAACCACCACGCAGCAGAAAGCTTCCGGCCTTGAAGTATTTCTGTCCTCGTTAATTTGCGATGTGCAATTACATTATGTGTTCCTCAGAGCACTTCCGAGCACTTTCAACATCGGAATTCTCTACAAAGTTTGGTCTACCCATCAAGCTCTGCAGCTCCCCAACGCCGTTATTTCCGTACACTCTTCGTACCAAGTTACATAATTATGTAATATGTATATGATCATTTATAAGCTTAGAAAACTCAGTTTTTTTCACTATTCGAAAAACAAATTTATACTCGAATGGATAAACTACGGGAGAAAAGAAGTTGGAAAAAATGCTTTAAATGCTGCCTATTTTTAAGTTTATTTACGATTTTGTGGATACATTTTGTTTCACTTCCTGCATGAAATTCGTATGATATTTAATGAAATATTTACTGATGATTAAATTCCATCTGTATAATTTTGCCTCACTGATAGACCTACTGACAGCGAAAGGCTGCAAGCATTTTTAGTTTTCAGTAACACATGAACGCACATTAATCCAATTTAACAACGTCACGAAACACACACATTTACATAAAGGATTAAAATATTTATAAAATAATGTAACGTCGGAAAGACAAAAAATTAATGTTTGTCTGTAACAAGTACCACTAATCTTTTTATTAAAAATAAAAGGTTTAAAAATTTGGAATCGCTCAGCCATTTTTGAAAGGCATTGCAACCCATGGAACTCTACATTTGTACTGTGTGCATCTAACAAAATAAGACGCTTGTACTATTTTCTTGCTTTGTTAGAGATGGAAAGCCATATGCCATTTTACAAGAAAAATAAAGTTTATGGGAAAAGACTTATAATTTTGGAGAAAAATGAGCGTATTTGAAAGTAACAATTAAACGCTTCTTAATTTGCACATTTCACAGGGAATGTGTTTAAGATAAGGGATGTTAAATTGTGTGTAATGAATTTGGACGAGGAAGAATATTCATGTCTGCAGGTTTGAAGTTCAAAGAAAGACAAAATTAGGTGGACTTTTATGTATTCTTTGAGGATAAACCTGATTGAGGGTCGCATAAAAGGGGCGAATTATATTTTAGATCGGTTTTGATGATAGGTTACTGCTATTGGAAATTTTGGCTTATAGTTTTGAGTGAAGCGCAGTATATCTTTCATCGTCAGTTATATTTAGACATGAAAATTTTAGGTTTGATTGTTCCCAGTATAACCATTCCCAGGTCTTCTATCAAAAAGCATAGTGCACAAAGCCTCTTGTACTTCGATCAAATTTCCATCGCTGTGTTGAATATATCAGAATTATAAATTTTGAGATATTTTTGATCTGGAATGCCTACATTAAGAAAATTGTAAGAGTACATTATGGGGGTATTTCGTGGTGCATATTAACTTATTGCTGCAAAGATATGTTTCTGTCGTGAGTAATTGTTCCGTACGTGTGAAGTACATTTATTGTTTTGCAGTGCATTCATAACATAAAGTATCCAAATAACGAGAATTTGAAACCAATCTATCTGTTTATTGACGTTATTTTTCTACCAAGCTAAATACATATT
>Ga0123352_10006358_pt1 | contig 18053 bp, 7 predicted proteins | sample TergutLab28metaG_FD_89700 | JGI IMG/M metagenome (GOLD analysis project Ga0123352, IMG submission 89700) | Labiotermes labralis P1 segment gut microbial communities from Petit-Saut dam, French Guiana - Lab288 P1 | ecosystem: Host-associated > Arthropoda: Insects > Digestive system > Gut ... | reverse complement strand
TTTCCTGGGGGTAAAGGCGGCCGGTGCGTAAGGCTGACAACCTTACCACCATCCTGTGCCGTTGTCATGAAATCTGGGAACCTTAACTTCCTGGAACCCTGTGGGCCACTCCAGGCCTGTAACGGGACTTGATTTACATTTTACCTTTCAGAGTAATCAAGTGAAATGTCTTTCCAGATTTCTTCAGTAGAAGAAATTTTGGTCCTTCAGTAAAATCGAATTTATAAAATTTGTTTTACACGACCAAGCAGTTACGCGGAGTTTCGAAAAATAAAATGCCTTTAAATATCGAATACATTTAGCGATAATGCATCTTACAGTAGCATTTGTACCATTTCTTACCTCTACTTGTAACAAGACTCATCTAATAGAACAGGTACGCTGAAGATCACAGTCAATCAATAGTAATAGAATTCCTCGACATTTATGAAGGCAGTAGATTTGTTTTCCTGTTACAACAACACATGGTCGTTCCCTGCCCACATTCAGGTGAGAGCAGTACACAAAGTCACATCAAATTTGGATACATTCCTTATTATATCATCTATTTTCAAACAAAATTATATACGCATATGTAAACTCTCCCACACATGTACCATCAAATTTATTTCTTTCGTTTTATTACCTTAAAATGTTTCCTGAAAGTTACAATACATTGTGGTTTCAGCACATAATTATACCCTTCTTTTATTTTATAATTCCTTGAACTCTGCATACCTTTTCCGTTCTTTGTTCTAATGAGGTTTAAGATATGAAACGACGGACGGAATGGACTTCCGGCGGAACTGTATGACAAAAATTAATACTTTTCGTATCTATTGTTATTATTATTATTATTAATCCAGACCGGCCCTGGGGCTCACCCAGCCTCCTGTAAAATGGGTACCGGGTCTTTCCCGGGGGGCGTGCTGCTGACCACTCACCCCCTTCTAGTGCTGCGGTCATGGAAGAGTAGAGCTATACCTCTACCCACTCTCTGGGCCACACCGGGCCTGAAATGGGACCACTTTACCTTTATTATTATTATTATTATTTATATGGCTGCTTTATTTTGCTTTCCGTAAGGGAAAATGTATTTAGTACACATTCTGTATAAATAAAATTTGTAGAATATGACCTTAAATTTTGGAGACACCGTCACATGGAATATGGTGAAATGAAAGGAGCAAACTTTCGTTCTTAGGGAACATACTAAGCTAAGAATATATTTTCTTCAATCATTCATTTATTATTCCTTTCAAATGAAAGAAGAGTTGCATTTCTTCATGGAAATGAGGCAGAAATATAACATAATAGATTTTAATTCATGCGTAGTCTAGGTGTGATTGACCACGTTCAGAGTCGAATATGAATGTTTAAGACACTTGGAACTATTGCTGCCATAAGTTTGACAAATTTATGGTTGAAAGACAGACAGAAATAAAAGAACTCGTTTAACATTTAACACTATTTTACTGAATATGTTAGACTGTGCAATACTGAGATGATTCAAAGTAATTATAAGTTAAGTATTTACAAATCGTGTAGTCAAATTCCTATTACTGCTAAGTAAATTAAACAAATCTCTTATAGTAATTTAAATACACCACCAAAAACCGATAATACCTTAAATTTCAGAAATATCAGACACATTTCGGTCGGTACCTAACATACTTTTTCCGTAACCCATTGATTGTTGCAAAAAAGTATGGCGAAATAATTGACGAATAATTATCTGACGCAAGTACCTAAAGTACAGGGCTCTGTAAAATAGTACCATGGTGGAATCGTGAGCCGAGTTAATAGTCACCCTGTTCAGCATACAAATGCATCCTCTTTTCTTTCCATCCCCCATTCGTTTTCAAAGCAGCACCCAGCTTCATCACTCTAAATCCATTAGCTCTGGACACACCGTGAATACTCCGCGACAATATGCACAGGTTCCCACCCTTTCATAAAACTTCCTATTTTTCTCCTTAAAAGCCAAGTAGTAATGGCCACATTCACAGAGATCTTATTATGCTTCAGTTCATCCAAAATCGTAAATTATCCAATAAGATCCAAAAGCAATAACAATAAAAATGTACATTTAAAAAAAATTATATGAAATGTTAAACTAATTACACGGGGAACCCACACAGCCGTGTTTCACATTACGATACAAAATAAGTAAGAACTCCGCCCGATATACCACAGCCCTCCATCAGAAACTGACAGTTGCTTTGCGAGTGACGAAGGGCAGTTGTAGTTGCTTGCTTGATTAAATAATTTTCCGCCTACAGTAAGACCGACGTTTCTTTACCTTATGTACTATATAATGGCATGCGACTGATCCCTGTCCTGGGCCACACTGATTATATGCCACTACATGCTACTCCACTGTCCAGGTTAAGGTCATTTTTCACACTGACCTGTAAGTCTTCTAGTTGGTGCCATACATTCACCACTTAAAAATGAAGTATTCATAGAATCTAAGCATAATTTAAAAGTAACGAATAGGCTTCTATATTTAGGAAAGTAAATCGTTCAATAATTAACAGGGAGAGCATCAGAAATATATTTCGAGGTTACCGGGATAGATTCTTGACCTGAGATTAGTTAATGCTAATACAGGGAATGTGTGTTTTTGCTACTGAAACAATTCCCCGCATAACATCTTGAAATGTGTCGCCGCTAAAAACAGGCCCTTTTACTGAACAACTTTCCAAAGTGATACAAATTTAAACAAATAAGGCCGTTTATATCTGTGGCTAAAGTGGGTTATATGAAAGCTGACCTAGAACAAACAACATATAACAAAATCCCGTAAGTAATTGGAAAAAGGAAGTCAAAATCACATACAAAAAGGACTTCAGTCAGATACAATTCACAGAATTCTCACTGCCATTCAGTTCGGAATCCGTGTTTTTTTCTAAAATCGTAAAGATTAAAACACACAGTATTTTTTATTTTACCCGCTTTTTTGTGGATCTAACAGCTGTTTTCTCTCCCTCAGACAAGATCGCAGATTCAAGACCTTTAAGAACAGTGTGTCGAGGACAATACTTAAAACTGATCTGAAGATTAATAATGATGCATCAAGAGGAACTTCGAAACTTGTACTCTCGAACTAATAGTATAATGACAGCCGAATGATGGAGGGTAGACGGGAGAGGAACAAAGCTACATGGTTAAGATGAGAAATAGGAGCAGAAGCGTAACCCTAAAATACGAATGCAAGAGTCCACTTGGGAAACTACTGTGAGAATACACGGAAAATATAAGAAGATTTGAATAAATATGATATGAAAGAGTGGATTGGAATTACGCGGCTTAAGACGGAGACAATTGGCGGTCTATGTGAGTAAATAGTAACAACTTGGGTTCTTTTTACTTTAATTATTGACCAACAAATTCACTATATAAAATTTCACATTAAAACACTTAAAATCGCTCCGACATATTTCGATCCTAAGATCATCCTTAGGGAGCTACGTTGTTTCTTGCTAAAGTCATTTAAAAACATTCACAAAATAATTCCATTATATTAACAGGGTGTTGTAGCAGTATATCGTGTTGTGTAAGAGTACGTTGTTAGGAATGCAAAGTAATCTTACACAACACGATTTGCTGCCACAACACCCTGTTAATATAATGGAATTATTTTGTGAATGTTTTTAAAATGACTTTAGCAAGGAACAACGCAGCTCTCTGAGGATGATCTTAGGATCGAAATTTGTCGGAGCGATTTTAAGTGTTTTAATGTGAAATTTTATACAGTGCATTTGTTGGTTGATAATTGAAGTGATTCTACGAAATGCACGGTGCAACAATGAGGATACCTGGGTTCTATGAAAGGCAGATAATTGCTTTATCAGCTATTGGTTTTTCAGTGACGTTCCTGTGGAAAGTTAGTTAATAAATACATTTCTATTCGTTTGTTAGTTAAATTACCTACAGCCTACACAGTTACTCTAATATTTTTATAATCGTGAAATGGCCTAAAATATGTCAATAGGACGACGAAACAATAATTCAGCGCTCCAGGCTTGTGTACATTCCAAAATAATGGGCAGTGTACACTATTGTAGTGTAGTATAATTGTCGCGTAGGGTGAACAGCAGTAATCGAACCCCCTGGGAGTCGCTTTGAACGTGACTGTCTCTCCATCTCTGTCCAGCTAGCAGCAATAATGCATGCTGCCCCACAAGAATGTGGCATGCCCAGGTGGATTTTTCCTGTCCGTGACCCCAACACCAGCAGAAATTCTGTACCACTGTTCGCGACCCAGCACATACAACTTGCAGCTACTCGAGACAAATTTGTCACAACTTAACGCTTTTCGATGCTCAAACCTGCGTCACTTTCAGATGTGTCGTTGGTTATAACTTGTAGGTGTACTGTGTACGAAATACTTCAATATCTTTCCTTGAGTGATTTGATGATATTTGTCTTTTAATTTATTGAACAGAGCCACATTGTTTAAGAATTAAATAGATATCTTGTCACTACTACAAACAACAGGGTCATTGTACTTTATATGAATATTAGTACGTATTTTCTTAGTTCTAGTAAATATGCACACAGCTTAAAGAAAATGTTCTACAATATTTGAGATACTTTTAGAGGAAAATTTTTCATCTGGTTACCCATGACAACAGTACATGGTGGCGCACTTGGTTGAGGTACTGCGTTAGAGCCGAAAGGTGACGGGTTCAATTCCCGATATGGTCATTCAGATTTTACATTGACTTAGTCACTTCGACCGCACTATGGCACTGTGGTCGACCCGGCCTCTACCAGAAATGAGTACCAGGGAAATTTCCTGGGGGTAAAGGCGTACGGTACCCAGGGATGACATTACCTCCTTCAGGTGCCGATTGTCTGGAAATTCTCAGAGCCTCAACTACCTGGAGCTCTGAGGGCCTGTCCAGGCCTGTGCAGGGATTGCTTTCTTTACCCATAAAAACAAACGAATTCTAAAATTTTCTCTTTGAATATACGTAATTAATTGTAAATATTCCGGTGTTTTGTTCGTTTCTATCAGATTGTCTTCCCTGTGGCGGTCCCATTCTGATTTCATGGTAACAGACAGTGCAGTCTACTCACGGTAGAGCTTGATGCTGCCATCAGTGTCCCCCAGAGAGTTCTTGGAGACACACTTGTACGAGCCAAAGTCTGTTGGACCGACGGAACGGATCGTCAGTTTCATGTGTACTTTGTAGGCGTTGTCTAGCAGCACAGGCTCGTACTTGTCACCTGTAGACAACAACAATAACGTTTTCCATCTCTTTTTGTCCTAAAATAGGAACACAAAATGAACTGAAATATTAATCAAATTTACCATCATCTTCCCTCAAATATTCTTTCTGAGACTTCACAGGTTCCCGCAGGTAACCAATTTCTTTTATAGAGACTCACGAAATATTGACAAACTAGATAAATTCAATACATAAGAACATAAGAGAATGTAATTTCTTTACAACCAGTGGACATTTTTGTCTTAGTAAAAAGTTATATTTCATAAACTAGGAACACATTCACATTCAGAGTGTTTAGATTAATTTTAAGTCAAATTGTCTTAAGTCTTAAGTCTTTGTGTGTTCTTGGTTGTTAAATATGCAAGCAAACCTTCTTTATACGAATACCGTCCGATCTGACAACAATGAGAGAAGGGATGAAGAAATGTTTTATGGTATGGGAAAACTTCAAGTTTGTACTCTTCAGTTCAAAGTTACTGCAAAACTTAAAAAATATACTTGGCATAAAATGCCTCTGCTTCCGACGCAGAACGTCGTTGGTCTAAAAATAGCAGTAATCACATTTTGGGAAAAATTAATTTTGTTATTTATGAATTTCTTATATTCCAGGTTTTGTACGGGTTCAAAAATTTACTTTTTAAAGAAAATAATATAGCACACAATTAATGCGCTAAATGTATTACGTAATTAGATCGGCTAATCAATGCATGTATGTTAAATATTGTCAGCTATTCAAGTTTCCCTCTATGTATTCGTGCACACATCTTACCTTTTTAAAACTAATGTACATGCAATAATTAATGCCAAAACTACATGAGTAGAATTACAAATATTTCGTAAAATTGAAAAGTAATATGAATATCATAAGTAGGGTGAAGAGAGATAAACCAACAAGATGCAACTAATCCGATGTTTATTATCAGACTTCTATATCAACATGTTTCGGGCATCATTATGCCCATCTTCAGGAGAACAAGACCGTGTATTACTGCATATGGTGTTCTGCACTGGTTGTGCTGGCTGTTGTTGTGTGGAGCTGGGTCGTAAGCTTACGACCCAGCTCCACACAACCACAGCCAGCACAACCAGTGCAGAACACCATATGCAGTAATACACGGTCTTGTTCTCCTGATGATGGGCATAATCATGCCCGAAACATGTTGAGATATAAGTTTGATAATAAATATCGGATTAGTTGCATCTTGTTGGTTTATCTCTCTTCACCCAACGTTCCTTGATACACGGTCACAAGAGCCTAAAACATGAATATCTTACATTTATAAATACAGAAGTTTAAGAGAGAAATTATATAGATCTAATGTAAAGATAACAACCGGCTTAAGTATTTAAATGACCTTAAAGATAGATCCATTTCATTTTCGATCCTGATAAAGGCACGTGCTTTGAAGTTTATGGCTTTATTAACGTCAAGTTTTTCTGACTAGAATCACAGGAAAGGACGCCGTGTATTATTTATTACCTACGTCAGAAGCTGAAAGCGAATATCTTCAATGTTTGGTAGGCTTATATGAAAAATTCATGGGTAAATACTTAGAAGATGGAAATAAGAACACCTACATTTTGTCATCAGCTCTGCATGAGAAGTGATGTTAAATATGGAACAGAATAAATCTACATTTCTAAATGCTATATATATAATATCATATAGCAGATCCGGAGCAAAAGCTAAACTCGGAATTCTGCGAGGTCCTCTTCCGTAAATGCTTTCTTTGTGTGTGTATTGTTGTGTATGCATCGAATACAATATACTTAGCGCCTTTTAAAGTAAAACAATCTGCTTAAAGTAAGTGTGTGAGACTTTCCTGGCTGTGGAGCAGAAACCTCAAGACGAAGGCAACAGTTTCATTCAGAAAGTTATTTCCCATATACTAAACCACAATACGACACCATCTAGATGACTTTGATTTTGTTCTGCTACTTCGTTACAGGATTACGCGTGGAGATTTTAAAACAGAGTGCAATTATAAAAAATGCACGATACCATTATTCTTGACAGATGTTGGCAATGCACAAATTAAATATGAAACGAAAGTTTTAAAACACCTTTTTTTTAAGGCACAAAACTTCTTTCGAATTAAAGTAAATAATATATTATGTAATAACGTAAAGATTACAATTACACGTGGGCATCATTAGTGACGGATTCTTTAATTATGTAGTTTTACACTACATAATAACTTTTCCAACTAATTTCGTATAACGTACACAATGTCGTGTAGAGTTATTAGAAAGTAACAAAACAAGAAAATTATTATTATTATTATTGCAGCATTCAGGAAATATCATAAAATTAGAGAAACTGATTCCCTCCATATTAAAGACCCTATTACGCAACACATCAGAAAGAACTGAGGTAGTGCAAATTGGACAGCAAAGGAATCATATAAGGGAAGATGAAAAGGCAATTACCAATATAAATCCATTTAAAATAATTTAGGTTTCAATACGAAAATGGATTTAGCTGTTTATTTAAAATCACATGGCCTAATTCGAAAAAAAAAGTATGATCAAATTAGAGGCTTCGTATCATCAGCATAAAATATTAGTCTACATTCAATTCCAGTGCCGTAAGGCTGTAAGGAATTAGAACATTTCGTGAAACTCCTGGTTATGTACTTTTATTCATTTCCTTATACGAAATGTCACACTCCGTACAAAGAATCCTACATAATGTAACAGCTTTCGACGAAAGTTACGTAGCAAAAGTATCAGCCCATCATATAGTGCCTACATAGTGCATTAATATACACACTGGCCTGTGTATACGTGGACGTGCGAAGGCCAGAACCAGGTTCTGAAGCGTCATGACGGAACGAAATGTGAGTTCATGATTATCGATAGTTGTTCAATCTATACAACAAACTGTTGTGCTCCATATAAACCACGTAGCAAAAAATCATGAAATACCTAAGATTTTCTTCAACACCCCATAGTCGTTCGAAGTAAAATGGATACAAAATGGGAACTGATTGAAGCAATTGTTGTGAGTAAGGTAATGGCGAAAACGAAATTTTCAGTTCCGGCCAGAAGAGCTCATTGATCCTCTTTCTAGACTGCTCACAATGAATTTTTCATTAGGAACAGTGTGACAATATGAAGAAATAAGGGAATCCAAATGATAAAGCATAGGGATCTAACGTCTTTCTTTGCCGAACACACATGGTGCTCCGTGAGAACAGTCTTTGACTTTCCTTGTCAACTGAAATATTCATGGCGTTGTAGAGACACGTCCAAAGTCAATTCCTCTGCCTTCTTCCGCCTTCACACTTCCTACCACATCAGTACCATACTTAGCTTAGTGCGCCGGTTCTCTTGATCTTATTCGCACAGCAAAAGTAAAACTTGCTTGAGAAATAACTTTTCAAGTTTAAAAGAGTTATAAAAACTTATTCCAGATAAGAATTATCGCGTATTTCATTATATTGATATGAGCTAATAGGCTTCATTACAAACTTAAAAGGTAGAATATAAGTGTGGTCTATTCAGAACACACTAAAGAGAAACAGCAAAACATATATCGAACTTTGACGTTTTGCTGACCGTGCATCTCGGTATATTTATCTCATTAATTAACCAACTTGATGCACCAAATTTTTTTTACAATAAGTTTATTTCATGTCTCTACATGCTTCGAGCACATGTGCTCGAAGCATGTAGAGACATGAAATAAACTTATTGTGAAACAAAAACTTGGTGCATCAAGTTGGTTAATTACTGAGATAAATATATCGAACTGTCATGTCAAAAAAATGGAACTTACACGATATGATTCCAATCGTATTGTGTAAGCGGCTAGACACTCATAGATGCATAAGAAATAGCCTCCTTGTAATGAACCTGTTTGTTCGAAACATGTATATGACAATTTAACTGGAATAAATTAATGGGATAAAGGTGCCTATTGTTGATCTTTCTGACTATGTGTTATTGAAAATTGAAGTCTTTTGGAATATTACACCGTGTCTACCGGTAAAGAACTACCCACGCTTCAGAGAAGCGTAGTCAAACACCAAAGACTGACCTTGAAAATAACGGCAGTACAGTCCTTCGAAACGTGTTTCACAGTCGGCACAGCCTAGTATCCCACAAGACTTGAATCTTCGTGTTTATGTCACATAATTATATAGAAATCTGTTACTTGACGTACTTTGGTGAGAATTCGTAATTGTCTCTGGTTAATTAGCCTTTGATTGAAATGCGGGGTGGTAATTAAGTTCGGTATAACCTCTGGTCCATGAAATGGGGAAAAAATTTGGAAGGAAAGCGGTGGACCTGAGTAATCATAAAATTTAAATCTTCCTTTCGGAACGTCTGAGGAAGAAAGTAAAGAAAGAATTAGGCATAATGTGCCGTTTCATAAATTCAATCAATCACTTTGTCCGCGGAGGAGCAGAAAACTGACATTGTAAAAATATTTATCGGTCTTGTCAGCAGCACGTAATATAGCACCTGTCTGCCAGGTGAAGTGTTACTTCGTAACTCTCCATTATCCAATCGCCTGTCCTCCTCCTGTCAGCCTCGCTCTTACGGCACCAAGCCAGTGAAGTACTTTAAAACACGGCAGAAAAAGAACCAGTTAACCAATTCTGTTGCTATAAAGGGTAAAACATATATTCCAAATTCGATAAGACTCGTTTTTAAGTATCAGTCTTTATTGTTTTGCACTCGTAATCGTTCTATTCCACAGATCTAAGACACAGTGTTGTCTACCAGCTGAAAAAGAAATTGTTAATTTCTTCCAATTAGCATATTTATTGTTTTTTCGCATATTTATAAAATAAATAGAAATTATTTTTCTATACAGCATTAAGAGTTAACTTTTTATGGTGAGCACGCAGTATACTTTCTTGAGGCAGGTAGTGAATTTTTAATACAGGCTTGACAATCTTTGAGCTTCTCAATGCCAATTCCAAACTGCTGGAGCGGTATGCTTCTGGAAGTTTCTGTGACCATCCAATTTAATCAATACTTTTCCTAAATCTCATACCAAATACAGGGGTGCTGCTAAGTCATTAGTCCGACCAGGAAGGAAACAAGCTAATGTTTCTGTCAGGATGGCGTGAATTTCCTTCTTCGCCTTGCCTTGCACGGGGAAAAAAACTTGATGACAGCTCGCGTCTCAATGTTGTTAACCAATTTCATATTTTGTATATATGTAAAATAACCACTGCCACTGGGTGACAACCCAATTGCAATCGCGCACGTCCCTGGCATGCTTCCAAGCTTGTTTCCTTCCTGGGTCAGGCTAAGGACTTATCAGCACCCCGGTATTAAGCCGGTAATCAATTTCAACATTTCACTGTATATTTATTACGCACTCCTCCTCATATTGACGTCAAATCTCTACCCAGTGTAACCAGCAAAACGCAAATCATTACAATTTATATGAAATACGGTAACCGTTAACCTTATATTCTCTGCCGCACACTTCAAATATTTCATTAAGCACCATCTTACTTTCTCGACCAGCCCCCCCCCCCCGTATTCTACGTGCCTCCAACTTCCCATTACTAGTAGGACAAGTGGACAGTACCTGAAACATTTCTAGCTTTATATTTTACATTCCTTCGTAATAAACCTAGTCTGTTACTACCTCCACCCAAAGCGTTCGTTTTTACTTCTCTGCCTTTAGCCTCCAGCAATTAAGATGCGAATGAAGTGTGGACTCCAGCGATTACTTTCTCTCCGCCATCGTTTAACGGGTATGAGTTGTGATTAATTGCTTATCTAATATGAATTACAAAGAGACTAAATTTAATTACTGGTGGGAGGGAAAAAAATCTTGTGTTAATTTCTCTGAGTTTTAAACGGAATATTCATTCCTTCAGTACACAGAATCTTTCATAACTGTATTGCCTTCCACCAGTTCCCAGTATTCGTTTTCCACGTATCTTAGTTTTTCATTCTTCAGCCAGTCCGCTCTTCTCTCCTATTTCTATTCATATTACGGTAAAGCACGCTTGACAAACGTCGCTGTAACATGCATTAAGAGAATAACAAAAAAGTGAGTACCAATACAAGGTACACGTTGCCTTATTTACAGTCTTTCCATGGCTGTGCCTCTCTTGTGAGTGTAAGCAAACTTACCGTACGTCAGCACACATGCGTGCATCATTAACCGTTATGTTTGAATTGTATTGTACCGGAAGTTCCTTCAATACGGAACCATACGTCCTTTCTATTGTGCACTTTACCTTCGTCTTCAAACGATTTGTCTTCAAATTAAAAAAAAGAATAAAGAATCAAAAATAACTGTGGAAAAAATCAAAACAAAATATTTAAAATAAGAAATAACTAAACTTAGGAAGGATGTAAAAAGGAAGTAAGGAAAAAATAAAAGGTTTTTTAAATGAACAAGAAAATTTTTCTTTTTGCCAGTGTCTTTCTAAACAAGGAACGGGGGTAAGAAACTGAGTGAACCGTCCTTTCCTGCTGAAATGCGACTAGGGCTGCAAACAGACTGGATTGCGCTGTGAATATTGCTCTTTTGACAAGATTGCAAAGGGCTGTTTTCAAATCGGTTATTGATGGTGTGGCGAGTGAGTTATATCAGTCCGGTAAACAAAGTATACCCCGCAGACCTGTTACATATGCCATAAATTAAGCTGTCTACCAGACTGTAAGAATTTCATTTTGCATATAAAAACTATAAAACTTAAAAAATTAGAATTATTTCACGTGTATAGTTTACCAAAACCCTATTTCTGCCTTGACATACAATTTATTTTTTAGTTCTTTATCATCCCTATCACACTGTATAGCACTCCAATTGCTACATTTCTCCAACCAGACACTAACTAGGAATATAAGTAAAATTATGCTGTTTACCGTAATTCATTGTGTGAACACGTGGGCTTGTTTCGTCATGTGTAATTAAATGTGTAGAGAACTATATAGTGCGTGAATGGGAGAGACTGTTCACCGCAGAATGTGCGAAGCAATCGGTTTACTGCACCACGGTGAGCAGTCCAGCGATACGAACGCTCTGTAGATGCCCTTGTTAATATGCAGCCTCTGAGCGGGTTTTTTGACTCTATGAGCCGGTTTCACTTTGACACAGATATTCAGTCCACACCCACACTTCTATACCATTTTTTGGGCAAGTTAATTTACTGTAAATAAAGCATACAAAGACAGTCGTTCTTTCATGTTATTACATCTTTAGGCCGTCTAGAATTTCCTGGCATTTTATGAGACTACAAAGATCCTTACGGTCCTTACAGCAGCCTGATTCTTCTCCCCATCACCAGCCAGATGACTCCAGCGCCCAATTCATTCTATTCTCTCAGTTTCGACTTTAATATTATGAACTCATCTAAGCTTAAGGTTTCCAGTTTGTCTCTCTCTTTAGATTTTCTATGCACGTCTGTTCTGTCCTTCACGTGCCATACGCCCCGCCAAACTAACCTTCTTTGATTTTGTTAACGGGTAAAGTCTTGCGAATGGTATTAGAGAAAATCATGAATGTATTCATTATGCAATAATCCACAGATTCTCCTTTCCTTTCTGTCATTTACATCTCAGTATTTTTCAACTCAATCTATACGAATATCCTCGGTACACATTTTCCTCTCAGTGCGAGGGATGTTGTGTCAGGCCATAACAAAGGACATGTGAAATTACAGCTGTGTACATTCCAGTCTTCTGAGAACAGCAGTAATAAAATCTGCAGTAAAAAAATTTAGATTGGCTTGCTGAAAACAGTTTGATATTTACGTGGACTGGATAGGTTCTGACACGTTGTTTGAAAATAAAACAGTTGGGTATGACAGTTGTTTTATTTTTAGCAAGCTTTCAGTAAAAAAGTTTTAACCTCTGCTATCCATATTCTAAATGAAGCAAATACGCGCAAATACCAAAATGCTAGTACGAGAGTAGGGCCATATGCTTCATGATCAATGGAAACCCGACACTTACGTAGAATTGTTTGAACATTTCGAACCAACGCTGGCCCTAATTTGCTATTTTTTTTTAAAATTAAGAGTGCTTGGTTTAAATGTCGGGGGTTGCATTTGACTAGGCAAATCCAAAAGATGGACAAAATCACGGTGAGAAATTTTTAGGCGATATTCCTTTTGAAAGCACTCCAAGATGTACGGTGAAGGCCCAGCACGTGTTTCGTAAAGAGACATTATTGGGAGGTGTGCTTGTAAAATAGACTTTCATAAAAATTATTTTAGGTATGAGTAATAAAGGGTTCTGTAAGAAAGTAGGCTATCAAATTTTGATTATAATTAATCCTGCCACAATATAAAAATTATGAATCAGCATAAAGTTCCAAATTATACATAAGCTAAATGCAATAATTTTGCTACTAGTGCATTTCAAATTAACAACAGCCATTGACTAAGCAATATCTAAATTTTGTAACATATTTTCACCGCAGAACACCGGTGTATTAATGAGCTGGAAATTATAATTTTCAAAGCCTAATTACCAAATTAGGAAACACATAATTTTATGATATGTAAAAGAAACAAAAGGTGCTGTAACTTAAATAAGATTTGACGTTTTTTGACGTTCAGGTAACAGTGTATCGTGATAAATTCTTATAATAAAACCAACCAGCTGCATTAATTTCTCAAATTTATTTTTTGAATGAAACTCTAAATTTTTTGGACAGTTCCTCTGTCCATCATCAGTAGTTTTCCACTGTACACGCAGCAATGGTATATGTCATACAGGTTTGCTGACAGATTGCGAGCAGCATCAGGACGCATCCGTCTTGATCCTGCTCGCAAGCTGTCAGCAAATCTGTATGACATATACCACTGCTGCCTGTACAGTGAAAAACTCCTGATGATGGACCGAGGAACTGTCTGAAACAAGTAGAGGTTCATTTCAAAAATAAATTTGAGAATTTAATGCATCTAGTTGGTTTTATTACAAAAATAATGTTGAGAAAGAGTGACATTAGAAAATAGGCAAATATCCTTTCAATATATTTTGTAAAAAAATTAATAAAGACACGAATTTTAATTACTCCTTTTATACACGCAGTTCATTCGAATGACATACAACATAAAATTCTGTTTCTACCTTACAGTAAATACACCCACACTGGGTGGACGAGATTTAAAAAAAACTCTAATTTAAATAAAGTACAGTATGTGCTCTAAGTACTGTACGTGGAATGGAAGCTCACACCTTGCTGTATCTTTCGTTAATAAAAGGCAGGTGATATAAGTAACTGGAGGCGATATGTTAGGTGAGACTGGCGGCGTTACTTTAGACGAGGTTGAGTATAACACGTTAGGTGAAAATGAATGCGGCAAGTTTGGTTGAATTGAAGGTGACACACTAAGCGAAACTGAAGCAGTGTTCTGCAATACGCTTTTGCTTACCCCAGTTCTTATCACATATGAATCTTTCAAACTCTACAACAAATTCTTCGTTTGTTGATTAAGACATACCAGAGCATTACTCACCTTGTGCGATTATTTCTCCCTTCTCTCTTGTCCAGTAGTTGATGGACTTTGGGTAAGCTTCTGAGTGACACTCAAGGGTCATCTGCTGACCTTCATAAGCTCCGACTAATTGGTTCTGAATCCATATCATCGGAGGAACTGAAAAGCAAGTTATATTTGAAGCACTTAATAAATATATAAAGAATTCCCTTGGTTGAGGACTGCTGTTAATATTCCTTTGGAACTCGGTAATATTACTAATCATTTTTTAAAGTTTTATAGAGTAAATGGAAGATAAAGTGTATTATTTTAATAAGATGTTCTACTACTTAAAATCAGAAATGTTGTTGTTGTTACTAAGCCTAACCTGGAAATTAATTAGATGAACTATTTGAAAACAAAGCGGAAAAGTAAATATATATATACTGCTACGCATTTCTTTGAAAATCTCTCCCAATTCTTTTTCATTTTGGTTTAGCATTTAATTTTAAATGTCTGTCATGCATTCATCAGTTTCTTTCCCTTAATTAAACAACAAATACAACACCCACAGGAAATCATATACTGGCCTATGTAGAGACAGGGTTCAAACGTGCAGACGTTAGTAATTATGTCAGTATTCTCAAATACAATACCAATAAGTGTTTCCTACTCTTCTGCTCTATTTTTTCCCCAAAACATTAATGTATTTCCATTTCCAGTTGTAATAGATATCCAGACGTTTATAAACACTTATAAAGTATTAATTTTACTGTAATAAAAATACAAAATGAATATTCCTATAAAACAACAGAAGTAATTTTATAATGTGGCGAATATTTGGAGGCTGATATAAACTGATAATTCATACACTCGCCAAATATTATTATGGTGACAATACCAAAAAGAGCTACATTCGTCTAACACGTAGCGTGCACGGGAGAGTTACGAAGGGCATAGAGCTCTGTAGCGAAACATCTGAAGGAAACGATCTGTTTAAAAGACATAGATGCAGTTAGAAGTACAATACTAAATTGGATATGAAAATGGAAAGGGCTATGTGGTCTTGGAATGCAATAAAGAGTTCATAAGAGTGTCATGTAACATGTTATTTTCAATAACGTAATGAACTCCTCACTCAATATTGTGCGGGTGATAAAATTGAGAATGAGATAGGCTGGGCATGTGGCACGTATGGGTGAGGAGAGGGGGGCGTATAGGGTCTTGGTGGGGAAACCGGAAGGAAAGAGACCACTGCGGAGACCTAGGCGTAGATGGGTGTATAATATTAGGATGGATCTCCAGGAGGTGGGATGTGGGTATATGGACTGGATTGGGATGGTCCAGGATAGGGATGGGTGGCAGAGGCTTGTGAGTGCGGTAATGAGCCGTCGGGTTCCGTGAAATGCGGGGAATTTCTTGACTAGATGCAAACCAATTAGCTTCTCAAGAAGGACTCTGCACCATGGAGTACGTAAGTAAGTAAGTAAGTAATGAACTTCGGGAGCGATTAAACGGCATGAAAAATGAGTAAGTCTTGTAGATTTATAAGTCACAAGTGACAACTCTCTTCCTTTCTGTCCACAAGTGATCATTTATGAAGTGACATGTTGCAGAAACGAAAATTTAAATGATATTTTCCAGTTTACTCCATAATTTATTACTCCATGTTACTTCTTATATGTTCAAATACATGTGTTGGCTTCGAATATAGTTCACTGTTAGCCAGGTCCATTAATGTGTATTACATTAATTTGTATAAACTTTCCACAAATATTTTTTTAGGAAAACAATATCACCATATCTGACATTTTTATGTGCTCTTAAATGAAATGTAATTAAAGATACTTTATAATCATAAGAAAAAACTGTACCTAAAATCCCACAGAATGAAAGTAAGCTCTGAATAATGATTTACCGTCCTACGTGCATGTTAATTTAGTGCTTGGGGTCCGATCACATTATTGATCTAAGCAAAGTATTGTGTCATTTGTTGAGATACGTACAATGCACAATGAGCATGATCCTCTTGCTGACTGTGGGAGGAACGCCGTTCGATGCGATGCACAGGTACGCCCCCATATGCAGGCGGTTCACCCTGGTGATGTTGAACACAGGGCCTTCAACACTCGTTGCTGCCATGGAAACACAACACGTACAGAGAGGTTATGTTTAACTGTCACAGTTCTTTTGGCAGAGTGCCTACATGGTTCTGTATATTTGAACATTTTAAGCCTATATTTCCACGCGTTAATTTATTAAAGTTTTATTTTAACTAAGTAAGCAGGCAATTTACCTTATTTTTCAGCTCATTTGTTTTCCGAAATGCATATTAAATTGAAATTTTAATACCTTAGTCCTGATGTATAATGGCACATTAAAGGACACAAGGAACAAGCGACTGGTATTTTATTCACTAAATTGCTTTAAAGCCACGTGTTATACAGAATTCAAATTATTTTAAATCGCAAATTGTCAATTGAAAAAATTGTGAAAGAAGGGATAATTGCCTATTTGACTTGTACCATGCAATATTTACACTGGCACATTGAGCGAAACCTGGTAAAAACATTAGTTACAATAGCTGGATATGACATGAGATTTGAAACAGGATCTCTTGAAAGCAGGTTAACAACACGTCAATCAAATTTATTGGCATATAATTTCTGTGACAAAATAATATGATTTTTCCGTATACAAAACTGTTTTATATAATTTTTAAGATTAAATTCCCCCGTTCCCAATAGAGTAAAAGTGTACCACTGTGTTAGTCTAAGTATTATACTTGATTCTACACACCGAACTTTATTAACCGCTGTTTAAATCTACATTATTAACGATTTTATGGTATTTTTGGCATCAACATTATCATCACTAAATCAGTAAAGTATATTTATTTCTCACACTTACTATAAAACTGTCTTATCATTTCATGTAACTGATAATTTCACACACAGTGCCGCCAAAGTAAAATTTATTTCTGATTGCCCGTTATAACATTTGCAGAAAGAATTTTATTATGTGGTTACAATATACGAGTGCAGGACGTGTTAATATTTTCTCGTCTGTTCCTGACAGACACTCTCAGGATGCGAATGTCGTATTTAAGAGGTTGTAAAGCTACAAAGAAGCAAGGAACAAAATATAAAACCTTGGTGTTTCTAATACAATGTTTGCTAGACTAACAGTGAAACACACGATTAAATAATTTTTGCGAATACATGTAAAAAGTTACAACACCGACAGGTATATAAAAACTTACTAACATAATATAAGTAATGAATGAGAACAAAAATAATAAAACTATTTGAATAATGGTTGACCAACTAGATGACACTTGCTTTATTATATATTGCCCAACATGTTTCAGACGTTAATACGTCCATCTTCAGGAGCTAGCGAGTACTTGTTGTGTTGTGTAGGCTGA
>Ga0123352_10006357_pt1 | contig 18054 bp, 11 predicted proteins | sample TergutLab28metaG_FD_89700 | JGI IMG/M metagenome (GOLD analysis project Ga0123352, IMG submission 89700) | Labiotermes labralis P1 segment gut microbial communities from Petit-Saut dam, French Guiana - Lab288 P1 | ecosystem: Host-associated > Arthropoda: Insects > Digestive system > Gut ... | reverse complement strand
TGGGTTGGTTCCTTAGGGCCTTTTTGGAGGAAAAAAAAAAAAAAAAAAATTTTTTGCCCCCCCGGGGTTTGGACGCTTAAACGGTTCCTCCCTTACCAATGATTTCCCCCCCCCCCCAATCCACGTTCATATAAGTTAACAACGTCAAAAATATTTCCATTAAATGCACAGTATCCCTGCTCCGTGTTCGGGAGGTCCCGGGTTAGGTCCCCGATTCGATGTCAGGCTAGTATCATTCACTTTTCTGTGAACTTCGCAAAGCTTTCAAGAAACTATTGAGACGGTAGTACAAATTATGGCATATCCACTTATTTCCGGAATCGAGTTTAGATCCAACTGGAGAAGTGCAGTAGATTATTGTGCTAGCCACTGAGACAAGTGCAACAGCTCTAACCTTGGAATGTAGGGAATAAATTTGTCAGCGTTATGGCAAACATGCACATGAAGACGCCAATACAGTCGAAAGAGGTATCGTTGTGCAGGCCTAAATAAAATACACCTCGCACAATTTATAGCATAATATTCATATAGTATATTATTCTGAAAGTTCAAATATTCTAGGACGCAAGGTCATGTCGACTGGTCATTAGTTACCGAAGTTTCGAAGGAATCCACAAAGACTAGGAAGTATTCAACAAGTCAACTGCCTTTACTACATATTTTTGTGGCGTTGCGGCCCATCGCGAGCTATGACCTCCTCATTCACAAGGTTCCTAGATCACACACAACGATGCACCACATTTGGTAGGACTTCTTTGGACGAGTTATCAATCCGACGCATAGATCTCTACCTGACAACACACAACACTAACCAGAGACAGACATCCATGCACCCGGCGGGATTCGAACCCACAATCTCAGCATGCGAACGGCCGCAAACCTACGCCTTGGACAGCGCGGCCACTGAGACCGGCTTTACAAACATATATTGTCACTTATTCATTCGTTGAAACTCGTATGCGTGCGTCGTTATATTGTCCAGCCACACTGTCTTGATTCAAAAGAATTTAGATTAGTTTTCATATCCGTCACATTGTATTTTTATCACTAATTTCGCAATACGTATAGACAACTTTATTTTTTGGACTACTTTGAAGATGGAAGCAGGATGCTCGTAAGTAACGTCTGAAACTATTTACAAATTGATATAACGTCATAACCCAGAAGGCTTTAATCAAGATTGAGAAAGACGTAAAAGACATTACGCGGTACTGAATCATCTTCATTACTAAGGGTTCTTCACAAAGTGAACTGCTCGCGTCGTATTTTATAAACGTATCGAAGTCACGCTTAATAAACTGCAACGAATACTGTTGTAAATGTATTTCATTATGGAATTGTGCTCTTTCCGTGTCCATCTCGTTCTGTTTCTTTTAAGAGTCTCTGGGCAAGCGTCCACGGAACACAAAATAATACGTGATTTGAACAGACAACTCCACGCGTGTCCTACCTGGGTTGAAGAGGGCTGGGGTTCTGTACTTTGATCTTCTGTTGAGTCCTCATCCTGACGCCAGGCGCCACTAATGCCTCCGACGTCATCATCGCCTTCGCTGCAGCTATTTCTGCAGCGAATGAGAAAAGCTTTATTGACAGCACAATTAGAACTTCAGCAAATTTAGTTCTAAAAAAAAATTTACGCACTTAAGCAAAGTGTGTGAACTACATCACCCTGCAGCAGCTTAATGTTCAACACGCTGGGGCTGGAGAAAAATGTGACCGAAGCCCTTAAACTTCTCTCCCCAAGTAGAAAATAATGGTGAAGACATAAATCTTCAATTATATGGAATAACCTGAAATTGATGAAGGAGTTGACAGAGGGTGTTTTCTTTACAAAAACGACCAAAAGAAAAGGCATTAATTTTTAGGTAGTCTCTTATAAATATTATTTAAAATATCCCACAATAAAATCACTTCAGAAAAAGTCAGCAAACAAACAAAAAAAAACTATCAACGCAATATCTGCCAGAGGCCATGTCTGCCTAGCTATTAGGAACTTCTTTTAATGTAAAAAAAATTATTCGGTAATTCACCAGTACATATTTCCTGTGATGTGCCCGCTAACACCAGGATGTGATTGCTTATAAAACTGCATCCAAATTGAACAAGATTAATATAATGAAAGGAATACAACTCCTCAATTCATAACTTTTATTAGTGACTGTGAAGGCAGATAAAATAAAAGTTGTGAATTGGTGGGTTGTATTTCTTTCATTATGCATTCTACATGGGGACGCAACACTTTAAAAAATAATATTAACATTGCTAAGATATGGTGTTCTTGATTATTTTAGAAATATCACAAAACCTTTGCAAAAACTGTATTTTAAATAACAATTAATATAATGTCTACACAAAAAAATCTTTGCAAACGGGAAACCTCTAACACATTTCTGCCAAATTTCATAATTTTTCAGCTTCAAGTCGCTTTAAAAATGAATCTAAAGTGACACAATTGACTCTGTTATGCGTGGTTTATCACTTCCCCTCAACCAGCTCAGGACGGCGTCCACGTATGGAAACAGGTGAATGCAGCAAATAAACTGTCTAAAAGTAAGTCCAACGAATTGTGCTCTTCTTGAAGATAATAGTCTCTCGGCTAGCCAGGAACATAACCAAACTTCATGAAACCCGATGACTGTTTACCGTAATGTCAAGCCACACAAATCCAAATCCTTGTATTATTATTCTTCTTCTTCTCGAAGAACCGTCTCAAGCAACAAAACGTTTGAATGCATAAAAGGTTTTAAGTTTTTTGAAAACTGAAAAATATTTCTCATTCCCTTGGACAAATTTCATTAGTGAGTGTTAACCGATTAAAGCCTATTGGTAACTATATATACCACATACTGAAACATTAAAGATTCTACAATATCCAGCGCATTTATGTGTCCCGTGTGATTCTCACAGTATTTATTGTTCCCTGAGGATTGCTGTTCGATTAGCTTCTATAACGAAGTACTGCGTTCTCTGTAAGGTAGAAACTGAAATGTTATAAAGGTGTACATGTTCATGCTACTCATATCAGAATGACGAGCAGATGAAGTCTGAAAGCCTCAAAATCGAGAATCTTTCTCTAATCCCCAGCATGAAAGCCTCTCACTTACGACTAGTCTTTTCTTTAAGTCTAGTCTTCTGCTATACGTCAATGTTACGTATCTCTCTCTGTGTCACCGTCTCTCTCGTTTTGTCTCTGCTTAGTGCTCAGCGGGGTAATGTGAAAGTTTGTGTACTCCAGTAGTGTTTTGACACCACATAAAAGCTTTAGTTATTACGTCATAACGTGTTGAGGGAGTGCCAGTAAGTCTGTTAATTATTATGGCAGGCCTGATGCTTACCTACCATTCTTGGTTGCATGACTAATTACAGTCTAAAACCCTTAAAAAACAGATTTGTGGACTGTAGTTTGTAGGGTAGCCTAAAACATGACACAGCTATGGACTAAGTCCTCCACAATTCGCCTGTCCCTTCACTCCTCGTTAAATTACAAATGAGAGGAACCAGTGTTTTATATAAAACGAAATGCAGTGTGAAACATCACACTGTACTTTCATTAAAAGATCCACAAAGTTTGATAACATAGCTACATGTTTTGGCTAATGACAAAGCCATTAGCAGTCTTTCTTGTAATATATATATATATATATATATATATGTGTGTGTGTGTGTGTGTGTGTGTGTGTGATGGAGAGTGGGGGGCGAGGAAGGCAGGGAGAGAGGGACAGAGAGGAAAATTTAAAAAAGAAATTAAAGAAGTTATGGCTTTTTTAACAAAGCATATTGTCAAAGTCGGTGAAGTGTAACGTGCATTTGACTGGGGCCATAGCATGGGTTTTTCTTTCTGTCGGACTGAATTACCGTTAGTTTGAATCTAACATGAATTTCACTGTATTAATTTGGTTTTGATATAAATTTACTTAAGAATTTTCTCATTGTGCTTGTGCCTTTCGATTTTTCTTCAAAATATAGTTGTGTTATCTTCTAATTCACGTTTACTATGTGTTTAATACCACATATCATGTGAGGCTAATGCAAGCTAATGCGTCAGTTATTTTCAGATGCCCTATGTTACTGCAGAGGAAAGTCTGAGACTGCTAATGAACGGAGTAATTCCAAACAGAACTCAGTTCACATTGTTTGGTGGGAGTACATTTGCTGCCATCTTGTAGTAACTTGTAAGGTAAGATTAAATTGTAAGCAGACATAAATAAGAATTGATTCTATATAACTTTATGAAGGTGACAGTAAAATCAAGAAGACACTACAAGCAACTGAAATAAAAAAAAAAATAAAGCAACAGGAGCAGACAGCTGTGTATGAAAATTAGGCAGATCAAAATGTGAAGCAGTAGGGTTAAACTCCATGAAGCTACCCCAAAATTGAGTCACAGGTTACACAAACCTCTTCTCAAACTTGTTGACGATCCAAGTGAGTGTAAACATTACAGGTAAAATTTCCAGGTAAGAATGCCATATTTGTTTGTCCAATGGAGACAAGTGGGCTGATTTCTTCTATTCCATGTATGAATTCTTTGATTCAATGTGTGATACTCCAGTGACATCCCAACTGACATGGTAACCATCATGTGCACATTGGGCTAGTTTGGAAGTTTTTCATAAATGAAGAACCTGGCACAGTTTCAGGAAATCCTGAAGTTTCAAGGCCTCATACCCTAAAGATCTCTTTCATGTCTATAACCAAGAAGTGAATTATAGAGGATATGTTTATTTTTGCAAATTGTATGTAGCTTTATCATGTAAGAAAATTCTTTTTACATCTCAATAAATACTGAGATTACCACCTTCATGATGAAAAAGCTGGAATGAGGATGCAGCCTAAAATGTGGCTCTTGCAGTCATAATTGGCACACCTCAAATCTTGGGAAAAGTACAAAAAAAAAAGTGACTTCTGAGAAAAACATTTTCAGTTATATATATAAAATAATGTTAGGGTGTCCACACTAAACATATTTATACTTGTGGCCTGGTACAACTTTAGTAATGCATAAAAATATGAAAGTGGCTTAATTTCTTACAGTTATGCCAATAAATATGAATGTTGCTAGACTTTTCAGATTATATACATTTAATTACACATACTGTAAAAATATATGCAAACATAGAAGTTTGCACAAAAGCAGACCAATATTGTATATTATGTATTCTTAAATTTGTCATAACTTTCTGCAGAGGCACGAACAAGTAAATTCTTCCATCAACTGTTTATTACTATATCTCTCATTAAATAATATTAAAAACCTCCTGTATTTGTGCTTCAGTTTTACCACAGTTATTTATTATGAATGCAACAGGCCCAAGTAAGTTGTATGAATGAAAATAAAATTAAATACGCTATTTTTTAATACCACAAAATGCATCTCAAAGTAAAATGTAGTCCCTGCGTCATGGTTAGAACTCTGTATGTATTATTTTACAGTGTTTGGTTAGCATAATAAACACACACACACACACACACACATACACACACAATACATTCCATGGAAAAATGGTCCAAAAGAACAAACAAATTTTACTTCTCACAAAACAAAGGACAAAACACCACCACAACCCACAGTGAAAGTAATTCAACACATGAAAGCAGTTACATGAGCAGACGCTTGATGTAAAATGAAATAACTCTATTAACTTTCCTATGGTTAATTCAACATTAATTAGTGTTCAATTGTTGTATTATGCTTGTCCTAAAACTGTATATTTCCTTTGCTGTATGTGACTTAAAAAAAAAACAGATTTTAGGAACAGCATTACAAATCAGGCTGCATGAAGTATAATGTATATACTACTACAAAATTGTACTGTGTGACGAACAAATGACATAGACTGCTAGCAACTGACTGCCGATGAAGTACACAAAATGAACTTCACCGTCATTTTATAACTACTACTGACAACTAACCATTACTAGTCCTGAGAATAAGCTCTTTGTGCAGCAAATGACTGTTACCTTATTATGTCCTGCAAACGGACAACACATTATAAAGTCTAATGCAATTTGTTTGGTATTTTATATCAGAATATGAAACAAATAATTCTATTCTATACTGAAGATAATCCCATTAGACTTCAAAACTCATACAAAAGACTCCACTGCCATTCATGGCAGGTGCAACTCAGATTTATATTTAACTCTTTAAAATGAAGCAAGCTTCTATACAAATCACATTGAGACATTGACAGCGTATCATTTCATCCCTGTTCCAAAAAAAAGATGCTTTATTTTGTGTCCAGTTTTTTTAAATAAAAAGTTCTGGCCTTTCTGACTTGCTCTACAGAATGTTACAGCAACTAAAAATGAAAGTTTTATTGACTGCTAAATTGACACATTATAAAACAGACATTCACCAGCTCACTTGCTAATTTAAATAGCCTGATGAAATTCAAATATACACTACATCATAACTAAACTTGTTTCATAAATGCATCCTGTTTATGACAAAAATCATTAATGGAAGCCACATACGCCTGTAGTAAGTAAAGTTACCTGAAACTGATGATTACAAATGCAGAAACCTTCCTTATACAGTCACATACAGCAAAGTTGCTGAGTGGTCAAGAATAGCATATACACAAATTTCTTATGAAATATAAAAAAATTAATAAGCAAATCATGTATAGTGTCATTACATTATTTTTTCTCTATAATTTACTTTTTATGTAACTCATATGTAAATGGTTTGGAACAATATTAAGCCTAAATTTAGCCTCTGGAAACCAGCTGACTTGTAATATGATGACTCTAGGGGAAAAATATTTCCACCTATTAACCATTTATGACACTAATGATATGTTCTGAGCAAGAGTCTGGAATTAATTTTCCTCAACCAAAGATATGTGTATTTTCACACAACAAAAGAACCTTTTTAGCCAGACCAATATTTCATTTAGTACATAAAATATAGCTGTAAAATAACATAAAAGAAAAATATGAGTGTTTACCTTCAAGCAAGTCAAGTGACAGTCTTCAGTATAGTGTCTGCATGATGCAAAGAAGACACAAGACACATGCACATGAAAAATAATAAGAAACACTCAATTAACCAATTGCAAGAGGTCCAGAAGCAGGGGGAACCAAACTTATTTAACGATGTAAGCAGTGCAGTCAAGAAGCAAGGGAAAAAACAGGATTATGTTTTGAGTTTTATTATTATTATTATATGTACGATACAAGGTGCAGTGTAAGTGTAGATTACAACTCAGAAAATGACATTGCACACATTCCAACAATATATAAAGGCAAATAAACACGGATTACAGACATTCACAACGTTTATAAAATGTTAAAGATAACCAATGCATGTGAATATTACACCAATACAACAACAAAAAATATGTAGAAATGAAGACTTCTTGAAAAATGTCAGTTATGATCCAGTAGATGATTTTTAACCTGATCAGTTTCTCTTCTAGTGCAATGGTTTCAAAATTCCATTATAAGTTTGATGGCTTTGGAAATGCATTTAATATTATGGCACGTGACATCTAGTCTTAGAATAAAAACATATTATTCCCATTTGTTTTATGTGGATCAAAATTTGAATGGAGAAAATTCTGGCAAAGTTATTCAGATTTCTGCTCTAAAATAGTTTCACATCCTTTGGCATTGGAAGATACATAATTAATAAACAGAAATTTTAAAACCATTGTATTTAATTTTGAACAAATATTTAAGAGCATATTACAAAATGATGTATTTCTGTACTGCAAGTCACACTTCAGTTTCACAGAAGTGGAGAAAATTTCTTATTTTCCTCTCGCCAAATCTGTCAGGCTCTACTTGATAACTTCCATTCAAGCTATTAGAACAAGTGTAGACTACTTGGAGGCTAGATGAATCTTGGTTGCATCTGTAAAGAAGACATTCAACAACTGACCACTGTATTGGTTGTACTGCAAGGAGGTCTCACCTTTCAAATATTAATGTGGTAGGCAAGTGGGTGGACTAATCTTGAACCACTTTCCAGTATTGCAATAAACAAAATCCATTTTGATATAAGTGCACTGCAGCAAAACTTTGAATATATTTGTGTGTCTGCTAACTAACAGTAATTTTATACAGAAATTCAACTGGCTGACATCCCTTGATTTACGGTGACAAAGCTGCACAAAAATTCAGAACACTGTGCCTAAGACCATATTATTTACAATTCTTACTGAAATAATGGCAGTACAGAGCTCCTGAATATACATAAAGATACAGCTGAAGAAAGGGTATGACAGAATAAATATTACATGGCACAGGTCTTTCACTTGAAGACAAGAGCAGGAACCTATAAATAAATCCAATTTTAATGCCAGGTGAAGTGTCAGTTACCCGATGAAAGAGAAGCATTTTCATTTCATTATATTGCTCTCAGAAGTTAATACAGATGAGTGCCTTAAGGATAAAACATGGAAAGTTGATATGAAACTTTCTTTCTGAAAAAATTTGAGCTCTAATCTTCTATATAAGATTACTCAAACTTCCTTTTTACTAAACAGATTTAAGTTATTGATGTTCACCTGCAAGATAATGTGATAAAACCATCTCAGATGGAGTTATAAAGTGGGCCAAGACTTCATGACATAGTACTCATGTAAAGTAACAATTAGAGAATGTGTTTAATTTACCCACATGCAAGCATCAGCCAAAGATAAATCAGAGTGCTAGATAACATATCCTTAGTATAACAAGTGTAGAAAAGAAACATACTGAGAGTTACACACATTGATGCAGACAGGCTGTTAATTAAAACAAACTGTTATAATTGCCCATGGCAAAATAATGACATAAAATTTAAAATAAAAGAAAGGTTTATGCGACATAACATATTAAACACCTACATGCACTAAACAGCATTTTAAGTATAACAAAACACCTTTCTGTATATGAAATATATTTTATTACGAGAGAAATTTGTGTAAATTGCAGTGTGTTTATTCATGAACACATTTTCTAAGTGAAAGTTATAAATTTTAGGAGTGTTATTAATAATTTTTTGTGGTCTCATATTAGAGAAAATCAAATAAGGCATTACAATGTGATATTAGTTCATGTTTGTTACATTAGGATATCAAATCACTAACTGTTTGCTACATCAGGACAGCAGATAACTGAATGTCTGCTACATAAGGATGTCAGAACACTTAATGGTATTTTGATACATAATTAATAAGCCTATTCTTTTCATATATATTGAAGTAATAGTAGTGATACCCTATAAGCGAAATGAGCTTCGTAGCTTTCAGTTTGTAACTAAGTTAGCAAAGTGCTATGTCAAAAATTAAGTTCAATTATACAGCTGCAGTTTTTTTATGGTTTAAGTCACATTGCTGTCAGTATGTCAAAATGGACAGTGACTGGGGAACGACCTGCAAAGTATTCTGAAGTACTCATGGCTTAATACGGATACAGCAACTCAGTAAAACCATGCTTTACCCCCACCCCACACTGCTTCTGTTAGGGTGGGTGGTGTTCCACCATAGACTCAAGTTCTGCCAATGTGCAAGACTGTACCCCAAGTGACCAAAAAAACTTACAAAAACAAATAATATACATAACAGCTCAGTCACTATAGCAACTAAGCTAGAGGCTGGAAGGCCTAAGAGTCATGATTCCATTCCCAGAGGGAACAGCAGATTTTTTTCTTCTTCAGTGTCCTGACTTGCCCTGGAGCTCATTCAATATCATATTCAATGTGTATCAGGAGTTCACTTCTTGGACAAAATGGTCAGAACATGAAGCTAAATTACTCACCTTTATCCAGGGCCAAGGTCAACAGTGCATGGGGCTACACATCTGCTCCCCTATATGCCTTCATGGCATTTATATGGACAACCTGACCTCTTACTGAACCAATAAAATACCATTTTGTGGCAGCAAGTTGCAAGTTTCTCATCCTTTCAGGATGAAGTTTGATTCACATTAGTACTGTGCTAGCTATCAAGGTGTAAATATCTGTAATCAGCCAACTCTTTTTGATATGAATGGTAAAAACTTAACCTAGATTCAACATGCTTCACTTATATGAACTAATGAATGATTTTTGGTGATGTAATTCAAATGCCCTTGTACCCTGTAAGAACAAGTTCCACTAAAGTGCCACAGTTGAACTGTAAATACCATTGTGCTGTCAAGAAACAAATCAATTATACCTCCAGTTATGTAAAACCAGAAACTGTTAGTGAGTGTTCAAAATTCAGTACTTAAGAGTCAAAAGTTTTACTCACTGAAATATCACTCCAAGTACTTACCTACGCTCTGTAGAGCTTGGAGAGGCAGTTTCTGTTGCAGAAGGGACTGAGTGTATCCTTCGACCCCTACAACATGTAGTTGGAGAAGACTATAAACTTTCATGCATTTTTGTATGGTTCAGAATTTATGAATAATGGAATAAATACAGTCAGCATACTTCAATGTTCAAGCTTCAATACATACTATAAAACATAACTTATTAACCGATTTATCTTATTACTTCTACCCTTTCAACATTACAGCATATCTCTCAGAATAATTAATGTATTAAGTCAATAGAACAAAGTATTTCTTGAGAATCTGTCACAGCCAGTAAAACATTCCCTTCTTTATATGGTATCTGAATATTAACTGTGTAATGTTCCCTTTGTCACAGATTTTCTGTAGTTGCACTGAAGATGAAGAAAGTTGCTTCCTGTGAAATACTAGTACCAATCTAGCAATCCACAGTGTGCCACGTCACAGGAGACCATAATTTGGTGAAAAATTCTACCAAATGGCTTTAAAATGCCAAGATATGACAAGAGGCTTGCCTATGTGCAACATAAACCCTTGATTACCAAATCTGGGATAATGAAAGCAACTTAAGTGGCAGACACAGTCGTTCATGCACTTGGCAAGAAATCTTACTTAAAAACACTATATCGCACCAGAGGCATCACAATATAACTGTTATGGAAGGATGTGTTTCAGGGTGTCAGAAAGATGGAGGGAATAAAGATAATGTTTGGAATAGGTCAATACACTGGGCTGATGTTTCATGTCCTTCCAATAAGATGACGGCTGTGTATTCATACACACCTTCTTCCAATTTGTTGTTGCTTTACTTCATTTAGAAGGCTCATTGTTGAAGTTGTTAAGCGTATCTGAAATGCTTGCTGAAAAATAGAAAAAAAGTGCTGGTTATATGTCACTTATACATAAAAATATTTCGAACTCACACCTGTACCTAAACAAACATTTACCTCTGTAAATGTTTTGCAAGTACTTGCAATGCACTTCTCACATGAATGTCCACAACACTTTCCATTACCTTTTAAAATTCTAGAAATGCACAGTGTTCTTTGTGTTGCAAACTTCAATACACTGTTCCCAAGTTGAATTTTGACCATACAAACCACTTTCCCAGCATACAATGTAATTTATTAAACTTAATGTCCAAATGTGTATAAAAATGTAAATCAGCATAATTTAAATACTGCATGGCTTGTAAGTATGCATGGTAATGTAAATTAAAATTAAATTTAAAAATAGGAACATTGTTCCTTACGTGCTTCAAAACATACCAACATGGAGCCTTGCTCATGTTGTACAGATCCAGTTACTTCTAAACTACTAAACTTTATTCACATTGTTGTACAGTAAGTTACATAGTACAGTTACACTACATTGAGCTGCCATACTAGTGAAACATTTGTTTGAAATCTTAGCTGATTTATTGGATATTCTCAGGAAAGTTTTTTGTTCTGTACTGAAATATTCTCTCATTTATTCGATTAATTAATGAAACCATAAATGTAACCTTGAAAAGGTTTCACAACTACAAGTGCTGACCTGTAAAAGAAGTCATACTTACATTTGCATTATACACACAGTGTTTATATGTCACTACTGACTTTAACATACTGCAGCACACATTTAAATTTTTGTTCCATCCTTTTAAATTTACAGTGGATCAATCATCAGTACATTATTACTGTTACTTGACAATAGTCCATTTTTATAAAGGTAAAATTAAAATCAAGTATTAGAGGAAGATATTAGGTTCAGAGTAATTCAACAATTTCTGTTCAAAATAAAGGCTGAAGTTTTGGTAAAACCAGAAATATTTAACAAACATACAAGAATAAAAGTAAAATATCTTCAAAAAATGTGGACTGTATGTAACTTACTGCTCTTCATTGACCAATCTTTGAATTTATCTCATGTCAGCCTTCTTTCTGTTTTCTTTATGGCTCCAATACAGGGTGCAGCAGAAATAGTGAAGCATTTTAAAATTTTAGTTACATGCTTCTCTGCTAGGGTATCACGGATTGCAGGTATTTGAACATAAGCAGTGACCTTCAGATTTAATTAACATGGAGCGCTGGGGAGTAAGAGAATGTGTGTGTGCTGTGGAACTGTTTATTCGGAGGAGGTCAATTACAGAGACTCAGCACGGATTTCACCGTGAATGGATTCAACAGGAAGTCCCATGTCCAAATACAATCCACCGATGGGTAAGGCAGTGGAGTGAAGAAGGCTCTGTCACGTGTAAAAAGCCACCTGGTCGGCCATCATCAGTTTGCGCACCTGACAACATTGCCCAAGTGCTGGCGTCCATCAGCCGCAGTCTGAGGCGATCTGCATGTAAGCACGCTCAAGCCTTACGTATGTCTGATAGGAATGTATGGCGCATCCTGCGTAGTGACCTGAGTCTTCACCCATACAAACTGCAAGTAGTGCATGCTTTAAGCAGAACTTTCGATACTGGTCAGCTGCAAATCCTCATGAACTTCATCAATGCCCCACTTATGACCCAAAAGTTACCGTATGGTGCGCTGTTTGGTCCAGAGGAGTCATTGGACCCTACTTCTTTGAGGATGAAGACAGAAAAGCCACCACAGTCACATCACAACATTACACAGAGATGATCAATGAATTTCTGTACCCGAATCTTCCACAAAACAATGGTACCTTGTGGTTTCAACAAGATGGTGCTACAGCCCACATGGCAGTGATTAGCATCACTGCGCTTCGCCCTTTGTTTCCACAGTGGGTGATTTCTTGTTTTGGTGATGTGCCATGGCCTCCTCGTTTGCTGGACCTAACAGCTCCAGACTTTTTTCTGTGGGGTTATTTGAAAAGTAAAGTGTACAGTACTCTCCCTGCAGACTTACATGCACCAAAGTAAACATATGGGAATAAATAGCCAAACTTTCAGAAGAAACACTTCAAACTGTTATGCGCACCTTCATAACTCATATGCACCTGTGCATTGAGGAGGGTGGTGGCCACCAAAAGACATTGTACACAAAAAGTGAAACTATATAAAAAAAAGTTAAGCACCACAGTAAATTGTGACGTGCTAAAATTGCTATCAATTACTTTCAGTAAAATGTTATTTTTATTTATAATTAGTTCACTATTTCTGCCACACCCTGTATTTCAAGTCCTATTTATTGCTCATGTGATATGCTGAAGTACACTGTGTGTGATGTGTTAAGTTTCACATGTTCTTTATATTGCACAGCACAAGCATTGTCGATAACCAATACACAACATTCAACCAACAAGAAGCACAACATTGTTCCTTAGAATATCACACTGAATAATCCTATATGTTTTGATTCACAAGGGATCATCATCTGGGAACCAAACCATAGCAGAACTGCATAAAGCCAAGCAGCCACTTCAATACCTAATTCACGTGGTGTAAAAGAGTCAACTGTGTATAAAAGTGGCTAATTTAGTTTTATGTCATATTGTTTTGGTTTGGTTCTCAGACGATGAGCCCTTGTGGATTGAAACATGTAGGATTATTCTGTGTGACACTGTAATATGAATATCTAAGGAACAATGGTGAGCATTCTGTTGCTTGAGTGTTGTGAATTTCAATTCTTCATTTCTGTAACTGTAAACCCTAACAACACAGATTATTCTGTTAATATAATAAGAGATAATTAAATTAACTGAGTTTGGACAAACCATATACAAGTAGTATATATGGACCTAGGAGGGATGGGGTAACAGGGGAATGGAGGAGATTGCATAACGAGGAGCTAAATGATTTGTACCCCTCACCCAATATTGTTGATATAATCAAGAAGAATGAGATGGGCTGGGCATGTGGCATGTATGGGTGAGGAGAGGGGGGTGTATAGGGTCTTGCTGGGGAAACCGGAGGGAAGGATACCACTAGGGAGACCTAGGTGTAGATGGGTGGATAATATTAGGATGGATCTCCAGGAGGTGGGATGTGGGTATATGGATTGGATTTGACTGGCCCAGGAAAGAGACAGGTGGCAGGCGCTTGTAAGTGCAGTAATTAACCTTCAGGTTCTGTGAAATGCGGGGAATTTCTTGACTAGCTGCAAACCAGTTAGCCTCTCAAGAAGGACTCTGCACCACAGAGTAAGTAAGTATATACAACAGTATACACTACCATCTGCTACCCAGCAAAACATAGAATACAGACTTTACATATATGCTTCTAGGCTCTCCACTTACAAGTTCCAAATGAATTCCTAACAATACTAACAAAATAATTAAACAAAACAATAAATATAATTATTTTAAAATAGTGTTTGTTCATTTTATTATTATTACCGGCAGCGGTGTGGCCCTCAGCTCCCTCAAATCAATGTTACGGAAAAAGTCACACAACAATAACTCTTCCAGTGAAGGGAAACGTTGTTCAGGGTGTTGAAAGATGAATTCCAGTATTTCCACCACCTGCAGACATAATCATACTGTATTTTATTAATTTTCTCCCTAGGAAACAGCATCTTACAAGATGATAAATTGTTGCCAAGGAACAGGAAATTCATCTATTTTTATTAAAAATTCAGTAACACAGGAACATAAGTTTTGAATTCCACACAGAAATACGAGCCTGTATCATGGCAATCATATCAAATTTAAAACACAGTCCAATGTACTAGAGAACTAGGGTCAAAAATTGTTTGGAATGATAGGTAACAAGAAGCAATTGTAATTCATGGTGAGCACAATGTGACAACACATAAAAAATACGTAAAGAGTAATAATCATATTGCAAATGGTAGTGCCCCATCTATTCTCACATCAAGACATTTTCTAAAACATTGTTTAGATACACTTCAGTTCACGAAAATATACCTAAAAAGTAATAGGTAATCTTCTTATAAAATTCCACTTATTGTTATTTACATCCACATCCCTTGATTAGTGACACTTGAAGACAATTAAAACATGTATAAAACCTCAATACTGGACACAGATTGATTCATAAGGCCTAAATCAGTAAGCAATTAGCAAACGCTAACAAATTCAGAACTGATTATACTGAACATAATTTCAAATACTTGCTTGCAACCAAAAACCCATCTGAGGTCACCAAATGAATGTGGGCATACAGTTGCCAATCCATGCTTAAAGCAGCCAATACTGAATATTTTAGACATGAAAGATATTAAAATTTATACAAAAAAAGGCACTTGCTTTTGATGTTTTCCTATCTAAAATTGTTATTACACCAGGTTTGTGTGCCTAACATCAATAGCCAATTTCATGTATGTAGATTTGTGAAGCTGTTGGTTGTTCTATGACAATGGTATTAGAGTGTAAATGTCTGACATAATTCCATCTCATGTAGGACACTTGTTCTTCAGATGTGTGTTCAGAAAATTAAAACTGAACACAAATGCGTGAATTACTATAGATGATCAAATTTACAAACTTACGGTCTGGAATAACAATTCAAACTTCTTATTGGAATCAATGACACTCACACTGAACACTTACTGACTGAAAATTGCAGCTAAAACTTGTATTAAGAAAACTTCAAATAAATTGTTTCTTGCAATATAGTTACGTCAGGGGATAGGCATTATATGCAAATCCCAGACATTTCATAAACACAAGTTAATAAATCTGTTTGTAACATTACTTACACTGGAAATAAAAATGGTCAAATCAATGTTGTATTTAGTCCACCTAATTTTTGCTCCAGCATTCATGTCCATCATGTCTTACATCAAAGAACAGACATATATTTCTTCTGACATCAAATATTTTGAGACACCAACCTGAGGATAATTTTTGAGGTCAAGGAGATTTCCCTGGTTGGGTTGAGGGGTACACAGCTCATAACCAGCGCACATCTCGAACAGTACATGACCTGGAAAGATTAGATCAAAGATGAATTCTTCGGAGTTAATTAATAACAGAATAATTCTCCTTCTGTACTTCCTGTAATGTGCAGTGCTGCCCCTGAGGATTCTGATGCAGGGCAGAAACTTCATGATATTCAAGACTGCTACAGTAATTAGGAAAACTGGGAGGGTATTCCAAATGATCAATAAAAGTATCTTTCCTCATCGCCTCCAGGTAGGTGATTATGCAAAGGATTATTAATGTATTGCTTTGAAAAATCACAATATGCAAGCTTTAGCAAAACTCTTCACACAATTCAAAAGACAGCTTGTGCTTAAAATTCAATTTATACATTTACATATCATGGTCTAAAAATAAACCAAATAAAAATATTAGGAAATTTTTAGTTTATGTATACTTTACAACACGATTCAATTCAGTTGAATAGTTTTGTCTGCTTAATTTGTAAGCACAAAGATACACGATAAATGTGGAAAAACAAATATGTGGTCGTCAGTTTGATCTTAGTGCTCCATCATTATGTTGTTCATTAATAGGAAAAGCTTAAGGTAATTTTCTTCATCACCAAGCCTTACATAATTTCTAGACAACCAATAAGATTGTATAACAGAAAACACAGTTATACTGTGCAAATTGACACAGAAATTCATCTTCTTTTAAGCTATAATTAAGAGATAATCCTTAAATTACCAATAGCTAATACATATATTTTATTTGATAAAAAACTATGAATAACAAGGTCGTATTCAATTTGCTTATCACAACCCATGCCCAAAGTAAGAAATTAGCCATTTCTCAATGTCTGTTTCATTTGGTTCCCATGTGTTCCAGCACAGGACTAGTTTGGTTAATCACTGGGGAGGGGTGCCAATTCGACCATGGGAATTATGAACTTAGATACATGAAGGAGTTAAATTAGAAAGATGCGAAAGATTCTTTTTGAAAAAGTCCTTAATATACATACATCCATCTTCCCCCACTCTCACCCATAATGCCCACATTCTTTGACTGATTAAACTATTTCTGCATAAAAAAAATATTGGAGAGGAATTTGTGCTCCTTTGCATCCCCAAGGTACAAATATGTCTGCTAGTGATATAGAGTCCCAGATTATACAACAAGTATAGATTATTTGAACTGACCGATCCAGATTTATTGGTTGAACAACAATGATGTCTAATTATAATTATCATTCTGAAGACAACAATTAATCCATTTTATGTACAAATGTTGTATTTGTACCTAACAGAGAGCAAAGCGTCTTTAGACTAGGAAAATCAGTTGTGAATACTGGGAAATAATGGTAGTTTATTTTACGAATCATGCTCTAAATATAGATATATTATTCAAGACAAACGAAGAGTTTTTAATGTTCAACCTGATGCTACATAAAGTAACAAGTAAGCTCTGACAGGTGACTGCATATAATGATCCAGTAAGATTTGGTACATACCATTCTGACCACCAAAAGCAAAAACGCATGATTAAAATGGGGGTCACAGTAGGAGTTGCTCATTTCATGTCACAAATACCATTACCAGTGAGTGATTTTTGCCTTTTATTGACAGTCTGCACATTGCAACTAAACTCTCCTTCATTGCTCCATTGAACATGGCGACCCTTTCAGAACGGCAGAAAGAAAAGACCTCCAGGTAATCCTGCCTTTCCTGTCCCACTGTTGGCTGTCTAAACTAGCGGTCAGACTCAAATAACACAGATCTAAGTGAATAATTTTGAAATTTAAGGCAGGCTAAACATCATTTTCAGCACGAAAAGCGGTAAATGTACAAAGTGAAATTAAACACAATATGAGCAATAGTTCTAGCAAGATATAAATTAGATGTAGTGGGGGTGCAGGAGGTCAGGTGGGACAAAGAGGGCACAGTAAGGGCAGGGGATTATAATTTTTTCTACGGGAAAGGAAACGAGAATCATCAACTAGGAACAGGT
>Ga0123352_10006356_pt1 | contig 18055 bp, 5 predicted proteins | sample TergutLab28metaG_FD_89700 | JGI IMG/M metagenome (GOLD analysis project Ga0123352, IMG submission 89700) | Labiotermes labralis P1 segment gut microbial communities from Petit-Saut dam, French Guiana - Lab288 P1 | ecosystem: Host-associated > Arthropoda: Insects > Digestive system > Gut ... | reverse complement strand
GAACACATTTCCTAACCATGCCATCACTCATCGCATTGTCACCATACACCTGACAGATCTGGTGATGAATCTCACTTGGTAGCACATTCCTAGCGTTCAAAAAACGAATTACAGACCGTATTTCACAGCCGACGCCCCTTAAATTGTCTTAAACATGTTTATCGCACAGGAACAAACATAAACATAACACGAATTTCACAAAATGGCGTCTGTGGCTTCTCAGTTGATAGAGAAAGTCACTGCACATGCGCAAAGTGACAGTCTCGAGGATGCGCGAGAGATATGCGCAGAGGGTACTTACTTTCCGAATAACCTACGTATTTGTTATATAGCATGATATCTGCAGTAATTCATATATCGGAGATAGAGGTTCAGAATCTTAATGAGTATTTAAAATTTTCCGGTTGAAGCTCCTAGACAAGATTGATTCAGTTTCGGTTCCACGTATTAAAGTTTTAATTTCCGCAGCATTAGGGGTTTCAGTTTTAGGCGGTAGCGTGTTTATGACGGTCAATGAATACAAATTTTAAAATTCTCGGTCAAGGAAGCAGTATTGGTATAGCATGGACATTCGGAAAGAAAAACTTTCCGATCCATTTCTATTGAAGGAAACCTCAGATAAGTGAAGTGAAATGCAATAAATTTCTCTTGGTCTTTTCAAGATAGCTTTGCGCAGTATTTAATATGCTCAAAACATGTCAGAGAAGAGTAACACTTGCCCTTGGATTTTTAATTGTAAGTCATGTAATTTGGTCAAGTAGCTGTGATTAGCGACGTAATATTCAAGATCCATTTTTTTTTGTCACTGAAGTCAAATACAACTTTCTCCCTCTTACTTATGAGCACTTACACTTCTACTGTCAAAGATAATAAATGTTTCTACGAAGTAGCTTCAAAAAGTAACTGAAATTTTCTGATTTTATCTACAGGAATTCTTTGGTATAATTTGTACAAATTGATACAAAGAATAAAGAACTGTACACTGACATCCTTCGTCGTCTTAGAGACACGGTCATAAAAAATCGCACCGAAAAATAGAGAAGAAACGGTTGGTTTTTTTCCTTTACTACAATGCCACCAGTCGGTTTTAGTTAATATTGACAAAGAACAATGTGACAAGCCAGGAGTTTCCCCCATACTCTGCTGACCTGGCTTCACTTGATTTTTACCTGCTCCTTCGAAATGTAAACAGCAATGATGGAAGGTGGCTTTTGTGTTGCTACTGACATCATTAAGAATACGATGGAAGACCTCAAAAGGCTTTCACAAAATGCCTTCCAAGGATGTTTTCAACACTTTTGACTACGCTGTCAGAAGTGCAAAAGGGGAATAATTTGAAGGAAATGTAGCCTAAGCGATTTTGCTCTTTTGTATTTCTCAGAAATAAAGTGATTCCTAGAACATTTTGCAGCTACTACGCACATTGTTCCACAAAACAGCTATCGGATTACTGTGTAGTAGAAGTCGTCATCACATTCAAGGCTAATTCTGGAAAAGAAAGTTTGAACTTAGATCTGAAGAAGTCTACGGGATAGAAAGATGTCCAGACTTCAAACTAAAGCTTAGGTAATGTATGAAAAGTTTAAAGCTTATCAAAAATTTGTAGTTGGTAAAATCTACAGTAAACTTCCACGTAATACGTTGAATCTGATTTATCTACAGGATGAACATAAAGTCTTTCCCTGGTTACAAATATTTATTACAAGAAAACTACATAGAATACAAAAATATTTTTTTTACCATTACTTAAGTTAGTTTCTAAAATTTTATGTCACGTGTTTATTGTAACACTTGTAACATTTGGTTTTTCGATGCAACATTTTCAAACAGGGAGAGTTGGTCCGACACCCTGGCCATCACGATCACCGGATATCACCCCCCTTCACTTCTTTTTATGTGGGTATATTAAGGACAAAATGTTTTCAGCACCATTTCCAGATATTACAAATTTGAAGGCAAGAATAACAGACGATTTTGCTACAATATCTGAAGTCATGTTGGAGAACACGTAGAGAGAAATTGATTATCGATGTTGTAAAAAAACTTCTCGAGTTACGTTTAAAAAAAATATGTGTATTCCACACACAGTAGTTTTCTTGTAATAAATGTTTGTAATCAGGGAAAGACTTTATGCTCACCCTGTACTTCTCTCTTATTTCTACACAATAAACTAACTCCTTTCCAATCTTACTTGCAGCCATCACTATTATCGTACCGCTTGTTCACAGAACCAAGTTCTTTCATTTTATAAGATACTGAAATGACTTGTTATCTACTTTATACAGTGTGTCCCACTCGCTACCGAACCCGGCATTTCTTTAATAAGTCTAACACCAATGAAGATATTGCAAAGAAATTTGAACAGGATTACGTTTGTTGTGTGAGAAATGAAGAGGAATGTGTCTGTAGTCCGCTTCAAATTTCGTTGCAATATCCTCATTAGTGGTAAAATTATTAAAGAAATGCCGGTTTCGGTAGCGAGTGGGACACCCTGTACATCAGTATCATATAAAATAAAAAAATAGTGCTTAAAAAATTTAAATTTCCCGAAACAAATCTATATTAAAAATAAGTTTGAGATATGCGTGAACGAAGGTATTCTTTCTGATTGTTCTTATTACTGGAAAGTCTCTGGTTTCAAGTTACTTACTGTACGTTGAAGGGGTTACATGAAAACATGTCAAGGGCCGCGTATGTCGCTCGGAACGTATAGTGAAATCACATTTCCTCTAGTTGTTTTGCACAATAAGCAGTGACACCTTGTACAGAGGTGCAGTGCGCTCTTTTCTAAAAGCTGTTTCCTTTGTGTTGTAAAATATAAGGCCTACATCAAGTAGTTGTTAAGCAGATGGTTCCCAAGCCGGTCAAAAAATTTACTACCTATTTATGAACTTACTGAACTCAGAGTTATATCGCCTTGTGTAAATGGTCCCCTCACTAATCCCTCAAACTCACTCGTTTTGACGAAAGTGCTGTAGTGCAACTTCGCTGACCTCATAGTTAATGAGCTCCCTAAAACTGTACATTTTATGTTTGAGTGCGTGTATAATCCACACGTGCGCTAAATGTTATCCAACCGTACTTATATTTTGAACTGTAAAAAAATTCGAAATATACAGTATATTCTACGCTATTCTGTATTATTACTTTAAAAATAATTTAAAATTTATTACTTATATTCTCAAGATAATTTCTTGTTTTAGAGGTTTCAAATAGCCTAAAACTGTATTTAAAATTTGTGATAGCCTATAAAAACAAGTGGTATCTTTAACATCCGAGGATATAAAAAGCAGTCATTGGAAACGAAATAAAGGAAGATTAGATTGCAATGAACTGCGGGTGACCCGGTTTACGTAGGCTGTAACTGAAGAGGCTTGCGTTTGTAGCGTAGCTAATCATGCGTAAGGGCTGGCGAAATTCTAAACGGTATCTACCGGAGAGGAAAATTGGAAGAGAAACGGAAACTCGGTAATTAAATTTATGAGATGATGTGAAATCAATACCATCATTCTGCCCCGGGTGGTATAATCGGGGGTAAGGGAAGCAGAAGAGATGTACGGGGGACTTTGAAGAAAGGAGATGATGCCTGATCAATTTCGCGCTGGTATAAATTTTAATAAATGCTTCTGCTGCTGTTTGACAAAAAAGGGGAGGAAAAGTAGATCTTTAATGGAAGATACAAGGAAAACATTTTATGTCAGTTTTCGCTAAGAGATATTTCACAGAATTTGTACATATTTTTGTGCTTTACCTTTCCAGGAACAAAGTATAGATATAGTCCGTCCACTCCGAAACTTTCGGGATATAAAACCAAATAGACATGTTCGGTGCTGTACCATAATTAACTTACTAACTACATGGAATACAACGTTTATAGAGGGTCCGTTTTAACTCAGATTGTTGAAAGATTTTTCACACTTTTGACGGCACTTATGGGTCCTTTGGCTTTTCGACAAGAACCCGCTGCTAGTGATCCAATTTGGCCTGAAGAATCTATTCTACTTCCTTGCGCTTTGTTTGTATAATATAAATTTGCGTATAATGTCTGGTTTCTTTCATCACCCTAAAAGTCCGAAGTGGTTCAATCACGTCACTCTTCTCAATTAAACATTTAAAGTAGGCTAATATTTAGGATAAATTTTAAATTCGCTGATCAACTCATTATACATGATTTTGTTCCACTTAGAGGAAAGTATGAACATCAAAATACCTTGTTTTTCTATCACATTCTTTTCCGCAATATCTTCTGTCTACTTCGTACCAATAACCTCGACGGTACCCCAGCCTAACGCATTCAAACCAAAAGTGCCTTATACAGTATATTCAAAAGACTCAAAGTAACGCTAAGCTAGAATTCAAAGAAATTCAAATCTCTAAATAAACCAGTAATAAATATTCTATTCAGGAAGAAATTAAGAGCAGATTGAAGTTAGGAAATGCTTGCTATCATTCGGTGCAGAAGCTTTTGTCTTCCAGTTTGCCGTCCAAAAATTTAAAGTTTAAGATATACAGAACTATAATTTTTCTTGTTGTTTTGTGCGGGTGTGAAACTTAGTCGCTCACATTGAGGAAGGAACGTAGGCTGAGTGTGTTTAAGAACATGTTGTTGAGAATATTTGTGCCTAAAATGGATGAGGTAACAGGGGAGTCGAGAAAACTACGAGAACATAATGAGGAACCTAATGTTCTTTACTCCTCACCCAATAATGTGCGGGTGATAAAATCGAGAAGAATTATATGGGCGGGACATGTAGCGCGTATGGGAGAGGGGAGAGACCTTTACAGGGTTTTAGTGGGGAAACCAGGGGGAAAGACACCACTGGGGACACCCAGGCTTAGATGGGAGGATAATATTAAGATGGATCTTCAGGAAGCTGGATGTGGGGTTATGGACTGGGAGGAGCTGGCTCAGGATAGAGACAGGTGGCGGACACTAGTTAATGCGGTAATACCTACGGGTTCCATAAAATGCGGGGAATTTCTTGACTAGCTGCAAACCGGCTACCTTCTCAAGAAGAACTCTTCTCCATGGAGTGAGTGAGTAAGTAAGTAAGTAAGCAAACTAGTTTCATTTTACTCATTTAAAAATATTCCAAAATATTTTTATTTTTGCAAATATAAAAGTGAATTTAGCCCTCAAGAAATAAGCTCAGCAACAATATTCGTAGAACACCGTCAAATGTTCAGGAGAACAGGCAAGGAGACCAAGTACCAAGACCTACGTACAAATATAGGTCGAGGGCGACATACAAATTGTGTTTATATTCGGAAACCGCTTTCAAACCCTGCAAATTATTACTCAGTCGCACTGCGAGCCAGGCTTCTGTAGTCGTACATTGATTTTAGAATGAAAGCCTTAGTTCAGTTTCCTGAATCACATTGCCATGACGTTCAATTTCGCCTGACGTTGCGCCCCAGATTACGTTTTCTAGTCAAGAAGTAAAATGTGATTCCAAATAAAAGATTTTTAGTACCCTATGCAGCATTGCACGATATAGGACACACGAACACACTCCCCTCTCTATAGCAGTACGGTTGGTTAGTACAATATAGAAATGGCCTGAAAAAGGGCAGCATTATTCTACGTAAGTCTGCACGAACCTATTCGTTGTTATGACAAGCAGAAAGTTGTTGTGTTTACGCATAACTTGCTTGATATTTTAATTAAATTAAGTCAGTATGCTGTAAGATCCGTGTACGTGGAAACATGGATATACTTTTGAAGAATAAAATCTCCTATCTTACTAATTACCTGTACAGATCCACTAATGAAAATTAGTTACGTACGCACAAGGCGGCGTAATATGTTAAAAAAAAACGTAGAATTTTCAGCTTCACCAATGCGAGAACGTCGAATGCCAAATGAATACAAATGTTGTCACTCCACTTTAGAGCTGGGATAGCGTAGAATGTATAGCAATTGCTAGGGACTGAATGGTCCAGAGTTAATATTCCTGCAATGGTAAGTGATATTCTTGTCTCTTAAATCGCCAAGAGATTCTCTGGAGCCTAACCGGTCCTTCCTCGATATTAAGGCAAAGAGGATATATAGGTCACCGCTCAACTCCATCAACTGCCGAGGTTACGATTAGATGGCACTATACCTCTAATCCCCATATATATATATATATATATTCATGGAGTTGACAGGAACAACATTACGTTTTCCTGTTTTTCTACTCACCTTAAGCTATATGCTACAAGGCTGACAACTGTACATAAATACACTGCCTTCTTTTATGGGTATAAGCCTGCGTATCAGACATTAAAGGAACACGTCAGATCTACCGTCCTGAGGAAAATATTCGGACAAAAGTAATGAGTAAAAGAAGAGTGGCAAGGGTCCACAATATGAAGTGTCATCTTTGATTTCTTTTAAACGAGAATCGAAAAGAATATGACGGGCGAAATTTGTAGTAGGCGTGAGAGGTATGTCAACTCCATACAGACGTCTAATTGGAAGACCTCAAGACAAGAGTATTTCTCGTATCCTGGATGTGACGCCGTGTAGGTTGGTAAATATTTTACGCTATCTCACATCCAAGAACGGAGCAACATTTCTTGTGACTGCAGTGACAGATACAAGACTAACTGTACATCGAAGTCAGTGGGGAAACCTAAGCTTAAGAACGAAGATAACATGATGCTGATAAGTCCTTAGCCCGACCAGGAAAGAAACAAGCTCGGAAGCATGTCAGGGAAGCGCGCGATTACAACAACATCGAGACGCCGGCTACAATCAAGTCCCCCCCCCCCTTGCAAGGCAAAGCGCCGAAGAAATTCACACCATTCTGACAGAAACATTAGCTTGTTTCTTTTCTGGTCGGGCTAAGGACTTATCAGCACCCCTTTCAGTTTTGTTGTTTATTTAACGATATAATGAACACGTTATATATATCATGATTGCCAGAAGAACGAATATATATATTGTGGGTTTTTTTTGTGGCAACAGCCCCCAGTGGGCCATGACCTCCTCATTCACGAGGTTTCTTTCTAGATCACACTCATCGACGCATCACAGTCGGTCCTTTCTTCTGGACGAGTGATCAGCTCGTCGCAGATATCTGTAACTGACAACATGCAACATTCACAACAGACAAACATCCATGCCCCGGTGGGATTCGAAACCACGATCTTAGCAGGCGAGAGGCCGTACACCTACCCCTTAGACAGCGCGGCCACTGGGACCGGAATAAATCTTGTGTAGTGGTAGAAAATACTGATAAGTAACAGCTGTATTACTCGAATATTGATTTGGAACTTAAGGAAATAACGAAAGAGGAATAGGACAGAAAGCGTGTAGCTTTCGATGGAAAGCGGGAAAATCCTTCACCAGATAATCGACGATTAAAGTAGCAGGGGGGATGGGTTAGTAACCCTCCCAAGGAAACAAAGCACTCATAAGCAAAGACGCACAGCCTTGTATGCGAAGTCATAAGAAAAGAACTAGAGCTCTCTGGAATACAAGACGTGAGACTCAAATACAAACAAAACTGGATCAACCACCTTGAAAGAATGGACAACACCAGACTCCCGAAATACGCCCACAAATACAAATCTCGAGGAAGAAGAGATCGTGGACGCCCTAGGAAACGATGGCAATGCGTCGATGCCGGAACAGGTTAAACGACCTAATCCATGGAGGAAGATGATGTGATGATGATGATGATGATAAAGTAGCAGGAAAAGCACTGGTGTATGGAGAATTTTTTTCCGGCATATACTTGGTTATTTCACAATTTTAACTGTGAAAGCTATTTCTTTAAATTAAGTTTCCTTTGATTGAAAAGAACACAAAACCTGTGTTATAGTTCATAGCCACGGTATAGAATATATTTGGTTATCTTTATGTATCGAGTAAATTGAAGCTTATCCGATTTATCATTCTGCAGATCTGTCCTTGTACTTAAGGTCCAGAGCTAATTTAAAAGCTCACATTATGGCCTTCAGTTGAAGAAAACGGGGCGAACGTACGAATTACGTAATTGTAATGTGTATCGATCTCATTTTAACCCCACTTTATCATGAATTTACTAACGTATTCTACAAATTTGTCAAAACTGTGTTAGATATAGGGACAGGTGGGAAAATGTGAAGAAATATTTCGTTAAACCTTTAAACGCCCAGCTAAATCCCATCTGACATTTGCTGGCATTATTAGGAGTTCACCATATTCTCCACGTTAGAAGGATAAGGGTTAAGCTGGCGAGTAAACTTTGGAAACCGCTGAAGAAAGACGGCCTTAATAAAATCGGCATAACCAAAAATTAGGTTATATATATATATGTGTGTGTGTGTGTGTGTGTGTGTGTGCTTGTGTGTGTGTGTGTGTGTGTATTCAATTAAGTGTAAATGAAAAATTTGTGAAAAGATGCTTGAAAATTATTACCTTTGAAACACAGAGCTGTGCTGCAATAAACACAGTCAATTAATTGTTAGGCAAAATAATTAAATGATATGAACTATTTTAACGTTTTGTTAACCGTGCATCTCAGTCTATTTATCTCAGTATTTAACCAAATTTATGCACAAAATTTGTTACACAATAAGATTTATTTCACGCCTGTACATGTTTCGAACACATGCGCTCATCATCAGGAGGTCAAAATTGCATTACACAGCCTCTGGTATCATCACATTGAAACAAGTGAGTGATTTAGTAATTTTATGCCACTCACTTGTTTCAGTGTGACGATAACAGAGGCTGTATAATGTAATTTTGACCTCCTAATGGTGAGCACATTGTGCTTGAAACATGTAGAGGCATGAAATATAACTTATTGTGAAACAAATTTTGTGCATCAAGTTGGTTAAATACTGAGATAGACTTGAACTATGCTGTAATGAAAATTTTCACTTCGTTAGTTTAGGCGTTGACTTCTTCTACGTCTACAGTCTATCAATGGTGATGAAAGTATGCGAGTTCAATTTATGTCCAGTCTTAAAATCATCCCACTGAAAGTCCTTCTGAAAATAATTTTTAAAGGTACGTGGGTTTACTTCCACGTCGATTCAATTCTTTTGCAATTCCTGAAGTACCCTCACGTATCGCTAAATTTCCTGGACGCCCGTTACAAAGCTTTCTTATCCGGTAACGGCGTCTTGCTACACGCAACAAACCGATTCGAAGAAGTGTTTTGTTCATCGCTTTCTGCCTCTTAAAGCGTGGTATTAAGCTTCAAGAACATTCTGTATTTTGGAAGCACAGATTTCGTCTACTGTTTCCGGGCCCCCAGTACAGCATTATGGTAGCGAAGGTGGAAACTACACCACTCAACAGCATTGATTTTTGCAATAAGGACAGAACGAAAGCTGTTGAATTATTCACGACTACTGCCCTATATGAAATGTGGTTTGTATTTGGCTAGTTACTATATATATGTGACTTTCACACCATTCCCCTCATTCTTACGACTCCTACAAACCCCCCAAATAAACGGATCCTCAATTTACGTACATTCTTCTAAATAGAAAATAACAAACACCATCACAGTCCTGCTGGTTAACGCTTAAATTTGGAAAGGAAATTTGCAGCAACTGGTTTTACGAAAAACAAGCGAGGAAAAACGTCCGCGTGCCTTAATTCATCCTGCACTTCTACCCCATTGCATTTCCTTTGTTTTTAATTACGTAAATATTTTCAAGCACAATAGAGAAGGTGCGAGGATTTGGACCAGGAGCGTGCAAGTTTTTCACAGCATATAGACACTAAAAATTTTCAGAACGTGTAGACATTACAAAACTTCAGAGGACGTAGAAATTACAAATTTTCAGAGCGTGTAGACACTATATAATTTCAGAGCGTGGAGACACTACATATTTACAGAATGTGTAGACACTACATATTTTCAGAGCGTGTAGACACTAAATATTTTCAGAGCGTGTAGACACTACAAATTTTCAGAGCGAGTAGACACTGTACATTTTCAGAGAGTGTAAACACTACACATTTTCAGAGCGTGTAGACACGACAAATTTTCAGAACGTGTAGATACCACACATTTTCAGAGCGTGTAAACACTACACAATTTCAGAGGGTGTAGGCACTACATATTTTCAGAGCGTGTAGAAAATACACATTTTCAGAGCGTGTAGACACTGCAGGTTTTCAGAGCATGTAAACATTACACATTTTCAGAGCGTGTAGACAGTACAAATTTTTAGAGCATGTAGACATTACACATTATCAGAGCATGTTGAAATTATAAAAATTCAGAGCGTGTAGACATTACACATTATCAGAGCATGTAGACACTATAAATTTTCAGAGCGTGTACACACTACATATATTCAGAGCGTGTAGGCACTACACAATTTCGGAGCGTGTATACACTTCACATTTTAGAGCGTGTAGACAGTACACATTTTCAGAGCGTGTAGACAATACATATTTACAGAGCGTGTAGACACTACAAATTTTCAGAGTGTGTAGACATTACAAATTTTCAGAGTGTGTAGACACTACCCTTCTTCAGAGCGTGTAGACACAACATATTTTCAGAGCATGTAGACACTACTCATTATGGGAGAATTTAGACATTACAAATTTTCAGAGTTTGTAGACACTACACGTATTCAGAGCGTGTAGACGCTACACATTATCAGAGCATGCAGACACTACAAATTTTCAGAGCGTGTAGACACTACGTATTTTCGGAGCGTGTAGTAAATACACATTTCCAGAGCGTGCAGACACTACACATTTTCAGATCATGTAGACACCACACATTATCAGAGCAAGTAGACGCTACACATTTTCAGACCATGTAGACACTAGACTCTACATATTTTCAGACCGTGTAGACAATAGGTATTTTCAGAGCGTGTAGACACTAAAAATTTTCAGAGCACCTAGACACACATTTTCAGAGCATGTAGACGCTACATATTTTCAGAGCATGTAGACATTACACATTATCAGAACATGTACACATTGCACATTTTTCAGACAATATAGACACTAAACATTTTCAGACCATGGAGACACTACACAAATGTAGAGCTTGCAGACATAAGACATTTACAGAGGCTGTAGATATTACACATTTTCAGAGCAGGTATACAATAAAATTTTCAGACCATGTAGATACTACAAATTTTCAGAGCATGTAGATAATACACATTTTCAGAGAGTGTAGATATTACACATTTTCAGAGATTGTAGACATTACACATTATCAGAGCTTGTAGAAACTACAGCTTTTCAGACCATTTAGACGCTACACATTTTCAGAGCTTACAGACACTATATATTTTCATAGCATGTAGACACTAAACATATTCAGAGCATATAGACACTACACATTTCAGAGCGTGTAGACACTACACCTTTTCAGAGCTTGAACACACTACATATTTTCAGAACATGTAGAAACTATATATTTTCAGATTGTGTAGATATTACATATTTTAAGAGCGTGTACACAATACACATTTTCAGAGCGTGTAGGCACTACACATTTTCAAAGCGTGTAGAAACTACATATTGCAGAAAGTGTAGTCAATACACATTTTCAGAGCATGTAGACACTACACATTTTCAGAGCGTATAGACATTACACATTTTCAGAGCGTGTAGAGACTACACATTTTCAGGGCATTTAGACACTACACGTTCTGAGAGCATGTGAACACTACATATTTTCAGACCGTGTAGACACTAAACTTTTCAGAGCGTCTAGACGCTACACATTTTCAGAATTTTTAGACACTAAACATTTTCAGAGCATGTAGACACTACACATTATTAGAGCATGTAGTAACTACACATTTTCAGACGATGTAGACACTGAATATTTTCAGAATATGTAGACACTATATATTTTCAGAGCATGTAGACACTACACATTTTCAGCACATGTAGACATTACACATTTTCAGAGCGTGTAAACACTAAATATTTTTATAGCATTTAGGCACTACAATTTTGAGACCATGCAGACACCATAAATTTTCAAAGCGTGTAGACACTACACATTTCCAGAGCACGTAGACACTACACATTTTCAGAGCATGTAGACATTACACATTCTCAGAGCATGTAGACATTACACATTTTCAGAGCTTGTAGACACTACACATTTTCAGACCATGTAGACACTAAAAATTTTCAAAGCTTATAGACACTAGACATTTTCATAGCACGTAGACACACATTTTCAGAGCATTTATTCATTATACTTTTTCAGACCATATAGACACTACATATTTTCAGAGCGTGTAGACACTACACATTTTTAGAAGCGTGTAGAGACTACAAATTTTCAGAGCGTATAGACACTACACATTTTCAGAGCGTGTAGACACTACATATTTTCAGAGCGTGTAGACAGTACACATTTGCAGAGCGGGTAGACACTGCACATTTTCAGAGCGTGTAGACACTACACATTTTCAGAGCATGTAGACACTACACATTTTCAGAGCTTGTAGACACTACCCATTTTCAATCCATGCAGACACTAACATTTTTTCAGAGCATGTAGGCACTACAAATATTCACAGCATGTAGGAGCTTATATACACTACACATTTGCAGAGCGTGTACACACGATAAATTTTCGGAAGGTGTAGACACTATATATTTTCAGAGCATGTAGACAATACATATTTGCAGAGCTTGTATAAACTACATATTTGCACAGCGTGTAGACACTATAAATTTTCGGAACGTGTAGGCACTATACGTTTTCAGAGCATGTAGACACTACACATTTTCAGAACATGCAGACACTACACATTTTCAGAGCACGTAGACACACATTTTCAGAACATGTAAACACTACACATTTTCAGAGCATATAGACCTTACATATTTTCAGAGCATGTATACATTACATATTATCAGAGCACGTCGACACTACACATTGGCAGAGCGTGTAGACACTATACTTTTCAGAGCGTGTAGACACTACATATTTTCAGAGTATATAGACACTACACGTTTTCAGAACATTTAGACACTACACATTTTCAGAACTTGTAGACACTACAAATTTTCGGATCATATGGACACTACACATTTGCTTTGCGTGTAGACACTACACATTTGCAGAGTGTGTAGACACTACACGTTTTCAGAGCGTGTAAACACTACACATTTTCAGAGCATGTAGAATCTGCACATTTTCAGACCATGTAGGCACTACACATTTTCAGAACGTGTAGACACTACATATTTTCGGAGCATTTAGACACTACACTTTTTCAGAGCACGTAGACACACATTTTCAGAGAATGTAGACACTACAAATGTTCAGAGCATGTAGAATTACACATTTTCAGACTGTGTAGATACTACATTTTTCAGAGCATTTAGACACTACACTTTTTCAGAGCATGTAGACACTACACATTTTCCGTGCATCGTAGCAAATGATCTTCATCTCCTCTTTTTCTCATTTTTTGTTTATCGTGTTCTTAACCTATCCTCTTTTTTTGTGGAATTTATCTTGTTGTGTTTTATCATAATAAAAATCGGTAAACATATAACCGTCAACCACAATGGACATTAATGTTTCCGTAAGAACTTCTTCATTTCCAGGTATGCAATACATGATATTGAATGCCTGAGTACGGTCAGTTGCGACCGAAACATGCAACATATGTTGTCGGGTCTGATAACACGTATTGTTGTTGACGGTTTGCTTGTGTCGATTTTTTAAATTTTCTCTTCTTATTAGCAGCCCGCTCAAGTATGTCATACATTTCTGAAAATTCATCAAGAACTTTAAAGCCTAAATGTCCCTCTCTTATAACAATTACGTCAAATGTAAGGTTGAAAGAAGAACGCTGGAGATAGATTTAAATGTCTGGGGTCCCGGATGAAATTTTAGCGAAGTCGAAGTGAAAAATTGTTTAGAAAGATACGCACTGGGGAACGGGGGAAGAACAAGTTTAAGGTTGCTTAACTCCTAGAGAGGCAACATATCCTCTTCTCGTCAAATATCAACCTTGCCCACACCTGGCTATATTGTTTAGAAACAAAGGAAGCTCTGATGACCGAATAATGGTGGGATAACAACAACATGAGGAATGGAGGAAATGTCATCCGAACAAGGCTTGTTCAGGGGACATTATGTGACAGCAATAACACTGAACCTACCCTGCGACAGGTGACGGAGTTGTCCAGGGGAAATAATACTTTACTCGAAAAACTTTGAAAAATGAGGAACGCTAGTCTGCCACTGCAAGCCCTAAAACACAAACCAATGAGCAGGAGATGTCGGGGGATTCGAGGGACCAAATTCGTCTTCAAAGAAGGGGACAGATTCTTTAGCCTAAGTCTACAGTGGTTCAGAAGAAGAATAAGATTGACAAGGGAACAAATTCTTCTTTCACTTCGGTTTTCCCAGTCAATTATCACTCCGTGGTCACTCATACTGCATCCAAAGCGAGAAATTGATGTCGCAGAATTTCCCTGCCTCTAGAACTCGTGTATAAATAAACAGAAGCAAACTTCACAGTAGAATCACGTAAAATAGAGTAAATTTTACAAAAGAACTGTATTTACATTGCAAAACATAGCCAACATGATATGAATTAAACGAATAACTATGCACTTGTTTTCTTCAAAAATGGAAACAAAGAGAAAGCACAAATTAATTTCTATTTTAACTTTTAATTTCGTCAGATTGTTGAAAGTTTTGGTGGAATATTCCGGTACCTGAAAACCGCTAATTAAATACGTTGTCAAGATACTAATTATATCTCAATGTCAATTTTTTGACCTACGTAAAACAAATATTTCTCACGGCTTCTCTATAATAGTACTGAAGATTTTTAAGATGCGTACTTAACAAAATTGAATCTTGTGGAATGTAATTTAATAAGAGCTTGAATTGCAACTCAAAAGACTAATGGTAAGTTAATTTCAGTCAGAAAACACAACTATAATTGTATGTTAGATGATGGTATTTATTAGCAAAGTAAATAACTACATGTTTCGGCTTAAAGCGGCCATCTTCACGTTATCACAATTACAATTGTTTCAAAGAGTGTCATATATATGTCTATATTTTATAGTGATGTAGAGATAGATATAGACATATAGACATATATTAGACATATATATGACACTCTTTGAGCAAAATTGTAATTGTGATAGCCTGAAGATATGTAGTTATTTACTTTGCTAATAAATACCATTATCTAGCATAAAATTATAGTTGTGTTTTCTGACTGAAATTAACTCACCATTAGTCTTTCAACACACAACGGGGATGACAAACCTCAGAATTATGGTACACAAAAGATTAAATCGAATGCCAGCAGAAAGGGATTTTGGGTATTATGTGTATCATAAACGTAATACGTAGTTCTCTTCTTTTCAATGTCGGTAATTGTAAACAATTACTTAGTTTATTTGAAAGAAATGAATAAAAGCAAAAGGTTGGATGGTATATATTGTCTGTCACATTCACGAAATTATTACAGAAACTCCACTTCTTGTGTTCCAAATATTGTATCAATTATCGTCAACATTTTAATCTATAATTAATTACTTAATTAATTAAAACGGTCTTTATTTACAAGGATTTTATAATTACTCAATAAAATCTGTTTAGAAACTTCATTTTTCATATAAAAGATGTACCAAATTTTAAAAAAATCCAGTACGTTTAAAAGGAGTGCTAACGGTATTATATTTCTAGGGTTTTGGGGAAAATCGACAAACAAGTGCAGTTGGAAGAAAATAATTTATTGACTATTTAAGAAACTGTCTGCTCTTACACCTCGCTAATGGAGTTATTTAACTCATGGCCGTATAATGAGTAATTTCGTAAACCATGAGGTTGGTCTTAAGCTTATCTTCATCAAGAAAGTCCGGAATCGATTCCACGCCATTACATTTGGAGTTTGTTGCAGGAAAAATGACAGTGAACAGACTTCTTTCCTAAAACTTGTTTTCCCCTCTCAGTTCCAGTTGACAAATGCTCCACATTCAGATTAAATGAACTGTCATTTATAGAATGGAATTACTATAGTAAAAGCACAAATTATTTTTCTTGAATTATAAAACTGTTCGCGTTTCTTTACTCCCATACATTTTGCGTGGCAGTTTTATGTTTAGCAGAACCAACATTGGGTTTGCAGGTAAATATGATAAAGGTGCTGGCTACGTGAAATTGTGTTCTATTATACAGGCTTGTTTCACTGAAATCGTCTTTGAGTTTTGTTTAGAGGTCGCAGTCGCACTTGTACCTGACATACTGGTTGCCAGCATTCACACTTCGACAGCAACAGCTTGGCTTATAGAAACATAGACGTTTATGTCGCAGTGTTGAACACCACAATTTGTAGAGAAAACGCAAGTGCAAGGTTAGGTTTGCACACATAAAGACCCACAAACTAACCTTGGTTTACAAGCAAACAAGTTTAAGGTCAAGCCTTGGTTTTTGCACATATGAAACCAAACCATGACCTTGACCTATACTCTCATAAATGCAACTAATTTGATTGCCTTCTCTGTTTGATTTATGTACGTGGACTACTATGATATCAGCCGGCGTGGCCATGACCTAACTTGACCTAACATGGCGTCAATGGTATAGGCCGCAGTAGGAGCGTAAATCTGCAATTATACACATTCCTTTAAGTATGTTCTTTTAGTTAAGGGAGTAAATTTTTTCGAATTGTCTGTGAAAGCAGAATAGAACACATTGAAGTTCTGGGGAACAATTATTCTATTCTGCTATAGCACGAAATTAATTTCACATCGTTAACACATTAGTGTAAAACTTAATTAAGAAGTTCTTAAGGGCGCTGTACACTCTCACCTAAACTGAGCGGTTTTAACGTGTGACGTCATACTTGACGGAAAAAATGAGTTAAATGCGCAGTTGTGACCGGCAGTAGCGCAGGCCACAGGACAGTTCTTCTGGTCATCTTTCACACAGAGAACTGAGCATTTCACTCAGGGAATCCCACACACATTCAGTTCAGGGTTTCGTGAAGTTTTTTTAAACAGTTAAACTGCACAGTTTAACTTTGAGTGTATGGGGCTCTTTATATGTTTTAATGACTCGAGAGTTTTAAAGCAGTGTTCATTATGAGATTATTCTTGGAAAAACGTTCGTACAGTATAAGTGTGTCTACAAGTAAATACAAAATCGAAACTGGACCCACAAAATTTATTCCAGTTGTCACAATTTAGCCATTATTCATACAAAATACTTTTTGAATATATAATTTCTATTACACCTACATTTTAAAATGACATCACATTGAAAACGGTTATATTTTTCTCACGCAGTTGACACATTTTTCGTGTATTTTTCTTTTTGTTGTTGCAATATCTATCTGCTTGTGACCTTCAAAATTCTGATTAAAACAAGGTGGCATTTCTCACAATAAGAAAATCACGAAATAAATAAAAAGTTCATCATACGAAGAAAAGTCAACTGAAGAATTTAAAATTTCGATAAAGTTAGATTGCCTTTTAAGTTTCAACAATGATTCTCATGGTTTGAAGAGTGGGCGACAGGTGGCAGTACGATACTACATGGAGAAATGAAGTCACTGTGTACCTTTTGTGTTCAATAAATTACGAGATAAAACATATTTAAGGTATTTATTTGACTCACGTTAGTTAAATAATTATGTAACCACGCGTCAGAAACCTTTCATCATAATCACTAATTAATAAGCTACAGTGTCCAGTATGTGTTAATAAATTCAGCAGAAGTCTTGTCTAGTTTCTTAGTATACCAAGATGAAGTGACGGTAAACATCCACTCCTATTATCGCTTTACATAATGTGCTTTTTATACTACAGGGTAAATTATTTCTATTTCCCAAAAAAAAAAAGGGTTCATTTTCTCGTTTCCTTCTGCCGTACAGGTTTTATAAAACGTTTTATGATTGTAGTACCAAAAAGAGGCTGGGGGTGTTTGAGAACAGAACATGGCGTTGAGGAGAATATTTGGACCTTGGAGGGACGAGGTAACGGGGGAATGGAGGAGATTGCATAACGAGGAGCTAAATGATCTGTACTGCTCACCCAATATTGTGCGGGTGATAAAATCGAGAAGAATGAGATGGGCTGGGCATGTGG
>Ga0123352_10006350_pt1 | contig 18065 bp, 8 predicted proteins | sample TergutLab28metaG_FD_89700 | JGI IMG/M metagenome (GOLD analysis project Ga0123352, IMG submission 89700) | Labiotermes labralis P1 segment gut microbial communities from Petit-Saut dam, French Guiana - Lab288 P1 | ecosystem: Host-associated > Arthropoda: Insects > Digestive system > Gut ... | reverse complement strand
TTTTTGTTCTTCTTTTTTTTTTTTTATTTGGTGTTTGTTTTGTTTTATTGTTCTTGCTGGTCATCCCAGTTTTCTTTGTTTATTTGTTTGTTTGGTTTTTTTTTTTTCTTTTTTTTGTTTTGTAGGTACAGACTTGTGGGAAGCAAACCTCCGTAACGGTGGACAGCCACCCCCATCACAGACCCAAAAAACACCATGGGGACATACCCCTACTTCTAACATTGGTGGTACATGGGGTGAAGATGACGATGTTGGTGATAGTTCAAATGTGTGGACGGGCGTTCCATCCAGTGCTGGCCCAGGGGGAGCGACGGGGCAGTGGGGAGGAAACAATCCCGGGCCTAGTGGTGGTATGTGGGGAGGTGCGTCTTGTAGGGCTCTGATGGTGGAGTTACACTCATTATATATTTGAAGTCTGATTCATGGTTAGCTCATTAACTTTGTTATTTGTGGTTGTGTTTGTTGATTGGGTATTTGCGTAGGTTTATCATACAGTATAAAGTTGTGGGTAAGTTTGCTGCTACTGGAGCAGTTAGCTGAGTTGTAACTTCTGAATAGACACAGTACATTTGTGTGTGAATAGAAGAATATATTGGTAAGGTGTAAACAACATAACACGTCTGATATTTAGACATTTTTTGGCTTGGATGTTTGTTTAAAGATATTGCTCTGCTCTGATTGAGCTTTTGGTTAATGTGGGGGTTCATGCTTCTTATGGTAGAATTTTTCGTATAGGGAATGGGTGCTTAAACACTGACACAGACACATGGGTTGGTTAATGGTGTTTCATTTATGGTAATTTTATGATTTTGTGTTAATAGCGTATGTACTTTCTTCAGCCTGTTAGTTTCAGTGATTTGTACTGTACGTTATCCAGACACTTTTGACTAGTAACAAGGATTAGGTTGGGGACCGGTTGCGTGCACTAGTGAAAATGGCCGGTTAAATGTACGACCTCGTAGGAGGCATGGAATTTCTGTACCAGCGGAACGTTGCCTGCTACTGAGGAAAGACGTTGCTCCCTGTAGTGATATAATCTTGGACTCCATGTTGCACATGTTCAGATTATCATATACTTAGTTCACAGCAACCACAAATAGTGCCATACAGTTGCAAGCTAACCAGAAGCAGACAATAAGGGTCTTTCTGTAGTACTGAATTGGCATTCTTTTGAACACATTGCAAGATTTTGCTGGTGGGAAAAATTATCAACATAAAACTCTTCGCAAAGCCGGTACTATTGGTATAGACGTGTTTGTAATTTCTGTTCATGTGGCTCGGAATAATTGCCAACATGAATGTGGCAAGAGAGGGTGCATTTAAAGAAGGATTGTTTGTGGGATACAGTTTTTACCTACAGAGTGGATTCCAGCAGAAAAGAATGTACTGTAAATACTTCTTAGGAAGTCCAGGGTAGACAAGTACGTTACAGAACAGGAACAAAGTTGTGAGAGTTTTGCAGGATTTGAGGTTCTCACAGTGTTGTTGATTCTGCAAGTATTCTGTGATGTTTTGTTGTCTCTGCTGGTAAACACGTACCGATGTTTGAAAGGAGTGTATTGCCTTCGTCTGTAGGATGGAAGAGTGCAATGTTTAGACCAGTATTTCTCAACCTTTGTGAGACCGCGGCCCGGTAAATTCTTTTTTTATAAGACAAGTGCCTGGTCCCAACAGATTTACTCGTCAGTACCTTTCAAATTTTTTTTAAGTTCGTACATTAAACTAACATAAGTATTAATAATTATTTATGACATAATCATAAAGAATATTAGTATGATTATGTGTACAGTGTGGCGTGTTGACAAATATAAAATTACAATGAAATTAGTTGTCAATTCCAGGAGAATCTCTCTCAGCCCGGTATAATTGATGCCAGGGCCTGTTACTGGGTTGCGGCCTGGGGGTTGAGAAACACTGGTTTATACTGCTTGTCCTTGAAGATAAAGGAACTATGCTCGTGCAGATTGTTGGTAACTCTATCGGACGACAAAGCATAACATCCCAGATTAGACGAATCTAAAGAATATCGTTGTTGACCAGTTTTTTTTTTCCCCCTTTTGAAACTCCTGAATTTCAGAAATTGACTGTAGTTCTTTTGTAAGGTAAATGAAACATATTCTGTTGGACTCCTGGGGTAGAGCTGCTCCCATGCCATGGATTTTTGTTGAGGATTGTATTTGGTAGCATTGGGGATATCAGACAGCTTCAAAAATTTTGTCTTGGTGTATTACACCAACTTCAAATTAACGTGAAGAAAGATTGGGAGAAATTCTTCATTCGTATGCCATTGAATTTATTGTATGCCACATTTTCTCTCTCTCTCTCTCTCTAGTATTTGCCAAGAGTTACATAAAAAGTAAGGATACAGACTCCGTCCATCACTGCGTTTGACGACCTCTTGTAAATGCTGGGTAATGTGTCGGGCTTTATGGTAGAACACCTTTTGCTTGAACGAGATTAAGGTTCTGGGATGCAAATGTACATGATGTGTACTTTGCTTCCACAGTTATATTGGTGCTGATCTTTTTCCTGGTATTTGAAGTGTAGACTGCTGCCTGAACTGCATTGGTTCGTTGTGCACTGTTCTGATTTTGTATGCATGTGGGCTTAGCCCCGTATTGCAGAGTGTTGTGGTGGTACATTTTGTTGCAACCACTAATTTGCTGTGGGGTACTTCATAGTACACGCAGACAACTGCTTTGATCTCCTCTTTCCTGTGTAGTGTTTCAAAGTGTTTTCTTTAAATAGCCTTTGAGATGTAGGTGTAAGATTTTATTTCATGTTTATATGTTAACTGGATTTGAATGTTGAGTATGAAATTGTGTTGACAGCTATCTGTTACATGACTACCCACAACAGGTGAGGGCATGGGATTTTAATCCCCCCCCACACGCGCGCAGACATGAACACATACACGCAACATAGTTCACATATACCAACTTGTCATGGTGCACAGTGATTGCATTCGGATTGCTTGGTTTCTATAACCACATTGGTATTTCTGCTTCTCTGGACTGTGCCATGAACTGGCAGCTGTAATTTTTTTTTGGTGTAGTAGAGATTGCAGCATCAGAGTGTTGAGAAGAAAAACACAGTTCAACCCAAAATGAGTTTTGCATTAGGTATTTAAAGGCCCTGCAGACTGAACCCCAAATTCCCTTACCGTGGTGAATAAAGCACACTTGCCTGGCTGTCTGTGCCACTGACGCAGATGACATGCTGCTCGTTAGTACATGGTTCATCATATATATTTGAGATTATATGTGTGACAGTGTTGGAAGAGCTTGGTTGGCTGTGCTGTGTACAGTCCACTGCCCGAGAGAATGCAGTGGGAACCTGCACATTGTGAGTAGTGTCCCTTACACACAAGATTGTTGGGGCAGAACTGTAGGTTTGTCAAAAATGTTTGTCTTGATTTCAAACTTTCGCTGTGTTCTGAATGTTGTATGCTTTCTTTTGGGTGATTCCCCGGCATCTGACTTTTATATGCCAATGTTTTTGAGCACTGTCTGTTCTGTCTTCATAGGCAGTGAAAGTAGGAAGAATAACGAGGATGAGATTGTTGGGGTTTTTATATGGGAAAAGTTTTGGCATGAAAGAAGCCTCAGCCATTCGGAAGGAGGGTGATAGTGGGGAGCAGATCGGAGTAGAGAAATAAGCAGTGGAGGGCAACGACCCCAAGTGGAGGCCAGTGGTACATATGTGGGAGAGAAACGGCACTGTATCAGAGCGAGGAAGGTGGGCTGTGGGATGGTAGAGATCAGACTGTTGTGTGTCAGGTGGCTGTCCTCTTTCCTTAAGCTTGTGCAGAAGGTGTCGCCAGGATTTGCTTTACCCTTAGCTGCCGAACGACATATATATGTTGCGCAGTGATCCCTTTAAATAGCCGAACGGCCACTGAAGTGGCCGGGGGGGGTTTAATTCTGGCGTCTAAGATTTAATTCCGGCGTCAAAGGGTTAAGGTCAGACCATATTCTCTGTTCATGTTGTGTGGGTTCATTTCCAGTTCAGTGGCTTCCCTTTTAAGTCACTTTATATATCCGGTTTTAGTAGAAAGAATTTCTTTTGTCCTGTAGTTTAATAATATGGTCACTGTTGATAATGTGTTTACTACTGCTGATTTTGTCGGTTTGTGCTAGTCTTGTATACGTGTTGTGTTCTTCTTAATCTCATCCAGGTTGTTTTTCCTACTTACACCGCCTCTGAAAATGGAACAGAGTGTTCCGAAACGTTGGCATATAAAATTCAGATGCCGGGGCATCACCCAGAAGAAAGCATACAATAATGTTTGTCACTTCATGACCTTCTATACACTGGTTGCTATTTGTTACGTGTTTTGTTTGTAACAAGCCCAAATTCAAATTTATGTTGGCTCTGAGCACACAGAACACTACAGAAAATAATAGCACTATCTGACATGCATAAAACATGACTGCGCATCAGCCGAATGTCTTTTTAACTGTAGTACATTGGCTACCTGCAGCTAGCAATGCAGGGTCCGCTTCCCCAGGGCGAACAACAGCCATGGTCATCTGCAGACTCCTCAGTCAGGATCAGTGCCTACACCTTGCCATAAAGGAATGCCTGGCTGGTATAGATAAAGACAGTTAATTTACAGTATTTGATTGGGAAAAGCAGGTGGTGTTGTTATTGGTTCTCCAAGTGTGGGTACATATGTCACACTTAGGAGCATAATTCCTGTGTACACTAGAACTTCTTTCTTTTGTTATGTTCATCGTATCATGACCTTATTAGACTAGATAGTGTGATTCCTGTGCTAGTTATGATTATGTTTGGTACAGTGGGATACACTGAATTCAATATTGGTGATTGTTTCGGTGCTTGCGCAGAGCACCCTAAGTTTACCATATGGGGAACAGCGTGCACAGTAGTGCGTGTGTGTGTGTGTGGTTTTTTTTTTTTTTAATTTTTTTACAAATTGTATGGTGCGGAGTTCACCTTGAGAAGCTCAACTGCTGAAACTCCCCGCATTTTATAGAACACAAAACTTTCCATTGGCGTGTTCGCTTGTGCGTGTTGTTTGTATGGATCTGCAGGGTTGGATGATATTTCAAGAGGCCCCTTCCCCATTTTTGCCATCTGACTAGTGCTGACAGTATGTCTAAATTAACACTACCAGTTTGTTGCGACTGTTTTTCAGCGAACCTGATGTCTTATGTGTGTGGAGTCCGTGCTTAAAAGCCTCATCCATCTTACGTTTTGTAGTTCTGTCATGGGTGCTTCTTTCAGTTCAGAATTTTGCCACGTTAAAAACTGTCGCACCTAAACGAGTAATGCGCGTGCTTTGGTATGCTGCCGTGAAGATATTAACGGCTGTGGGGACCCGTTGCGCTGACCATGTGACACCCCTCTATCCGCTAAAGTTGGCACTTACTTCACCGACCGGCGGCGGCCGCTCTGTCGGTATAGTTCGCGTGCGGACTAAGGCCACGGAGTTTAGTTTTAGTAGTATATTCAAGTCTCAAAACTTGCAGTTGGGCAGACTGAGGCACAGCAGTTCGCAGTGTCCCTTTAAAATACCATGGAGTAGCAGTGTCTGTCATCCAAGAGGTGTTCTGCTGTAAGCTGTAGCAAATGTTCTTGTAGTTTGCATTCCTTAATCACTTCATGTTTTCTGTCCTTAATGGTCATTTACTCTTGTTCTCATTCTCACACTCCATAATTGTCATCCTTGTTCCTCTTTCAGTACTTGCCTGTTATCCTTGTACTAGATAAAAACTGACCAGGTTGTCACTGTATTTGTGTATGCTGATTGTCATATATGTTTATCCATAAAATTAGTTTCTGCAGAGGTTTGTGGCTTCAGGCTAAGGGTGAAGCGAACATGAAGTGCGTTGGACAAAGTAGTCTCTCTCACAATAGGTTTCCCCATACCTCAAGGCAGAAATATTTTTGATTCCCATCATATAATGTTTTGAGAATAAACTGAGACAGAAATGTCCAAGATGGCAAACTGTTCTGCTGCGTGTTTATCGTAAATTGTTGAAATGATCGCTTCTGTATGTTCAAGCCTGTGAGATTACAGCATTTGATTCAGAGTGAGTTATTTGTTCCCATTATGCTACATTGGGTTGGGTCGACACAAGAAGAGTGATATGGCAGTTTTTATTCAAAAGGCCATATCTTAAAGGCTTCTGTAGCATTTCAGTAAAAGTACTGGACACCTGTGATGAATGGCTGCAGTTCAGGTCTCTCCATATATTGTGCCCGCTTTTTTATGATGCGTGAAGTGTGATTCTTAGTCAAACGTCCTCATGGAGTGAATGTTCCAGTAGTGAGCTTTGAACAGTATGTGTATGTGGCAGTACAGTCTGCCGTGAGGGTCCTCTGATTGGTCTATATGGAGTGAACTTTGTCCAAGTATATAATTTTATAGTTCTGTTTTTCTTACATTGATAGCTGGCAAGAAAGAGAATGATTGGAGTGGTGGAGGAAGTGGTGCAGGTGGAGCAGCGTCAAATTGGGGTGATCCCCGTGACCCACGCAGTGATCCTCGCGGGATTGACCCACGTGATCCTAGAGATCCTCGCAGCATCGGGGCGGTTGATCCTCGCGAAATGCGAGCAGATCCACGTGATGCAAGAAGTGGAATTATGGATCCACGAGATCACATGCGAAGTGTGCTGGATCCGATGCGCGGAGACGTTGGTTTGCGGGATCCACGTGATATCCGAGGGATGGGAGATTTAAGAGGAACTGAAGTTCTGCGAGCGGACCCACGGGGCATTAGTGGCCGCCTTAATGGCGGGAGCGATGCCGGAATGTGGGGGCAGCCACCCCAGCCTCCGCATCATCACGGACCTCATCACCAACAGAGCCAGCCCCCAGGCAAGATGGTTGGGCCAGGTGGAGTGTCTGGCAGTGGTTAGTTTCCTTGGAAGGTGTCTCGCGTTTGTTACAGAGGGTCTAAATTGTGCTGTGTTACTTAGAGTATGGTCTGATTTGTCCAGGTATGAACCAGTGGGTAGGCCCACCACCAAAAGACATGAATATGTCTGGCACTGGGTCAAATAAAACTGGATGGGAGGAACCATCACCTCCAGCCCAGAGACGCAATCTGCCAAACTATGACGACGGCACATCCTTGTGGGGGAATCCGGCACAGCAGCAGAGTAGGATGGGAGGTACTGGCATCTCGAAGATGTCACATTCATATGTGGCTCCTCTGCTAGAATGTAAGATACTGCAGCTACAAATTGTACAAAATAAAAGGGAATAAATTTTAGTCATTGTAAATCAGTGAAAGAAGGTGGTTTGGAATGTTTGACCTGAGAGGGAGGAAGTAACAGGAGACTGGGAAAAAACTCCTTGCAGAGGGATCTGTTAATTTGCGTTCCCCATGATAAAATCAGAGGAAAAATTGTGTTTGTAGGGGAACGCATGGGATAAATGAGAAATTATTACAAAAGTTAGGTTTAAGGGGGGAGACCATATAAATCAATGAAAAAATTGTGTTTGTAGGGGAATGCGTGTGATAAATGAGAAATTATTACAGTAGTTAGGTTTAAGTGAGGTGGCCACATGGGTAACTGACACTTTGATATGAGTGTCAAAGGAATTAGGTGGTAGCACATAGACTGGGTTCATGTGGTGCAGTGGTGAAGTTACGTGAACTCAGTAACTTCAAAAAGTGATGGATTTCTTGACAGGCATTCCACCTTCTGGGTATAAAATTTATCAGTAATGTCTGGTTATAGGTTACTGCATACTAATTCAGCTGATTGCTAGTTGATCTGTAGGAGTAACAGTAAGTGGCATTATGCAGGTAAAGTGTCCCATTGGAAGGAGATGCCCGCACCCACCATGGGACGTGGTAGCATGCAGTGTCCTCCAGGAATGCCACAGAGCAGAATGCCCAGCAATGGTGCAGGCAATATGAAACCTGAAGGAGGACCACTGTGGGGACATGCTCCAAGGTAATTATTGTTTTGAATATTAACCTTTATCTTCTGGCCATTTAATTCACAGGCTTGTGACTGATACAAGCCTTCATGTTGGACCTTTAAATCATTCTATGCACGATTAAAAATAAACATTTATATCTTATGAACCAAAAATGATGAAATAATGAAATGAGCTGCATTGTGTGTGGGGAAGTAAAACTTCAAACTTGGTGTTCTGTCGTCATCGGTTAAACGTAGTTATTTCTTGGATTGCATGAGGTCCAAAGATGCTGGAAATTATTTTGTTGTGTGATTTATCAGTACCTGAAATTTTCAGAATGGAGGCCTTCTAGTGAGATAAGACACCAGTGTAGAAACACCATTGAGGTGAGGTGATGTGCTGGTGATGGTGATAGCCTCTTTGTGGTGATGTAAATATTTTCACTCCCATTACCACGTTTCATTTTCATATTATCGGCATAGATATGGTATGATTGTAGATGCTGTCAGTGGTGTGTTGCAGGTAACATTGAGTGGTAGGATTTTTGTGAACAATAAACTGGAAAGGATGTGAACGGAAGCTTTTGTAGCCTACTTCAAGGTATTCTTCCATTATTTAATTGGTGGTGCTGAGAAATGCAATGAAAATGGTCAGGTAGTTAATATTCCAGCCTAAATCTGAACCACACACCTATAGAATGCTAGAAGTAGTGCCGCTTGAGTTAGCAGTGTTTGTTGTATGGTGTGGGTGCATTGTGTGCTGCTCCATGTGGTTAGTCTACACTAAGCATTCTACGTAGTGTCATGTCCAAGGAGACCAGAATGTGAAAGTTACCAGCTGTTAAGATGATGTAATTTTGACATGCATTTATAACTGAAGTTAACATATAAATTTACAGAAATGGATCTTGGGTAGATGGACCTCATGATACAGTGAATTCTGGTTGGGGTGATGATTCGAAAAGCGGCATAGGAACGGTGAACTCATGGAATGAAGCTCCTCTTACTCCCACCTCTTGGGGAGGATCGAAGCCAAAGAACTCTTTGAATCCAGGCTGGGTGGATGGAGACCTGGAAGCTGCATCCTGGGGACATGCTCCTAAACAGGTGAAGGTTATATCATTTATGTCAGATTCTTTAACGTTATTAAGAGATGAATGTGGCCGATGGTTTATTTTTTTATCACCACGCACTAATGCTTTGCTATGGGTATGAAACCAACACGTGCATGTGAAAATATGGGTATGCGCTTCATAACGGCATTTCAGTCAAGGACAAGACTGCATATATGGCAGTGGCCCCAAAACATTATGATATTATATTACTTACTCCATGGTGCAGAGTCCTTCTAGAGAAGCTAACTGGTTTGCAGCTAGTCAAGAAATTCCCCACATTTCACGGAACCCGAAGGTTCATTACCACACTCACAAGCATCCGCTACCTGTCTCTATCCTGGGCCAGCCCAATCCAGTCCATATACCCACATCCCACCTCCTGGAGATCCATCCTAATATTACCCACCTGTCTACGCCTAGGTCTCCCCAGTGGTCTCCTTTCCTCTGGTTTCCCCACCAAGACCATATGCACCCCCTCTCCTCACCCATACGCGCCACATGCCCAGCCCATCTCACTCTTCTCGATTTATCACCCGCACAATATTGGGTGAGGAGTACAAATCATTTAGCTCCTCGTAATGCAGTCTTCTCCATTCCTCCGTTACCTCGTCCCTCCTAGGTCCAAATATTCTCCTCAACACCATATTCTCAAACACTCTCAGCTTCCTTTCCTCCTGCAATGTTAATGACCAAGTTTCACACCCATACAAAGCAACAGGCAAAATTATAGTTCTATATATCTTGATCTTTATGTTTTTGGATAGCAACCTGGAAGACAAAAAAGATTCTGCACCAAATGACAGCAAGCATATAATACCATTGTGTTACAATTGCCTACAGTATTCAGTACAGTAACATGCTGTACAGATTTGTAGCCTAGGAGCAATAGGCTATACCATATAGCCTAGGTGTGTAGTAGGCTGTACTGTCTAGGTTTGTGTAAGCACACTATATGACGTTCGCACAATGACGAAATCGCATAACGACGCATTTCTCAGAACGCATCCCCGTCGTTAAGTGACGCATATCTGTATGTGAATTTGTTACTTTATAATTCTTGTAAATGTCCTACTACATGTTTGGGTTGCCTTATGTGGCCACTAGGAAATTGTTTTTATGAATGATACGTTACAAAGACTGGTTTGGTTGCTTTTGTTATATAACTGTAGTGACTGAATGTTTTTACTTGTGTGTCTGTTCAGCAACATTATGAGATGAATGTGGCTGATCGTTTTTCCTGTTCTTTCATAGGGTCCAAAATCGTTAACAAAAGAACTTATCTGGAACAGTAAGCAGTTCAGAATTCTTGCAGAAATGGGTTTCAAGGTGTGTATTATTTTTATGCACTAAAAAAATGTGAAGTTTTGTATGTCCTGTGGTTTGGTTTTATTCTCTTTGTTCAGAATAGTGGCATTTCTGCAGGGGTGCTGATAAGTCCTTATCCTGACCAGAAAGGAAACAAGCTTATGTTTTCTGTCAGAATTGCGTGAATTTCTTTCGGCGCCTTGCCTTGCCGGAAATAGAAAACTAGATGACAAGCTTGCGTCTTGACGTTGAAATCGTGCGCGTCCCTGACATGCTTCTGAGCCTGTTTCCTTCCTGGTCGGGCTAAGGACTTATCAGTACCCCGGTACATCAGGCAGGTGTGGAGTTGGCCACCTTCCCTGTATGACAAAACATTTTTTTGTAGAATTTGCAAAATGGTGTTAATTCAAGCATGGCCAACCACTTTTACCTTGGCTACCTCTGTCACTTGTCTTGTGCATGTTTCTTGCGTATGGGGGTTGCCCAGAACGTTTTGCAAAACTTCCTGTGCTATCAACAGGAAATGTGTGTGATTTTTCTGGTGGTTAATTTTGAATATCCTGCCCGCTGATGCAGCACTGTGGAACAACAGTTTTTCACGCGTGCACGGAGGGTAGTCAAGATGTTTTGGTAAGCTGATTTGGTGGTTTAAAACATTGGGATGTTACTGAAAACCAGGTAAAGGTAAAGGTAAAGTTCACTCTATAACAGGCCACGAAGGCGCAGAGGTGAAGTAGACGTATAGCTGTACTCTTTGTTTACCCTCGGCACTAGATGGGAGTGGGTGGTCAACGCTATGCCCCGGCTGCTTTACTCCCTGGAAAGACCCAGTATCCATTGTACAGGAGGCTGGGTGGTCCCCAGGGCCGGTCTGGACTGGTGCGGAAAATCTTGCCCCCAACGGGATTCGAACCTCGGACCGTCTGGCCCATAGCCTGTCGCTATACCTGCGCTGTCCTGGCCCTACTGAAACCCGGATAGACTTTTTATTTTCCACCCTCTGTATAAGCTGTATTTTGCTCCCTCAGATTTCCACCTGTTTGGACCCCTCGAAAGGTACCATGTGTGGGAAAAGTGTGATCGTGGTATCATGTTAGTTGTTAGAAGATGTTCTGTTATGTTACTGAACTTCATACTGTAATGCTAATAACTACTAGAGCAACACAACTGTATTTATTTCAAAATTTTCTTTGTTTGTAGAAAATGGGTACATGTTTTGAACTGCCTTGGGTCATCACTGGGTCTATAAAAATTTGTAATAGGAAGAGGCCAGTTGTATAGTTACAGATTACAGTTCCATGGGTAAAGAAATCTTATCCTAATATGTTATAGTGACTGTATTAAATTCCAGATAGTCGTAGCCTGAATGATACAAAATTGCACTTGCAGTTGTTCATTATTATGTATTACACAAAAATTTTAACATTAATTTTAGATATACGGTCGAACCAGATTATAACGATGTTGGTTTATGCAACACCTTGTCTATAACGCCAGGTATCGTGTCGTATGTATTGATGTCTTAGTGTTAAACATAACAGTACTCTCCTCAGGACAGCACTCGTGTATGGTGGCACAAAACATTCCCTCCTTTTTTTGATGTAACCGAGCTTGACTGTATTTTCAGAATAAACAAATATAATCCAGTTTATTTCCAGAATATAGAAAGCACATCGAGTCATCTTTAATGTGTAATAATATGCCACTGTCAGTGAAATTGTTGTTCAGGCCATAGCGGGATTTTGATACATTTACTATAATTGTGACTAAAATTATTATAAGGATGAGATCTCTTAGCCACGAAATGGTAAATTGTAATTGTACAAGTAGGCTGATCTTACACATTTTTATAGGCTGGATGATGGCCCAAGATGGGTCAGTATATAGCTATTCTGTAGATCAAAGATGATGGTCTTAAAATTAGTATAGTTTTGTTAGACTGCTTTAATTATTGTTGTTGTTGTTATAATTATATGTTGAAGTAGCATGTAAGAGTTACTATTTTATGGTTTGATATTTTTTTATTTAATTTGTTGAGTTCTGTTCGATTGATCGATCATCGTGTGACGTAGTATTAAGTTCGAACTTTTTTTGTATAACACATCCTTGAAATTTATGTTGAAGCAAAACAAGGATTTTTTATTCACAGTAAATGCCTTCGTTTATGGTAGTTAACCTGTTTGATGTGATTCTTGTCGTGTTTGTGTTTGTATTGTACCTTGACGTGCGCTTCTTTTTGTCAGCTGCGAAGCTGGTATTTATGTTGCTTGTTTTGTCTGCAGAAGGAGGACATTGAGAGTGCGTTGCGTACGAGCAACATGAGCTTAGAGGATGCTATAGAGCTGTTGAACCAGGGGCGACTCAATGTGGAGGCATGGCGTCGGCACGAAGATCACTCTCCTTTTGATTTATCTTCAAGCCACCCTGGCACAGGATTCCCTGGACAGAGATTCAACCCAGTTCCGCAGCAGATATCATTTGCTCCACCTGTACGTTGTTTTTGGTTGTGTGTCAGTAGGTTATTCCATCCGTCCTTGGGTTCTTACTGAAAATATGGGGGCATTCCATAGGTTCGTGCACCAAGTTGTCTAGTGCAGAAGTGGAGCAGAACTTTGATAAATGGTACAGTAACCTTACTGTGCTTGGGTGTGACCCCAGTTCTGCATATTATATGACTGAAATAGCACTCAGCACTTGGTCTTCCGAGATGTGATGCTGTATCGTTCTGAATGTTTTGAAGGAGTTGGAGGCAGCAAGTTTGTACAAAATACTTTTTCCCCCACACTCACTGGTGCTGCATCCTAGCAGATGGAAGGGCAGTATTCATTAACATGACAATCCGAGATCGTTCATGGAATAAAATTGAGGAGGCATATTTTGTGTTCATGGCTCGGTGTTTTTAGCTTTTCCATGCTTGTGTGCATGCTTGTATGCATTCATGACCCACAGATTGTTGGGTTTTGGTGTTGGCATTTGCAGTGAGTTGATGTGGTGACGCAAATTTCATCAAGATCAAGTACAGGTTATGCTCAGTAACAAGGTAATGGGTTTATATCATGTATTCTTGTCTCACCGAGTGGTGCTGAAATTGGGGTTGGTCCACATAATTGGACAGTACTTGAAGATGCAGTGTCTTGTTGAGAAACGGAATTATGGACATTCCGCATATGTAGTTTAAAATGACAAAATTGGGTTGTTGTTTGTCATTTACTGATGTAATGTGAAGGAAACTTAGACATCATGGTTTGGTTTGGGTTGGTTTGGAGTTCTATTGTGGGAAATGCTCTTTACTGAGCTGTAAAATACAAGAAGAAAATTCCAGAGAGAGTAGATAAATTGTTACACACATAAAAGAGAGGAATGAATGAGACTATGGATAGGATTAACATGTCATCTGTGAACTGAGGAATTAATGGCAGGGAATTCCCCTTTGTGGTATTTTGGATCATGACTGTGTACTGAAACTGGATACCAACATTTTGGAGATACATTGCTGCCTTGCTCTACCCTGACGAGTTCGAAAGTCTCACATTTGTCAGACTGTACGACCCGCCAAGATATTGGAACGCTAACTCAGATATACTTGCTCAATGCTGTAACAGTCCTGATGCTGAATTTCTTGAAAGACTTAACATTTGCCTCCCGTTTCACAATCCTTGATTCTTCATACACCACTGGCACCAGAAATTTATTTTAGCAGAGTCCGTGATGCCACATGCACCCACCCGTCTCCTCACTTCAGAAGTGGCTGTTCTTGTAGACACACAGAGTTTGCTGTTTCTGTGGTCTGCTGGCCAGCTCTTTATTTCTGCTTCTAGGTCAGGCCATTTTACAATGTGCGTATGCTTTTTCTTTTCATGTATAATTTTCTGAGCTGGAGGTGGACCAAAAAGTCTTCCAACTGCACTTTCACCATGCTGCTTTCATATTTATTTGCTTTTAATTTGAAACCTGTGGTAACACCGAAGTCCTGTCTGACTACTGCATGTGTCCTTTGGAGGAAAAATTTTTCCATTTTCCTCCTCCCAATAAAACCATTATTAGTGTGTTTTAGCTAATGAACAACATTTTTAATGAGCAGTGAGGCTGTTTTTACCCCTCCAACAAACATGGGGATCTGTTGCTCTGATTTTCACGTACAGTTGCCTTCGAACCATAAGCTTCAGGGAAATTCATACAGTATTTTCCAGAAAAGAAGTGCATCTTATGGTCCAGGAAATTAAGTGTTTTCTTGAGCCGACAGTACCCAGCTATCAGAATAGAAGTGTCATGTCTCAGAGTACCACACTGTAAATAAATTGAGAGGATTACATGTTGTCACTGAATAGCTGTGCCTTGATAAGTTGTTCAGTATATTTTTTACATGTGGTGGGTCTGAATGTGAGTTATGATCATTAACTTGAGATCACTTGACCTGCAGGGTCCTGGAGTCACTAATTCTGCTAGTCTTCTCAACAACCAAAGTGCTAGTCTGTCCAGTATTAACAACATCAGTCCTGCCATTGTACAGAAGATAATCTCGCAACAACCCCCACCTCAGCAGCCACCCGCACAGCAACAGAATGCGTTCAACCAAGCAGCCCGCCCTCCACAAAACCAGCCTTCAACTGCCCAGCTCAGAATGTTGGTGCAGCAGATACAGATGGCAGTTCAAGCTGGCTATCTCAATCACCAGGTAGGTCACTGTGTCTTGTATGTTTTGTACAGATGTATAACGAGATTGGTTTTCGGCAGAATGAATTACATGTGCCTTATCCCCGGGAATAGAGAGAAGAGGAATCTGTGAAATTGCAGAATCGTCTGTCAAAGCGCTTTAGTTGCCCAAAAAAATTAAAATGTGGAAATATATCGTCTGCTACAGTGCATGCATCCATGTATTAGCAATTACCATGTGGAACAGAAGTGGCATTTGGATATGAAACTTGTGGTAGTAGGATTTTTGGAATGTCACACACGTGTTGATAATAATGGACATCATTAACCCTTTACACGCCAAGTTAAATCCCATCTGCTATCATTATTCAGAGCTCACCATATTCTCCACGTTAGCAGGTAAAGGGTTAAAAGTACAGTTTTCAGGATTTGGCTGTTGATCTGTTTGCGAATTGCTGCTAGTAGGGATATTACTACTTCAGTTGATGCCACGGTACCCATCTTGGGGTGCTAGATAGCATGTGCGCCCACTGTCTTGTAGCTGTTCTAAGTTTATGGTACTCTGTCTCATCAACAAATCGGATTTTTGGCAGGGATGTTTCTTAAGAAGTGCACTGAGTAGTTTAGCTGGGTGATATGTGATCATTCATATTTGTTTCTCTTTGTATGAAGATATCTCCTGTAACCATTTCTCCATGATGACACACAATTTCTGTGAGGCAGCCATGAACCATGGTCTACACTGAAAATGACAGGTTGAATTTTCTTTCAGTAGCCCTTTTTAAAGACAGAACAAAGTATGTCATATAGTGGGTAAGGGGATAACAAGAAAACCCTGGAATAGAAATCCGAAATGTGGTAATTAACTCTCTCCTGACCTCAGTTAAACAGAAGCGCGAACATTTGGGGACATGAACTCTTAGTATGCACCCTTTATGTAAATAATAATAATATACTGTAATTGAATTTCCACCCAGTTGCAGTTTGTGAATGTTATTTGAACCAAACAGATAAAATTATGAAACATGTGGTTTTGTAGAAAATAAAACAGATTGTGCAGCTTGCTTTAAAAAGTTAAGTATGTATTAGTGTTGTCTGTGTGTGTGTGTGTGTGTATATATATATGAAATGATTATCTTCTGGTTGAAGTTGTATTTGCATCTTGTAAATATAGGACGGCAATTAAGGACAGGGTTAATGTAAGTTCTGTCATTCAGATCCTGAACCAGCCACTGGCGCCACAGACACTCATCTTGCTGAACCAGCTACTGCAGCAAATCAAAGTCCTTCAGCAGTACATGCAGCAGCAGGCTGTAGTACAGGTACAGCCCCTGAAAGGGAGCTCCAACGCAGTGCTCCACATCTCTGTGCAGATCACCAAGACAAAGCAGCAGATTCAGAATTTACAGGTAACACAGTACAGTGCTTTGTATAAATGTGGCTTGCTGTCCTGTAACTTTGTGTATTGATAGATCACACAGATATGGAAGGTGATAGATCGCATAGGTATGGAAGATGATAGATGACGCGGATATGGAAGGTGATAGATCACACAGATATGGGAGATAATAGATCGCATAGATATGGAAGATGATAGATCACATATGTATGGAAGGTGACAGATCACATAGATATGGAAGGTGATAGATCACACAAATATGGAAGATGATTAGATCGCATAGGTATAGAAGGTGATAGATCCCATGGGTACGGAAGATGATAGATCACACAGATATGGAAGATGATAGATTACATAGATGTAGAAGGTGATAGATCACATAGATATGCAGGTAATAAATCACAAAGTATGGAAGGTGATAGATCACATAGGTATGGAAGATGATAGATCACATAGATATGGCAGGTAATAAATCACAAGGTATGTAAGGTGATAGATCGCATAGATATGGAAGATATCACTGCCATTAAATTTCAGTGTACAGATTGAAGGCTTATGATGCCCGACCATGTACACAAATTTCAGATGATTGTAGTACTGCTCAGTTTCATGAGTTTTGACACTTCTTACAGTGTGAAATAATTCACTAAAATCTTGAGGATTTTGTGTATATGGTTGTTCCAATACCTTGCAAGGCTGATTGAGATGTAACGGTTCTCCAAAGTGCTCGTCCCCAACTCTGTTAAGATGTGATTGTTAAAGACTATCTTTGTACCTTTCATTGATGTAATGTGAGAACTGTGGGACAGGCAACTGGGGAATCTGGGTTTGATTCCCAGCGGGAGTGGAGATTTTTCTCTCTGACAACCAAGCGCACACTGGAAATTCGGCTCTCTTTCCAGAGGTGATGGTTGCATAATTCAAACCATTCACCCACATCAGGTGGTGATTACTGTTCAAGGCACTTTGTGAGCTGTGTGGTCAGTATGTTACCTTTACCATACCGTTACTGTGTGGTTTGTACTAGCACACACCAACATATATTTCAGAGTAAGTTTCATTCTTTCTCTCTATGGGATTTCCTGCGTATTTTAACCTTTTTGCAAGCACTTTCTGGATGTAAGTGCAGGGTTCTTAATTTCACAGGAGCACAGTAGGCAGACATAAAGTCACTGACCTTAGGTCGGTGATCTAGGCTGATGTCACCAACAAGTAAAGAGTTTGAAGTTACGTGTCTGTGCCACATTTTATGTTGCCACTGTAATCACATGACTTAACGTAGGACGTGCAGGGTCATGTTACACTTCCGCAAATCTGACTAGACATTGCTCACACTGCCTCACTCTACAGCAAGATCTTCTGTTGCTAATCCTGTCATGTGTAATCTGTAGATTTCATTGAAGCCATCCTAGTGTTCATTTCAGTTCTGATTTACTGTGTTCTCCATGAACATAGAGTTTTGAGTTGCTAGGAGATGTTCATTGTCCGGTGTACTGCTAGCAGTATGTTTTAGGGATGAAGTGGCATCATACTGAAAATAGGGTTTGTAAACTGTTCAGAAAACTTATGTGGAAACAGTTAGTGTAGCATATTCCACTGAAGAAATGTGCTAGGGTTTTCAGTGTGCAGCTGAAAGGGAGACCTAATTACTTTTAACTGACAAAGTTTTTTTTGTGTTCAGTGAACTAG
>Ga0123352_10006348_pt1 | contig 18070 bp, 13 predicted proteins | sample TergutLab28metaG_FD_89700 | JGI IMG/M metagenome (GOLD analysis project Ga0123352, IMG submission 89700) | Labiotermes labralis P1 segment gut microbial communities from Petit-Saut dam, French Guiana - Lab288 P1 | ecosystem: Host-associated > Arthropoda: Insects > Digestive system > Gut ... | reverse complement strand
CGTTTTCCTTTGGGGATACCTAAAGGAAAAGATTTTCAAACATCGTCCTCGATCTCTTGAGGATTTGAAGGAAAGGATCCAACAGGAAATCGACTCCATTCCGCCTGAGCTAACCCGGAGAGTTATGAAGAATTTCCGGGAACGTCTTCAGCAATGTGTTGCCAACGACGGCCGTCTTATGTCTGATCTGATTTTTAAAATCCATTAAAAAACTGTTTTTAATGCACTTTTCAGAAATATATTCAATTTTTTTTCTAGATGTCTTCTTTCACATTTTATACCTCTTCGAATAGTGGGAGATCTTTATGCCCCACCATGTATTAGAAAGTGGTTTGTTATCCGTACGCAGGTTGAAGCACTACGCTTCAACCTGCGTACGGATACCACACCACCCCAGCCAAACCACAACGTAACACCAACACACATCGAACCAGAGCAATACAACCAATGAAATAAGTCGCAAGCTCCTGAGGATGGTTGTACTAACATCCGAAACATGTTGAGCATTAAATAATGAAATAATAAAGCAAGTGATATCAAGTTGGTCTCTCTTTATTCAATGTAACAAAAATTATTACAGTAATCATTTTTGGTCTTTCTTTCTTGAGAATTGAAATTGTTATACCTGACAGCTGGTTAAGAGTGCGTCGGTTGGCGGAAGAACACTTTACTTCATAAATTAGTACGTCTCTTTTTGACTGGCGGGAGGTTGTACAGTTGTTAGGGTAAAGTGGTTGTGGATGGGGTTTTGGTTAAATAATGCGGATAGATGACGACGACAGTTGACATGGGGCAGCGAGATGAGCAAACACTTGGCACGAAGAATGCAAGGCATGACTCTGGAAGAAGTCTGCCCATGACAGGCGCCAAAAGAAGAATTCTGGAAGCCACCCTCTTAATTACGGCATTTTTATGGCAGCTGGCCAGAACACAGCTTGTAACCGGAGATTTTCTTAGCCGCTCAATTTTCTTTCCCATCTTCCTTTTCCACAACTAAATGTTCCTTCAGCTGAACGCCCCGCACTACGCTTCACGTCAAAGAATATCTGCTAATGTCAATTCCTTTCTCTTGACCTGTAAAATTTTACGATGCAGAAAACCGAAGTTCGCTCATATAGAGGCTTCTGGACGAAAGGAAGCATTACTGCAAAGAAATTGCTGCCAACTCCAGCAGTATATAAATGAAAATATCGCCTTCCTACAGCCCGACTTTGTACTAATAAAATAAGATGCTACAGGTAAACAAGAATGGCAATTCTCGATTTCACACTTTCGCCGTGTTCTGAATGTTGTATGCTGTCTTCTGGGTAATTCCCCGGCGTCTGAATTTTATATGCCGACGTTTCGGAACACTGTCTATTCCATCTTCATAGGCAGGTAGGTATGAAGTACTTCATACGTACCTGCCTATGAAGATGGAACAGTGTTCCGAAACGTCGGCATATAAAATTCAGGCGCCAGGAAATTACCCAAAAGAAGGCATACAACACGGCAGGCAATGTACGGATAACGTAACATTGAGGCACGCTCGTACAACCATTGTTGCAACAATAAGTATTACATGTACAAGGACTGTTTGTCTGTAACCTTAGGTACTCAGCGTGAAATGCGCAAAGGTCATACTGCCATCTGTGGCCTGTCCGGCTGTGCATTATTCTTCAACATTATCTCATAAACGGCATGATTTCAAAAAAAAAAAGTTACTGGATATAAAATGTGTGTTTTGATTTTCTCTACAACATTTGTCTGAAACATTTCTCATTCTAAAAAGAACTGAGTGAGGTATGATCAAAAATGTATATTGGTCTTCATGTAAAGTACCCGGTATTCTTGGCAGATATTAATGAAACTTGGCTTTTCTCGACAGATTTTCGAAATGTTCTCATATATCAAATTTCATGAAAATCCGTCCAGTGGGAGCCGACTTGTTCCGTGCGGACGGACAGACAGACATGACGAAGCTAATAGTCGCCTTTCGCAATTCTGCGAACGCACCTCAAGATGTGAAGTTCACCCCATAACAGGCTATGATAGTCCAGAGCGGGACTAGCTGTGTACCTCTGAACTTTGTATAAGCTCGGCGCTAAATGGGGGTGGTTGGTCAACGCCTCGCCCCTGCAGGTTTTAACCCGAGAATGGTCCCGTGAAGATTGTACAGGAGGCTGGGTTGGCTCCAGGGCCCGTCTCGACAGGTGCGGAAATTCTCGCCCCGCACCCCCACCCGGGATTTGATCCCCGGACCGTCCAACCCGTAGCGAGTCGCTATACCGACTGAGCTATTCTGGCCCACAAGAAAATAAGATGTGCCATGCTAAACAAGGGACAGCATCTTATATTGTGAAATCAGATCAAGTAAAATATGAAACATAGGAACCTAAGGACGAATTATGATAATTTCGCACGGTGAAAAAAATGGTAAAGTTGTAAACTGCCTCGTTATATCGGTTCCTACAAACATAATCCACTTACACTAAAAGATCTTATCCATTAATGTTATCTAGCGAAATAGTCGGCGCTCATTGTGAGAACCAGACAAACCATGCAAATAAAAATATAGCAAAATGAAGAGTCAGTTAATGTTACAGTTAACTGTACACATACTTCAAATGCGACTGCAAAAGATTAAACTAAACGTTGGACACAACATTTAAACAATCCCTTCACTAAATATAAGTAATGCGAAAAACTTGGGAAGTACAAAATAAATATCAAATATGTTACATGTTAATATATATTTATATATATATATATATATATATATATAAAGGTAAAAGGTAAAGTGATCCCGTTACAGGCCCGGTGTGGCCCAGAGGGTGGGTAGAGGTACAGCTCTATTCTTCCATGGCCGCGGCATTAGAAGGGGGTGAGTGGTCAGCAGCACGCCCCGGCCGCACTCTACCCCCGGGAAAGACCCGGTACCCATTTTACAGGAGACTGGGTGGGCCCCAGGGCCGGTCTGGACAGGCGGAAAATCTCGTCCCCAACGGGATTCGATCCCCGACCGTCCAGCACGTAGCCAGTCGCTATACCGACTGAGCTACCGGGCACACACACACACACACACACACACACACATATATATATACTGACTGCTGTAAGACAGGTAAAATTAATATAATTTAACACAAACGACAAGCAAAATTCTACATGTTTGTTTGGCTGTGATATAATGAATATTTTATGACACTATTTTATTAGGCAATCTGGAAATAATCAATAAGAACTGCATATAAGGAGGATTACTCGAAAACTCTTGCCCCATATTTCCATCTAGGCAAAAAATAATAGGAGAAAGCAAAAATCTGGTGTCGGAATTATCATACACTCTATTTACAAATCCTGTTTATCTAAGCAGTGTTCATATTTTTCTACGATGTCCACCATCTGGTAACAAGAACACGTATTCCTTGTTGTTGTACAATTAATGTGGGGATCTCTTAGAGCAGTGGTTCGTAACCTTTCTCCACTTGCATGCCCCCTGTCAGGCTATTTCCATAAACTGTACCCTTCATATTAGAAAATGTTTGTAATTAATTTTGTTGCTGTTATTTCAAATTTATGTGTTGTAACTTTAAATAAATATTCCAATAATGGGATTAAAAAGCAACGGAATAATAAGGTGAACAGACAGTGCATATATATATGCATATATATGATGTAAATATATATATATATATATATATATATACATTCAAATCTCAAAAGATACAATGAATTCAAGTAAATACGTCACAGATTACATAAAAAACTACATTACATTAATTAATACATTACATTTGTTACTTTAATTTATTAATAATTGAAACACTTTCATATGTTTTGAAATAATATTCAACTTTTTTCGCGTACCCCTATATATCCTGGTTTGTACTCTTGGGGGTACGCGTACCCCAGGTTTGTATACATCTCTTTCATAACCTCGCCTTCCTCTTCGTCGAGAAACGGCATCGACCAAACAGAAGTCAGATAGGGCCAGATCCGGATTGTTTGATGGTGGACGGGTCCAGAAAAGTGGGATAGACGATTCGAAAAGCACCTCAGAACTTCGCTGCTGTACAAAGACATCACTTAAACAATCAAGGCTTCCCTGCCTACGGGGTAAGGAACAAGGAAAATTGCGCGTCTTCGTATGTTTTAAGACTGCTGTAGAAAAAAGAAACCAAGAGAAAAGTTAAAATCTACCAATGCTACCTACTTTCCTTCACGTGCAGGTTGCTTTTATGAGAAGGAAAAACGGACGAAGCCCGGGAAGCTTCCAAAAACCACGCTCTTTCGAAGATCAGGGAGCACTGGATAGAAATGTACTTCACTAAACGTGTTCTACATAGGACAGTCACTTTCCGTGCCAGTATTACATCCCAACTTCCCGTGTGGTGACCAGGGAAATAATAGTCCCACTGCAGCCCATGCAGGTCGCAAAAGGCGACTAAAATAGGTACCTGGTGCCTGGGGGTATAAATGGGCCACCCCGCCCCGGGGGTTATAAATACGGTGGACTGGCCCTCCAGGTTGGGGGTTAGGCGAAAGCCCGACAACATGTCACCGTAAAAAAACTAACATTTAGGGAACATAAATGTGGCCTCGGAACAGTCAGACTGAGTGGAATCGACCTTGGCAGGGGAAAGGATTAATGAGATTAGGACAGTGAGTTGGAAATTTGAGGGTTGTTTGACCGTGCATCTTCATCATGAAATAATGTGAAATGCCAAACTTGATGCAACAAGATAATATATTGATGTATCCTTAGCTCGACATGTTTCGGGTGTGTATGGTTTGGATGGTGCCTTGGCACGGCACCATCCAAACCATATACACGACCTAAGCAGTGGCACTCAGGACCGCCACCCATCTACAAACTCTGTGCAGAAAACCATATGCTGCAACTTAGCATTTAGTGCTCCGGCTGATGGGCGTATGCACCCGAAACATTTTGAGCTAAGCTTACATCAATAAATTACCTTGTTGCATCCAGCTGGCATTTCACATTATTTCAGTTAGTTGGAAAGTACGCACGTTTTACAGAGCAGGAGCAATGAATGATTTGGTGAAACAGATGGACAATAATAATCCCCAGAGAAATCAACTAAGAGGACGACCAAAAAAAAAAAAAGATGTTGGAACTGTGTGCAATCGGATATCAACAGCTGCAAAATTGATAGCCTGAAACAGGTGTCAATAAAAGAGCTGACTGTGAGAAGTTCATTAAGGAGGCGAAGTTCCGCGTTAGACTGTAGTGCTATCTCAGAAACAGAAGAAGGAAAGAAAGAAGAATATTACATCCAAAGTGCTTCTGGATCTCAGTCACTCTATTAAGACTCACTGCAGCCTCCAGAGTTCTTACCCTCCAGAGTAAAAATTCTTTCGACAGCACTCTTCGCTACACAAGAGTGGATTCCTTTACCTTTGTGTCCTTTTTCTCTTACCTGGAAAACTGACTCACACAAAAGCCGCTCCCAGTCCCAACAGATGGTCAGTGTGCTTCAGATATCCTTAAACCTGAGCTCTAGTTTGTGTCTGTAAAGGTACTTACCGTTCATCGCAGGTGCAATGCATGATGGTGCTGATCCTCCAGTTAAAGAGTCCATACTTTTCCTCGAAAGCTGGGATGTACAGAGGACAGGCAGTATCATGAACTCGGCAACACTTGTCGGCCATTCCGAAACCGCCCAGATGGGTGTATTTGTGGGCAGTATATCCTTTCCCACACCACTTGGTACCCGGTACTCGGAACAAATCCATCAGCTCTCGCTTTCTCCTGTAAGGTTATAACCTATCTCGCTTACCTTGTCTGGTCCTGACAGCTGCTTACTGGACAGAAAGAATCTGCGATAACATCGACAACGAATATTTCACAAACGTCATTAGCTAATCTATTGTGTTTTACTATGTGAACCCGTTCTATGGCTCCATAAATTAAACTGTAGAAGCGTCAAGTGTCTTCGTTCATTACCCGTATCTTTAGACGCCACAGTGCAATGAAACAACTGCTAGGAACCCTACATTACTACGATCCACGTGTTGTCGCGTAAAAGACATAAAACTGCTGATGGAAAACACGTTCAAATAGTTGCCCAATTTAAGATTATCAAAAACGGGTTTCAAAACCTAGAATTAATTGCTCGATACCATTTTTGTATATGCACAAAGAAACGAATGAAATTAACGCACTTTAAAAATCCCTATTCTCTTATTTTATAAAAAAAATCCAGTTAATTACCACATGTAAATATGACTGTCGCAAGATAAATATTCGGTGAAATAATTCCCACTAATGAAATGAATGTATATTTTGAGCGTTTGAAAATGTAAGGGAGATTCCACGATTGTTAATCTTACTCTATGTGATATATATACAATACCCATTGAAAGAATCGCTTAAACTTAAGGTGGGTAGTAATAAAAACAGATACCACGACGGAACGATGTGAAGTCATGCCCCTTACCCTTCATTCATAGTACAGATAAAAAAAAACTTGAAATCAAATTCCGTATCAAAGGTGCATTAGTTGGTGTTGTGAATGAATAATGGACAAATTGCACGTCTCTAAGTTGGTCAAAGCGGCAAGGCTTATGAATTTTATTCGTGGTATCAACTATCCTAACTATCCTGACTGCGAGGTTTCGTCATTTTCCTCAGTCCATCCAAGCCAATGCTGGGGCATAACTTTAGCCCACGGCTACTAATTTTCTTTCACATATCTTCCAGTCATTGTTGTGGAGGCACTCGACGTGGCGCGGATCGTCAGACTGCTTGTACAGTACAGGAATGAAGACACGAGACACTTGCACATGTATACATTAGATATAAACCCCGCTGATACCTCTTACTCGAGTCCCGTATTTCAAATTTAGTGTCTTTGTGAAAGATTTGTTGTCTCAGTTGTGCTGAAGAGGAAGCCGCAGGAATTGTGCTGATGATTCGTACCTTCGGTCGCAGTGACAATGGCTGATGGCGAAGGGACGGTAGTTGAACAAGTGGTACTTGGTGCAGAACCCGCCGATGGAGCGCGGACATTTATCGTGGCGCCGACAGCAACGATCCATGTCGGACAATCCGCCAAGGTCCAGGTACTTACTAGCTAGATTCTTGTGACCACACCACTTCGTACCCGGTGCTATAAATAGATCCGCGATTCCACGCTTTTTCCTGTAATGCCGGAAAGGATTGGGATGCTTTAGTGATATAACGGATCATTCGGGAAAGTTTCATAAAGCACTTAATAAGAGTAGAAATCCTGATTAGGCTTCGCCATAATTCAGGCGGTTTTGTCCTCGACTTCCAACCGCGAAGGCCCGGGTTCTATCCCAAGGCTCTCCATATAGGATTTGTAAAGGATGATGTCGGTGGAACAGGTTTGCTTCCGAGTACTTCGGTTTGCATCTGTCAGTTCTCGTTCCACCATTGCACCATATACGCCTTATTCATGCACTGTCCGGGCTGGTATGTGCGTACAATATGTCCATTAGTGGTAGCCGTACCATTCCTGAGCCAGTGAAGATTTGTTTGTGGCCTAAGTGTCCGTAATATCACCTCCTGATTAATTAGGTTTGGTTAAAATTCTGTAATAACTGAAGATTACAGATAATTTGTGAAGTGTTGTAACTGTAAATTGAAAGGGAACTGGGCCTCACGCGACATATTGCATATCCCTGCAATCTGCGATTTCAGCAGTCAGCATCATCGTCGTCGTCATGAATGACGTCGAAGTCTTAGTTAGACGTTCCTGACCTATTCTACACTGGCGTTTACGACGACTTAGAGTCTTCGGGACGGGGATTTCAGACATGAGGTGTGTAATTTGCATGGGAAATATATTTAAACTTTTCCGGTGGTCTTGCGCTTTAAGACGTAGGTCTGAAACCGCTTGATTGGTGGAACTGCAGGTTCGTATCCCACTGAGGGTCTGGATGTTCTTCTGTTGTGTTTGTTGTGTAGGTAGTGGCCTCTGCGATGGACTGATCCGTTGTTGAAAGGAGTCCTACTGGGTGTGTTTTTCTAATTATGTGTGATCTAGAATCTTCAATAGTGAGATGGCATAGGCTGTTGCGCCACACACACACACACACACACACACACACACACACACACAAACACACACACACACACAGTGTTGAAATGTAAGTAAACTATAATAAAATATATTGAAAACATGAGGACTTATTACTTTATCTTCATTAATCAACAATAAAACCTGCACTAAGTAAACAAAATTAATTTTATTTACCCGTCTGAAGCCTTAAGATCATCTAGATACTGTTTAAAAAAATCATTTCATATTCACAACAGCGTATCCATCTCAGTTATACTGACCAGCCCGTTACGGCGTATTTAGGGAGACAGTCGCTGTTTACTGCACTAGTCACGCTTACAACACGCATTATTTTACATGTCATCCTAAAAGCCGATGCTTTGTGTGTTATCTTTTGTGAAGGACAAATGTGCGTGCTGTAAGAATATGGATCAGCAGCAGATAGCGACATTTCACAATGCCTAACGGCACACGTAACTGCAATTGACAGCACTCGTTTTGTTTAACGAAACGAAACGAAACAAAACAAAACAAAACAAAACAAAACAAAACAATGAATAAGAAATGTGAAGCTCTACAAATCTACAGTGTTATAAAATTTATTTCTGATTAAAGGGAATAGTGAAAGAAGAGTATGAAATCCAAACACAAGCAAAAAATATTTTACCAGAATTCTAAAATTGAGACCCAAGTAACACAGTGGCAGTTTGTAATAGAAGAAAGTAGGCGAAATTGTTAGGTTTGAATCTACTTCCATTTAAGTGCGTTTTCTGTAGTGGTAAAGTAAAGCAACTACTAGTTGAACCTGATTTCGAATTTAAAAGCATAATTGGTGAAATGATTTCCTAAGCGACTTTTTTTTTTCAAGAAAACCTTTTTCAATTCAATCTGATTATAAAAATTAGACTAACTGGAATGTCTTAACACAAGTCGCTTGAACGCCCAACTTCAAATGTACGAGTAACTCACAAACATACGGATGTAACACACAGGCTTATTAATGTTCGTGTAATTTTGCAAAATTTAAGTACGGTAGAATAATCAGTAAAATAAACAAAAATCAGACACTGCACTAGTCAATGCGTCTATTGAATAAAACCATTAATATGACACCCACCTATTTACAAACATCCTCCAAACATCAATGGGCTGTTCTCACTCTGGAGCACCATTATCAACACACGTTGCTTTAAGCACGCAAGTTAAGGTGTCTAGTACTGACACTCCCCAATGTAACGAAATTTCAAGTTCCGCAGATTCGGGCTTAACACAATTTGAAAAAAAGGAAAATAAAATTGAAATAATATTTTTTTCCACAATTCTCCTTGCAGGAATCGAAACGCGGTGAGTAGAAGTTGGTGGAAGAGTACTGTTGGGCGATGTCAAAGGCAGCGAGACGTTAATGCTGCGACCGATCTGTTTCCAGTGCGCCGGATTTTTTATTTCACCTGGACTACCGTGTAAAATACACTTAGGTTGAGTTCCAACTAGCGCCGGAACTTGTGCTTAAGTCAGGGAGTGTCTCTATGAAATACAAGTAAATTTTAAAAAGTGCCTATACGATTTACGATGAAATGTAAATCCTGAGGTAAAGTAAGCATCGGTGTTTTAATATCACCATTAAAAGTTGGTCCAGCTTTTTTACTCATTCGAGGAAAACAGCTCTATTCAATAGACACATACACAGATATTGTTCAATGTTACGTTTTTTTAACTAATTGTGCAAAATACAGGGTTATTCGAAATGATTGTCGGGGTTTTAACAACTTGTCATACACAATTCACTTGAGATAGAAGCATACGTATTTTTTTATTTCTTTCTATGGGGTTACGTCCAGGATCAGGTTTATGTTCCTCCTCTTCCCGGAAGTATCCCGGAACTGAAGGTTCGAATCAGAACCGCCATTGAAACCATCACCGCTGACATGCTACAAACAGTTTGGAACGAACTCGATTATCGTGTTGATGTTTGTAGGATCACAAAGGGTGCACATAAAGAGCACCTATAAAGAATGTAACAAACGCTAGAGTGTTATTCTATTAAATAAAAAAAATACATATACTCCTATCGCAAGTGTATTGTGTATGACAAGTTGTTAAAACCCCGACAGTCATTTCGAATAACCCTATATTAAATGCCTAGACACTGACTGAAGAGACAATGAAATAAACTTATCCGTTTGCTTCCTCAAGTAAAACGTCATGAAATATCTATGTGAAGCGGGGGGCATAGCTCCATGCATTCTCAACCCAAGCACTTGTTGGAGGCAGGCAGTAAGCTTCACGCCTAGAATGCTTAACCTACAAGGGAAATGCTCCCAGTACTCACTGGTTAGAAGGACCGATGGGCCCAATTCCGGTCTGGACACTCGGGAGAAAACTAAACCTACCCTCGATCGTCTTATACGTAGTTTAGTCCCTAAACTGACTGAGCTCTTCTCGTTTGTGTTGGAACCACTATAATTGCTAATGTAAACGCACTGGAATGGTAGTAGTATTAGAAGTTAAACATTCGCCTTGGCGCATAGGATGCAGTACGAAAACTGACAGAGACCAATACCCTCTACTTGGTGACAGGGGATCAGGAAGCTAGGAGGTAGGACAGAAGTGACAAAATGGCATTACAAGAAGCATTCTGAAAGATAGTAATAATTTCAGCGGGACTCGACGTTCTTTCATTTTCAAAATTCCGCAAGGCGCTTCCTTCGGCTTCCTCAGGCAGTAAGCGCGCTGCCACGACCACAATACATAATACTGAAAACAGGACCATTGGTTGGCCAACAGTAGAAAGCAAGGTGCAAATCCATATTGTAGACTTCAGGGACATGACACCGTGGTCTGGTACATGCGTATCGACATTTCGGATGAAGACTACAACCAATCCATCTCCTCGGAGTCATGACGCAGAAGGTCACAATGCACATCTCCACTGCCGGGGAAAAGCTTGTAACATGTGGATCATTTTACGAACTAAAACAAGGCCTAGGTCTCTTAAAATATAATGACCTTCTGGAAAGTGACACCGTCTAATTTGGTAAATAGGTGCCAGATTTCTGGAGACACCTGCTGCCTCCATCTCCTACGATTATAATTGAGGGAGCAGGTACCTCCAAAAAGCTGGCTTGGTTACGCACACGGCGTCACATCCCAAAAAACCGTCGTGTTATTACTCACGGCAGTGAGAACATCCAGGAACAGACAGTTTCTTAAAACTTGATAATGTTGGACAAATTGTGCACAGTACTTTAGTAACGAACTCTTGCATCAAAGCTACAATCTTTCGCAGTTACTAGGCCAAACTGTAGCGTTGTTGCTAGGATAATGAGAAATATATGATGTTTTATTCCCGTCTGCTCATCACTGCTCTCGTGCAAGTAGGCCTCCATTTAGCTCAATTATATATTCGACAAATGACGTCATTTTAGAGCTCACATTATAACCTCATCCGTAAAGTATAGCTGCTAAATTGTAAATCTGGTAAGATATTTTCGTCAAGAAGTATAGCATGAATAGCCCGAGGTGACGTCATACAGTGTAACATGTAGCTGAGGTAAAAATACCCGTGAAATGGTATACAGAATGTTCCACATAAGGTGTTCCAAATTTCAGGATGTTTTTACCTGAGTCACTATATAAACATACAGGGCACGTGGCCGGAAGGTCGCGCGTTCGATTCCCGAAAGTGTCATTGGAATTTTTTATTGACAAAATCCTTCCGGCCGCACTATGGCCCTGGGATCGACTCAGTCTCTGGCGGAAATGAGTACCAGGAATATTTCTGGGGGGTAAAGGCGGCCGGTGTTTAGGGCTGACAACCTTATAACCTTCGTGTGTCGACTATCTCGAAATCTGGGAGTCTCAACCTCCTGGAACCCTCACGGCCTGTAATAGCCCTGCACAGGGATTACTTAAAATTTCATACAAACACAAGACGTAGTACCAACTGTTGCATTGCTTCGAGCGTTTTAGTGTACTTGCATGGCTTCAACCGAAAGTTATACAACACATTCTTTTGTCATACATTAAAAGTACAAAAACTTATGGGTTAGACAACATCACACAAGACAAACATTCATTAAGTCTTAAGCGACTGTGCAATGTATCCGATAACAAAGCCAGCAATTAAATCTTACGATACTGTTAGGTACGAGATTAAAAGAAATGTGTCAGATATTACACGCTAGGAAAGATACATGAATTATTAGTTGTGTTATGTGACGAAGATATAGCACAGAAACACTTCCGGTTAGATAATATCAAACAGCGTCATTTTCGAATTACGTTACCCTGATTGCTGTCCAAATAACCACCACACTTCTCTACTCAAAATCCTGCGCACATTAATAGGGAATTTGTTGTCTTTCTAATACTCTCTAATCATCTCCTCCTGTACGGTCAACGGACTTCACAATCCTCTGTAGTCGCAAATTATTGCACAGAATATTGAAACAGTGAAATGCTCGTAGGGAAGTAATGGTTGATAATCTGGAATATGTTGATGTAGCATTTTTACTTGAAATGACTCAATCAATAAACGTCCTGAAGTTTGGCACACATTAAGTGGAACACCTTGTAAATTATATGTAGCGACGGTGGAAATGTAGCAAGGTGTTTATGATAGAAAAGTATATAGATTGAGTGTTGGGGTTTAAAGTAGTAAACCCAGGACCTACATTTGATTTTGTTCAGTGGATCCATGCCCCAAGTCTTGCAATGGAAAATACATATTGGCCTCAAAGTGTTTAATCATTAATCGTAAAATACCAGTTGAACAAATTTTCAGATACTGTATTGAAATGTGGTGACCCAGAACAGATTTGACATCAAAATAAATTCAGTTCAATAAGGAAATACAAGATAAGATAAAACTAGGTAGAGTAAAAAAGCTTGAGTTTTCAGAATGTAACCCAACCCTAGCATATATTTAACAAGTTAGGAAGTATATGCACAACTAATCGGTTATGACGCGTTCACACCGCTATGAATCTCAACAATAGCTCTCCAAACAAAGCGCATTGTCTATGGCGCTGTTTTTAGGTTATTGTAAAGACACATACTAAATGGAGTACCAGGTTTCCATTTTTGTCACAATGATTTTAAATAACACAAATTGTGATCAATATTGATTAACTGGCTAAACTGGATGACGTTACCTAGAAAAATTCTGATTTCTTTACCCTAAGTTGTGTGTAGGTTCAAAGCACAATAGGAACTGCACATACGCAAAATAGGACTGCGAACGCGCACGCGCCGTTGAAATGGCCCAGTAGTTTTTCATAAAATAATTTAAAATTAAATTTCATGAAGATTCGTTTTTACACCCACACATTCTGACCCAGCAATTTACTAGGTCTTCTGCAAGTATGTGAGCATACAGTCCCACTACCTCACTCCACAGTCTCCCTTACAAATACTAGCAGGTTAATACCGCACAAGGAAATAACGTCTCTGGACTTCTAGGTCTGTCATATTTGTCTGCATTCAACTTCCTTTGTCTTCGGGACGAATATTCGTAAAAGTTCCACTTAAAATTGTCCTACATCAGATTTTGGTTAAAAGGGGAAGAAGATAACAAACATTGTACGTGAATAATCTGATGTATGTTTGTCCGTGCATCGTTGTATAAGTGTACAGAAGAAAATCAACTAGTTGCATCTGAATGGTTTATTGCACTTATAATCTCCTCAACATGTTTCGGGCATTTATATGCCCATCATCAGGAGCTCGAGACTACACTTGTGTTATTGCCGCATATGGTGTGTAATGCATTGGTTGCTGGTGGTCGGCGGTCAGGTGCAGGGCAGCAGGGTATGCGTCCGGGATGAGGGAAGCTGCTCGAGCAATTCCCCTCATCCCGGAAGGATAGTCTGCTGCCCTGCACCTGACCGCCGACCACCAACAACCAAGGCATTACACGTCATATGCGGTAACAACACAAGTACAGTCTCAAGCTCCTGATGATGGGCATATAAGTGCCCGAAACATGTTGAGCAGATTATAAGTGCAATAAACCCTTCAGATGGATCTAATTGATTTTCTTCTCTACGATTATACTTGAAAGGCTGCGTGTTTTATGTGACTGGTCTTTATAATGGAGTCAGCGTTCTCTGTGACGTACGAACCGAGCCCGAAGAAACAATGACGAGGTAAACAACTAGTTTTTCCGGAATAGTTACACGGTATGGGATATCTCGTCTATTCGAGATAAGTAAAGGAAAAAACCTACGTCTTTGTTTACAAAAGAAGTACAAGGAATGTCATATCGGCCTTCAATGAGAGAAGTTAAAGAAACACGACATCGCGCCTTTTACGATGTAAGTACCGGAGCTAGAAAGGCCGGCTAACAGTTGACGATCTAATTATATCATCCAACAGGACAAAAAGGGAAAAATGATTGTGTTTAGACTATATTTAAACAATTCAAGAGAAACGGAGACATTAGCGTAGCACGAAAATAACAGCGAACGCGCCAGGAATGTTGTCTGCAGACATTTCCTAACTTTTTTTCTAAGCTTTCCACTCCGTGCATTCTTGTAGTCAATCACTTCTTTTATTCCATCCTACGTAACAACATTGCAAGAAGCTTAATCTTAGTAATTAGCCAACTCAATGCAAAAAATCTTGTTTTATAATAAGTTTATTATATGCCTGTACATGTTTCGAGCACTTTGTGCTCATCATCAGGAGGTAAAAATTGTATTATACAGCATCTGGTATCATCACAACCGTAGGTGGCCGTCCGGTGCACAGGTTGAGAGAGGGCTCTTTCAACCTGTGCATCGGACGGCCACCTAAAGGTGTGATGATACCAGATGCTGTATAATACAATTTTTACCTCCTGATGATGAGCACATAGTGTTCGAAACATGTACAGGCGTATTATAAATTTATTATAAAACAAGATATTGTGCATTACGTTGGTTAATTACTAAGATTATACTGAGATGCACGGTCAGCAAAACATCAAAAAAATTGCAAAAAGCGTATAGTTCATGAGCAAGTAACGCAATGGTCTCCCTGAAGATGGTGTAACAAACACCGAAAAGTGTAGGAGGTAATTGGTGATAAATGTGTTTATTTAATATATTATGTGCATTTAGTTGAAATACAAGAAATTACTGATTTCCTAACTTGTTTAATAGTAAACACTGTCCTTGAGAGGGTTACACCGAGGATTTGGCTTCTTTGTAGTCTTAAGTCTAGTGAAGTGTGTAGAATAAACTTATTCAAATTTGTGTCATATCATGACACGGCACACTGTAAGAGGTACACGAATTTGTATACGTGAAACACGCTTAGATTGGAAGAGTGCCGTACGTTCTTGGGGATCGTCAAAACATGAACTCGGTCATGTCACGGAACTTGGTAGATGAATCCTAAATGGGTAACTGATACAACACGTCCAATGCTATAGCTGAAGGAAAAATCCCATATACAACAACGGGCATCGGCATTGCATCAATAGAATCATACAAATCGCTAGGATGATAAAAATTGTTGCTTTGTGTTTTAACTTCGCGGAAATAATTGTTGGCCCTAAACGGAATTTGGGTTGAAAATTCTGCGCCTGTTTTGTTTTAGCTTTGCCCAAGACAAAAGTAATGTACAGACCGCTCAGCTCATATAGCATTTAGCAGCAGCTTCCCTTTAGTCAATAGTAATGGTAAATAGGGAGTTGGCCAAGTGCGTACACAGGAAGCAAAACTCAACAGTATTTACACACACAGAAATATATACATACAAAGAAAAGGCTAGGAACCTGTGGGTGATTATCCATTCACCTGACCATTGCACTTAATTCATATCCTTCGTTTCTTATCATATCATGTCACAATATTTTTTTTACTGACAAGTAAATAATAAAGGTGTGTCACCTGAACACAGAGGTACAGTCAGACTATGAAACAGGTATTGAATTATTTGTATAACATAATAACGAGCAAATATGATCTGTAGAGTAAATTATATTATTGAGATAATTTAAATTTTCAATATTATAACTTGTTTTACTCTTTTGTACTCAGAATATAAAAATGTACACATAATGATAATATTGGCCTCCTAATCAATGGGTACCGGAAATCTTCCCGGGGTAAAGAGGTCGGAGTGTGAAGTTAAGTTAAATTCCATCTAGTGCCGAGGTTAAGAGTAAGTGGAGTCATAACACTTCTACCCATATAGGCCTTCATTTTGTGGGCAGGGAAATATTTATCGTGGTAAAATTCAGTGTTAAAATTTTAAATTAAGACACCTGTCAATGATTGAAGGAAAAGTTACCCCTGTGGTTATTTAAGAACCACCCTCTTAGCCTCCGGTTGGGCCTGAGAGTCGGTCTGGACACACAGGCAAAGAGAAAATTGCTGGTAATGGGAATCAGAACATTTGATGTCGATATACATGTGTCCGATATCGATAAGAAATCCATTATGATATCAATCCCCGCCAAGTAACAACTCTTCGTAGAATATTAAGTTTCGTTACAAATTCTCAATATTTATTCCAATAAAAACAGAGTAGATTACAAATATGTGACACTCCACCTACATGATGCAGCCTACATTGACCATCTTCAGGGATGTGTTTTATGTTCTGTTGACCGTACATCTCGATATAATTGTGTAAAGAAAAACCAACTTGATGCACAACTTTTTCTTAGTATATTTCGTCAACCCCTACATGTTTCGGGCATATCTAGGCCCATCATCAGGAGGTACAACCGTATGTATACAACAATTGGTACTAATTATTATTTTTAGATGAATGTCTGTTGTCCGTGTTGGATTAAAATCCAAAACGGACAACAGACAGTCATCTAAAAAGAATTGTAAGTACCAACTGTGGTACACATACGGTTGTACCTCCTGATGATGGGCCTAGATATGCCCGAAACATGTAGGGGTTGACGAAATATACTAAGAAAAAGTTGTGCATCAAGTTCGTTTTTCTTTACACAATTCAGGGATGTGGTTGAATTTAAACATTCATTCCGAATGTCATAGAAAAATTCTGCTTCTCCATTGCAGATCAACCGTTTAAGGTTGTTATGTAAATCATCACTGTCCGTTCTGAGCATAAGAAGAAAGCTGTAAGTAAATTCTGTGGGGACAGTTCAGAGACTTTTTTTACGTTGGGGCAGGCAATCTGTACAGCAAGCAGTGTTCTTTAGAGGGACAACCATTTGAAGATTTCTTTTCGAATTCCACTTACATTTAAGTTATTTTATACAGTGGTCAGGCAAATGAAAAAGTGGTTAAGAAAGTAGAATATTGCGTGTACTTCTACATGCAAAGATTAAGCAAACAACTCAAATCTCAGAATCCGGAAATTAGCAGTTAGGTGTTATAAACGTGTCCACACTCCTCAAAAGCAAATACTAATCCTATATGCCAAGCATGCTTACTGTTCCCTCCAGCTTTCCAACACCAGTTACATTGCGCACTTGTTCAGTACTAGAACTACCTTCACTGAGGAAGAACTTAAAAATATTCGTACTCGAAATGTACATGGTTGGTCTTCTGGGTTATGATGACATCATATGACTACACAAGGTCGTAAATAGTAAGCAGTGGAAGGCTAGAAACATTTGGCAGGCACATTTCCCCTTCAAATTCAGAAAAAAAAAACTGCATTCAGAAAATGCAGTAGCATGCTGATTGGAAAAAAATTTCAATATCTGGCCACAAAGGAAAAATTATATTTTTGATATACACGGAGCTCTAGAAACAATATATTTGGACCTTAATGAAGTAATCGCCAAACGAGCGAAGTACAGTTAGCACTAAAGAATGCAACGAAACTTACAAATTTCTATAATGTAAATGCCACTGTACTGGGTCTTCCCATATGTCAAATAATCTATTTGGCACACCTCCTCCAGCAACTTTACTTCATTTAACCTTTTAAAGCCTGCTGGTTATGTGATGCACCAACAGTTTAACATTCAACAACTGTACGCTCTGCCCACACTGTATTTGTGTGTTTTGTATTTATCTGAGAACAAACAGCGACTTGTGCCACTTACAGCATAAACTGATTGGTTT
>Ga0123352_10006347_pt1 | contig 18071 bp, 11 predicted proteins | sample TergutLab28metaG_FD_89700 | JGI IMG/M metagenome (GOLD analysis project Ga0123352, IMG submission 89700) | Labiotermes labralis P1 segment gut microbial communities from Petit-Saut dam, French Guiana - Lab288 P1 | ecosystem: Host-associated > Arthropoda: Insects > Digestive system > Gut ... | reverse complement strand
TATTGTATTGTATTGTATTTATTGTGCGTTCGTCAGATCCATACAAGGCTGGATATTGAACTTGTCAAGTATTACATAGTTACAGTTACAGAATAGGAAATAAAATTAGAAAATAAGAAATATGAGTGCATTCATGCTAGCATGGTGCAACCATTGTGTTAAGACCATTCCACTGGAGGAGCATCTGACTCTTCCATTCGAGTGCATACTAACAAAAATCTCACTGTAATAATTGTGTAACTTAATGAATTTCATGCAGAACTATTTTAGATGTAATGAGTTGCTTCTTTGCATGTCATTCTATGCATCCTTCTATTCTGTTTCAGGCACATTCCATCCCTTATATGTGCGATTCCAGTCACCACCTGACATTAGTAACTTAAACAATGATTCAGTAGAGAAAGGAAGTAAGTAACTGTAAATCATATACTTTCATTGTGTGCGAAACTATAAATAGATTGAAGTTTACGTGTTGTCTGGTAGAAGTGTACTAACTTTACAGAGAAAGCTGCTTCCTCCTTCATTAGGATAAATGTGGCTTTAATTATTTTAGCATACTTTATGTAAGTTTTCACATGTGTTCTCTGTACAGTGATAGCATATTGGTCTTGACAAATTAAATTTGCAAAATTGGGCACCATTAAGCATTCTTTTTAGTGGATCTCTAGTCCTAATGAGATATATGTGTATTTTTCATGCATGGTAGGCTTCAGGAGAGCTGTGTTCAGGGATCTGGATAATTCTGTAAGACACGATAAGACTGGGCTTCTCACACTAGTGAATACTGGCATTACCATTTTTTGGGATGCGATAATGTGTATCTGATTGATGGGCATCAGTGTTTCCATCTTCTGAAAGAAAGAGTGTTAGAGGCACAACATTGGTACCTGTCTACCAAAGTCTATGGTATTGCATTCAAGGTGACCTAATCTTGTGTTAAGATGACGGTTACATAGTTTCATAGAACTGGTAATGTTATGACACAAAGTGCTTCTTTAATTGTACATATGTGCCATTGCAGTTGGGTGAAACTCCTTGGAAATGCCACTAGATGCATGTGAAATTCAAATGTTTGATGCATTTTAATAGATTCTGATGACTCTGTGGCCATATTCATGATTCATATTTTAGAGACTGTTCAAAATTTTGGTTTAAAATTCCAGAACATTTTGGAGGATGGATATGACTCTTTCTTCTGGTGAAATGGGGAGAAAGGAGAACCCACTCTGGGAGGCTTTATTAGAAACAGCTACTCTCAAAACCTGAATCTGACTAACTAACTATTTAACTAATTAAATAACTACTGACTGATTGACTGGCCTACTAAGTAACTAACCAGCCAACCAACCAACCTACCTACCAACCAACCAATCAACCAACCAACCAACTCCAAGGAGCAGACCCCCCTGGAGAACCTAAGAGGTCCTCAGCTAATCAAGAAATTCTGTGCATTTTATGGAACCTGGAGGTTCATTATGGCATTCACAACAGCGTGCCATGTCTGCCTACCCTGACTATACCAATCCAGCCTCTGCCTCACCCCCAACCCCCATCCCACTTCTTGAAGATTCCTGGACCAGTCATAATATTTCAGAGTCTGAATCTAACTCAGAGAAAGTAGAGAACATGCTTTGATGTTCCCATTAGAAATAGTTATTCAAATGGACACACCAGAGCAGGTTGTTCTTCCTCCATAATCCACCTGAACACTGAAGAGGATGTGGCATCCTAAATGTTGTGGGCTTTGTGGCCTCAAAAAATTGACAGTTTCAGAATTTCATTAATGACCATGACAAATGCTTGTGTTTGAACCAATTTGAAATGTTGCAGGTTTCTCCCTGCTCCCAAACAGACTGTCACAATCCAATCTTGCAAGTCGAGGCAGTGAGGGAGCGGAGCTTGAGAAGCTTAATCAGACATGGCCAACGCCATCTTCTGGACACCACTCCCCCCGGATCCCAAATACTTCATCAAAGAGAGGCAGAAGGATGCTAGAACCGTTAAACAGTGCTAACCCTCACGATGGTAATGTCACAAACTAATTTACACTGAAGAGCACTGATTTAGCATTTTGTGTTACCTGTTTGGTTTGTTGGACAGGAAGGGGTATTTCCTCTATTCTTTGACAAATGGAGCTAATAACTTCCAAGGAATAAAATTGCAGAACACAGAGATATTTATGAAAAATTCTAGAGAAATGGTTATTTGGACACAAACTATTAAGACCGAAGGTATAATATTTCTGGACTTTAACTTGATAGCTATGTCTACAGTATACAGTTAGCACAGATGATAACTGTAAGGGAATCAAGTAGGACAGTTGAATCCCATCTAAACACTCAAAGACTAAGATTAATCTATATCATACATAAAGATTCATTTCATACCCCAAACAGAATGCAGTGCATTTTCATTAGAAAGACCTTTAGGTTATTCTGTTTACGGTGAGGATCACTCGAAGACTAAGATTAATCTATATGATGCATAACGATACATTTCATACCTCAAACAGAATGCAGTCCATTTTCATTAGAAAGACCTTTCAGTTATTCTGTTTATGGTGAGGATCACGAAACGAATAAGTACACTGTGTGTGAGCAAAATGTAAGGTTTGTTATGGTAAACCATGACTTCATCATAAGAGCTTTAAAGTGTTTATACTCATTATTGCAGACTTTTCACCATTTAAGTTGCATTTACAATGATCACAAGTCAGCAATCTCACTACTAAATCTTCTTTTTTGAAGATTTTCCTAATGCCAATGTGCAGATCCTTTGCCTACCATGCTGTGTGTCTTAATGACATGACATAACATTGTGACTAATTGCACTAGAGATGAAGATTTTTGAAGGTTTGATACGATACTACTCTGTTTGAATATGAATGTAAATTTACCATGTAACGAGGAAAGTAGATGTTGTCCAAACCAAACACCAAGTAAAACCTTTCTGATTCAGACTGTGTAAGGGAAAGTGTTGTGTGCATTATGCAATAAGCTACATTAGCAAAAAGCATTATCAGGATTGCTGTTGTTTCACCTATCCTTCATTGGCCTTCTGATCTCCCTGTAATAGTTTTTGAGTTGCAACCTGGAATAGGCCAATGGCTTTGTCTCATAACCCCAAGTTAAAAATAAAGATAGGTGTAAAATATGAAACATATATCATTGTAATAACTGTGACACTTGAAATTTTTTATGAAATGAAAAAACCTATATGTTACAAAATCAGCATGCAAATGATTGTTTTGTGATTCACTCAGAACAGCTTTGTGACCAAAATTTGGGTTGTAACACATAGGTTGAGAAATACTGCCCTACAAGATTTTGTCACTTTCAGTTCTGATGATAATTCAAGTGTTTTCTATATTCAGCCTAAGTTTCTTTAAGGAAGACAACAATGAAAGCAATCACCAATGAAAGACTCAAATTCAGAATTTGAGGCTTGACTGTAAATCTAATTTCAGATTGTAGAATTGCATGTCACAGGGTGGATAGGGAAGAATGTAGAAGAAGGGAGAAATGAATATTAAATCATACCTCCCCATGCTGAATCTATATATACTGGCCATCAACATATCCTTCTAGCATATAAAGTGTCCCAAAAACTAGAGGCAATATTATACATGAAGCCTGAAATGTGAGCCATAAATGCTGAAATGCTGTGCAAGTTTTAGGGTTTCTTGTAGTGGTGTGGATGAGGTATCAGTTCTTCTGGGATATGACATTGTCATAGTATTTGGTTCTTGATGTTTCAATACAGCATTATATTTTATCTTCAAGGGTTGAAGATGGGACCATTATGCCCTCTTGTAACATCAACAACCAAATACACTGTGATACAGTGCCACATTCTGGAACATCTTCATGCCATGCTACTTTATTCTTAACAGCTGCTGTGCATCTCTAGACTGCCATCATAATCATTAATGTTTGAAAGTTAGTAAATTTAGATTGTGACAGTATGATATGCAAGTTGATGGTGTATGTCTTGAAGCTTTTGTGGTGACAGAATGCAATAAAATGTTCATGGGCAGTTCGCTGCATCAAGGTGTGAAAATTATCACTATGATGCAGATGGATATAATGCACAGTTGGCTAACATGAACACAGTTACAAGAAGTGCTAGGGCATCAGATTGAATTCAACACAACAATATTTGCAATAGCTGATGAAGAGTAAAAGTCACCAGATCCAAGCAGCATTCCAGACAACTAAGAGCAAGGTCTTTAATAATATAATGTGTAGATGGTCCATGACCTAAATGGTGATGTGGATGTGAATGAAATTTAGTTTTAGTCATATTTCTGGCAAATATAGCCCCAAACTGTAATTGTTAATTGAGAATTCAAGGTTGTCTAGACAACAGAAAGATCTGCACAAATCTGTGTATGGTATTTACTGTGAGACAATAACTTCCTCACTTCTAAACAATATGTATTAAAATCACCCATTCCCATTCTTAATTAACAGAGTTTATCTTTAATCTGCCCGTTCTAGTTTTTTGTGCAGGAGAACACTTTCAGCTAAGTCCATGGAGCAGAATATTTCCTAAGAAGGCAATAAGTCATCATGTGGTCAAGAAATTGCTTCTATTTTATGAAATCTAGATGTTCATTACAGTGTTTACAAGAGGCTACCACCTGTCCCTCTTCTGAACCAGATAAACGCAATCCATGCCCTTCAATCTCAGTGCTTAAGATTCAATTTAATATTAACATCCAATTATGCTTAGGTCTTCCAAGTGGTCTCTTTCCTCCAGGCTTCCCTACCAAAACCATGCATATGTTTCTGTTTTCCCCCATATGTACCACATGTCCTTCCTTCTTATCCTGATTTATTTTATCCTCTAATAATGTGTGATGTACAGTAAAAATCATGGAGCTCTTCATTTCGCAATAGTCTCTACCATTCTATTACTTTCGTACCTAGGCTTAATATCTTTCCCAGCACCCTGTCCTCATACACACTTGGCCTTCTGTATCCTGTAAGATGAGAGTCCATTTTTTCACATTCATGTCACACAGCTGGCAAAGTTATAGTTTGTGTATTTTAATCTATATGTTTTTTGATAATAAACTAAGATAGGAAAGGTTCTGGACTGAATTGTAGCATGCATTCCCCGAATTAAATCTTCCTTTATTTCTTCATATATGCAATTTTTATATTTTAGTGTCATTTCCAGATATTTTAACTGTACCACTTTTTCCAGGGATTTATTAGCTATCTTTATGTTGTAAATTTTTGTACATTCTGTTGAAAATACGTGAACACAAACTTAGTTATTTATGTATACATGTTTTTGTCTTATCAGCAGTTTGAAAATACTTGCATTTAAGATGCATATGTTGTGTCACTCTGTGGTTATCCCTTCATGTCTTTCTGCACATAGTAACTGCCCTTCCCTTTACATACCACAAACTCAGATAATTGAAAATGAGGGATTTCTTATCTGAATGCATGTCTACAAACAATTCTGCAGAAGAGAACACCCTCAGTGACTCGTATTTGAAGACATTCTGTAAACTTACGTTATGTAGTGTTGTAGGCTTATATGATCACATTGTTTTTATGTCAGAAACAGTCATCGTAAGTGTGACAGGGATATTTTACTCGACCATGAATCTGAAGACCTCCTCCATTTTAATGTTTTAAGTTGCTTTATTAGTAACAAGAACCCATTTTTAGGTATGTTCACAAAATTGGAAAAGTGACTACTAGCTTCATAATGTCTGTCCATCGTTCTGTTTGTCCACATGGAACAACTCTGGTGAAATGTGATATTGAGGATTTGTTGAAAATATGTCAAGAAAATTCAAGTTTCATTAAATTCTGACAAGAATAACAGCTACTTTGCATGCAGACCAATGCAAATTTGTGATAATATGATGCTGAATTCTTCAGAATGAGAAACGTTTCAGGTAAAAGTTGTAGAGAAGATTCAGAACAATCCCTTTCTATTTAATAAATTTATTCCAAACATCACACCATTTGTGAGGGGGGGGGGAAGGCAGAGTGAGACATGCCACAGTCAACAATTTAATATAACACAGAAAAGATGCACTTTGCACGTTGGATAACTAAGGTTACAGATACACACTCAGAATGTTTAATACTTTCCGCTTTTCCATGGAAACAATGGTTATGTGAAAGCATCTTAGTGTTACGTTATACATACATTGCCTGTCTTGTCATTCATTTTCATATGCATGCAGTCTTATCTCCTTGTTTCTATAACTTAGAAGATGTATACTACTAATTCATAAATGTGCCATTGGATAATGTCAGAAGTGACTTTCAGTCTTCTCAGACACTCACAACTCATTTTCCTAAAGTCTAAGCTAATGACATTCCATCTCCTGCTGTATCTTCAAGTATTTGTTTCCTTACAAGGCACCACAACATGACATGATGGTAATTATGGATGGTACTGTGCTTAGGCAGTCCACAAAGAGGTGTATCACCTGCTAGGAGAGTTTCACCTTCCTGCAGGGGACTTTCTCCAGGGCCTTCAGCAGTATCATCCATCCCAGTGGCAGTATCATCGATGCCAAGGGGATTGTCCCCTATGCATGTGGGTGTTGACTCCGGTGGTCGACACAAGGTCCCACCGCTCTCGCCTCACAAACAGAAGGACCGGGTAGTGGATAGTGGCTTCAGCAATGCTGCTAATTGCAGAAATGATGTAAGTAAACAATGCTGACATCATTAACAGGCTGTTGATATTCTTGCGAACCTCAGACCATTAAGTCCATAGCCTGGTCACTGTATTGACTGCATAACCCAGCTGTCTTGATTAAAACTATGAAAAACTACAGTCAGAGTAGGTGGTTTCCTAGCCAGAATGCATGTTAGTCACTCCCACACAACAAATCTGAAGTGTTACAAATTAAGGCAACTTGTCAAGTGAAAGATCACAAGACTCTATTGGAACTTACGAGTAGTATATAAATTATGACATTGAGAAGTAATTGTTACATTACTTTAAGAGGTGTTAGTATATACTGATTTTACTTTAAGAAACATAGTAACTGTGTCTGTAATACTGATTGATTGATGTAAGAGGGCTGTAATAGAATATATGTGTTATTACAAGGAGTTAGTGGTCCACTTTAGTATAAACACAACACACAAAACAGGGGTATTACTCCCTTCCAACGAAGGTGACAGTAACGACATATACGCTTGTCTGCAAATAAACATAAAATTATTAAGAAATGTAAAATATGCGCAATTTACCTACATTTGATATGTCTATAGCAACATTTTAATTGCCAACACTGTATTTTAACTTGATGTATGCACATATTGGACAGCATTTCTTGTAGTGTAGTGCTTTGTAAGTGATGTTCCTAACAATGGCCTACAGGGGCTGAAACTCATTTGAGGAACATCAGAAAATAACAAGTGTGTATTACTATGTGTGCAACTGGTCGAATTAAATATTGCATGTGTAGATTTCTTTTGCACTATAAAATCTGATTGATATCACATAGTAATGGGAACAAAGACAGAGAGAAGGGTTGAGAAATATGTAAATGTGGAGGCAAAAATAATTTAATACATAATACATACAAAAAAAGTAATTCTTTTGAATATTATAAATTACTTTTTGTGTAATTTCTGTTAGTGCTGAGACAAGTTTCTTCTGACATTCTTTCAAATTGCTTGTGTCTGGACACAACAGACCATAACACTTATCAACCAAAAATATGAGTATCACTGAAAACCACTGAGTAAAGTAAAATATACTATGAGTACGTTCTGTTAAAAAATCCATTGCTTTGCAGACAACAATTTGCAATAAATACAATAATTCTTTTTCATCAGGGTACAGTAAACTCTAAAAGTGCAAGGAAAACTAGGAGAAGGAAACGTTCCACAAGTAAAGGAAAGGAAATTAGTGCTGAGAAATGCAACCCAGATCCACAAGCTGAAGAAAGAAAGGAATTGTAAGTACATGAAAGCTATGTTTTTTGGGGATATGCCAGAAAATGTAAATTAAAATTGTGACTGAATTTTGTCAATGTATATATCTCTAAATGAATATGTGTCTGCCTGCACCTTTTTTATTTTTCATTCTTTAAATATGCTGTTATGTATGCTGCTTCATATTTTTGTAGCTGCCTGGAATATAAGAGTTTCCCATACAATATTTTGTTGGAAAAATTTTGAGATATTTTTTAAAGAAAGAAGTATGCACATCCTTTCATATAGTTTTTTTGCTGCTGTCAGCAGATTTCTCTCTTTTATTCTTACTTTAAGATTAAATTTTCTTATTCTAAACAGCCCTCTACTGGACACGTTTTAAAACAGTGTATGTTTGACTCACCCCCAACTAGTGCCTTGGTTAGAGAAAGACTAGAGCTATACCTCTGCTACCCTCTGGGTCTTCATAGACTGTTGTAGGGTGAATTTTATGTTTGATTGTATCAGTTTATGCAGAGTCACGTGAACTTGGCTATGCTTAAAAAGTTGCAATGAAGCAGATATATCATACTAAACTGTAAGACACTCCAAATGCAAAGTGACCTCTTATTGAATAAAGAAGGAAAGAAATTTTTTTGCTCCTAAAACATTTAATTATTGATCTGTAATTAATTACACTAAACACAAATAATTCAAATTGTTGCGTATGCTATTCTACCATCCATCTTTAAGTGCTGGGTGACCAGGGTCATTATCTATGATACTGAGTCATCAACACTTGAAATTACCTTACCACTGTCCTCCATACTATCCAGTGAAATTTAAATCAACCACATTATAAAAGTTACAAAATCAACTGACTGCTGATTTGCACTTGAAAAATTATCTGAAGCAAATAGCTTAAATCAGAAAATTGCTGGAGATATGTTTTAATATTTTAAATAAAATATGGTTGTATGATAAATATATGTTTGACATAAAGGGTCACAATGTGTAACAAACCAGTTAAAACTTGCAATCAATCAATCAAATAAACGTATGTTCAGAAGGATAGAGAACGTCCAAGATAATTCTTATTCCGAAATTTATTTTCTAAGTGTGTGTGCATTGAAAATAATTTAAAATAGTTATTAAGCAGCGGTTTTAGAGGAATATTACATATTTTACGTTAAATAGGACAAGTACTTACAGCCCTGTCCTAACAGTCATATTTATTCGTATTAAGAGTAAATGATTATGACACTTTATGGGTGATCACACTTTAAAAATAACAAAAACAGAGTGAAACAATATTTATTAGTCATACAAGTAGACTGTATCGTTCAGTTGAAAATTTGATTTGACCCATTATGAAAATTAATTCAGACTTTGGTCTTCTGGGTTGAAACAGCCAGTGTTTGGTAGGAAGAATATAAAAATTTCAGAGAATTTAAGGTAATGTCAAAATAATGCATCCTTCCCATACTCAATTTTGCTCTGAATTTGGAGGCAGCTTGTTCCTCCAAAGCATTGGTTTCCAGAATACATGATGTCACAATCTGTAGGACCATAGTCTGAAAAATCAGTATTATTAAAATTTTAAATTTATATGGGATATGTTATTTTATTAGGAGCTAGGACAGCACAGTTAGTATAGGCTACAAGTGGGGCATCCTAGGAACCTTGGTTCAGTTTAGAGCAGGGCCAAGAGTTTTTTTCTGTTCAAATTATCCAGACCAGCCACTGAGCTCCAACCCACCCCCTATTCAATGAGTAATTGAGGCTATTTCTGTGTCGATAAAGAAACCAGGCCATGCAGCTGAACACTGACCCCCATCTAGTGCTAATCATTGATTCATTAGAGGGAGAGAGCTAGTCTCAATTACAGGTCAGTTAGAAAGAGCTAGTCTTGATCACTGGCTGTTTCCAGCAGATCCATCACAGGTTCATTATCAGTTTTCTGAAATTTATAAATAATCCTAGAAAATGATACGATCCATGATATTAAAACTGTGATGCACTTGCTTAAGAAACATCCAGAATTTTTTTTATTTTTTACATTGAATCTATGAATTTACAAATTTCTTACATGTAAATAAAAATTATACACCTGGTTTTAAGAAAGCAGTATGAACTATGTAGTCCTAATGGTAATCAACACAAGAGTACCGCCAATAAAATTGTGAGGAGAGAAATAAAAATAGTTAATAGTCTCAGTAATCATAAATATAATAATACCACTAATTATAATCCAGTAATATTAATGATGATTCTGAAACTTACAAGTGCTAAAATTATACTGTTAACAGTCATATTACAATATTAATGAAATGAACATTAAATGATATTAATATTAAAAACATTTATAATAGTAACTTTCATTAGTATAAATAAATGTAAGGGACATTGTGCAAAGTAAACCAGAACTTATTATTAGAATAGATAACATGTTAAATTCTTGAGAATATATGTGTAAATTATAAATATTCTTCCAATAGTTTTGTCATGTCTTTGTGTCTGCTTATCTTTCAACATGTCACACAGCATGCGAATCACTGAATATGAAATGAATTGTAATGTGATATTGGAATATGTTTATATTTTTATGATTGTTTAATAACTGAATATTTTGTGGCAATGAAGATTCAGATTATGCTCTTGTGGGTTATGATGCTTTGTTGTCTGTTATGTAAATACCAACATTTTGAGGTAATTTATTGCCTCCACCTAGGTTCCTGTGGAATGTTCAGGTCCACCTACAATGTGGCATGGTGTCATAACCCCTGTGACCATAGTCTGAACACTTCCTGCCTTGTACCCCTGAGAGATTTTATATGTATGGATTTGGAGGCTAAACTAAAACTGACATGAAATTCAACAATGAAGGATTATGCTTTACATGTAAAATTACAACACACAGCATTTTCTATGCTGATTTGGTCTGTAAACAAATAAATAAATAATTAACTAAACAAATAATTAAATAAACCAACAAATAAATAACTTATTAAATAAATAAATAAATAAATAAAAGCTTTAGTAATAAAATAAATAATCAATAATACCATATTTGTTAGATTTTACTAATAATAAAAACTGATCTTAAGTCATCAAATTATAAAATGCATATATGTCAAATCAAGGACGTTTTAAATGTAACGTAAGGAAAATATTTAACCATATATTGAATTAGTTGTTGTTAAATATATGTATAATAATAGTGAAATAAAATTCTCTAAAAATTCTTCCTCTTTCTGCCATTTATATGAGATGAGTTTCAATACATGTTAATGCACAGCTGCATGTGGTTTATCACTTATATACAAGATAGCAGCAACTGGCATTTCATTTTGAAATTCAAAAGTTGTTCTGATGAAACTTTGATGTTCCTTAATATCTATCATCAATATTTACATATAAATTTGTCCATATCAAGTTCCACCATACAGAGATAACTATGAAGCCTGATTGAAATGTTTAAAATGCAGATGAGAGAGTGAAACCTAAGATATTGTATTTCCAGGGATGGAGATTAATTCCCCTCAGAGTGTGATCTCTTAACACATATGCGCTTGTTCCACCTTTCCTCCCAATAATGGAAAACCCTCTGAAATATAGCTATTGGAATTGCCAGCAGTTGTTTGGTTACTTTGTGTTCAGGTGTTTCCGTATTATCCAATAATTTGAATATCAAAATCTTGCTAATGCTGTATTTCGGTTTTTTGGGACATTATTCTGTATAGAGTGGTGTACGTACACCAGTCTACATGCTGTCATATTTCTTGGGAATGGCATCTCTATTGTCACTGCTTTTAGAACCTCATATTCCACAAGGTTAAGTAAGGGAACAAAAATCAATCACAAGAGTCATATCTGGTGAGTACACAGACTGTCACTGTGGAGTACTCTTTGTTAGTGCGGACTGAGAGGGCAGGGGCAAGATCATGGCATATGTGCCTCTTCTACAGTTGTTTACAGCACACAGGGGGTGAAGACATGTCAGAAATTGGTTTAGTCTGGCTCTGGGAAGCAAGCACATAATGTACGCTGCCTTCATTATTTAGGAATTCACGGTACCATGCTGCCATGCAGTCTGGAACTTAATATATATGTGGATCCTGGCTTTCCAGAGGTGATTACAATGTTCATGGTACAAATCAGTATAAAGACAGTGGTGATAGCTGTTTTTCAAAATAATAGGTAGTAAATGTTTACTGCATGCCATATCCATATGCCATTCGGAGTGATTGTGCTGACTATGTAATAAGTTGTTAGTAAGGTGAGAAAATCAAAAGGAGAGTTTATTTAAGTAACTTAAATAAACTACAAAATGCAAAATGCAACGATAAAGATAGTTATTGCCCAACAAGCAAAACTAAGCAACAACTATAAGAACACCAAGGTAAAGTTATTAAAACCATATATGTGCATTTGTTGGTGTGTTAATTAAATAAACTTCAAAATGCATGGTGCAACAATAAAGACAAAAGGAGAGTGTTGGGGCATGTGGCACACTTGTGAGTGAGGAGAAATCCTCGACACAGGATTTTGGTTGGGAAACCTGAAAGCAAGAAACCACTTGGAAGGTCTACAGGTAGATGGAAGGATAATATTTAGAGTGATTCTTAAAGAAGTAGGATGGGAGTGCATGGACAAGTGATTGGCTGTTGTAAACAAAGAAATGAACTGTCAGGTTGCATAAAATGAAGGAGTTTGTTGGTTTGCTGAGGACCTGCTAGCATCTTGAAAAGGACTATATATGATGGAGTTGATTGGTTGGTTGGTTGGTTGGTTGGTTCATTGGTTGGTTGGTTGGTTGGTTGTTTGGTTATTTGGTTGGTTGGTTGGTTGGTTGGTTGGTTGTTAGTTGGTTAGTCAGCCAGTCAGTCAATCAGTCTGCATGCCTTTGATCTGCCAGATGCTGTGTAGTGTGTACACTAGGTGTAGCATACTTAGACATTTTGAAGTTACAGGGAAGTAAAGGGACCAGCATGCTTTTCACACATAACAGATTAGCTTCACTTTTTTATTATGTAGAGTGGTAGACACTGGCATGGATGTGCTTGAAAGCATGGCTTAGTCAAGTCAGAGGCATCCATTTGAATGTGCACTGCTGGTTAGATGTTTTTCAAAGTAAACAAACACCTACGACAACTTTGAAGTGTGCCATCCCCGTTGTGTGTATATAAACTAATAAGAGGATATGTGGTCAAAAACACAACTATGTATGTCTAATTAGATGTTATAATCTTAATAACAAAAAAAAAAAAATGTTTCAGCCAGCAGTGACCATCATCAGGTTTTTTCACTTGAAACAATTAAGATCGTTCTATATAATTCATGTGACGGCATGTTGATGAAGAGATCTCGACATAAAACCCCTGTTAGAACATAGTACCCCTATATTGGGTGTGTGGGTGAACCACTTAAATGGTACATAAAAGTATAACCATGTAATATCAAAACTTAGAACAAATGAGGGTCCCGTCTTGGGGAAGCTTTGTGGAATATTTCATAAGGGTCTGGCCTAATTGCGTGTCGCTTCCTTCTTCCCCTTTTGGGGTCTTTTCTGTGGATAGGACTGTGTGTGACCGTGGTGGATACGGTTATCACCTGTGTGAGATGGAGAAAACAGGTGTGTAAGAAATCCTAGGAGTATTACTAGTGGCAAATTAAGACAATATTGGTGTGGGAAATTATGGGGAGAATATGTGAAAACTAGTACTTACTTGTATCTGGGATTCCTGTGTATTTAAAGATTATTGTGGTCTGTCTTCTTGGTTGGTGTGTATCTGTAGGTGTATTATTGTGTGTTTCACTCAGTCTATGTGTGGTTTTTGGCACTGTCACTGTTTGGTAGTATAGCTATTCATTGTATCCCATTACCTGATGGCACTGTACTTGTTGGTCACTGTGGAACGTTTGTGGTGACACTTGTGCTTCGTGCAACTGGTGTCTTCTGTGAGGGTGGTGTTATGTGTTGTAAGCTGTCACAATTGGTTTACTGTATTGCTGTAGGATTTGTGCATTGCTGTTTTAGTTCCTTGTGCGCCTTGCTATTGTTCATTGTTTTGGTTTCGGTTGACTACGTTGTTATATGGGATCACTGTTTAGTTTCGCTGTTCCAATCTGTCAATAACTGTTATGTGTTTATTGTTGTTGGCACTAGATATTCACCGCGTTCTTTATGTAGGTGTTGGGTGGTGTCTTTCTCTATGGTTTACTTCTTACTGTTTGTATCTCTTGCATTCATTTGTTTGTAGGTACTGTCTGTGTTGGGGTGGAAGGCAAGTGGTCTGACCTCTCAGAAAGGGGGTCGGGTTTGTTGGGTGGGGGTTGGGGGTGTGGGTTTTGGGGATTTTATGGCTGGTTGGGTTTTAGCAGGGCCTCGAAGATCTTGTTGGAGGATATGGTGTGAACAAGAGTGAGCAATAGCAAGGCACACAACGAACTAAAACAGCAATGCACAAATCCTACAGTGATATGGTGAAACAAATGCAACAACTTACAACACATAACACCACCCTCACAGAAGACACCAGTTGTACGAAGCACACTAAAGACTAAGTGTCACCACAAAAGTTCCACAGTGACCACAAGTACAGTGCCAGCAGGTAATGGGATACAATGAATAGCTATACTACCAACTAGTGACAGTGCTATGAAACCAAGCACAGACTGAGTGAGACACGCAATACTACACCTGCAGATACATACTGACCAAGAAGACAGACCACAATAACCTATAAATACACAGGAATCCCAGATACAAAGAAGTACTGGTTTCACATATTCTCCTGTTAGTGTCCCACAAAAATAGTGCCTTAATGTGCCATTAGTAATACGCCTAGGATTTCTTACACACCTGTTTTCTCCATCCCACACAGGCAATAATCGGATCCACCAAGGTCACACACAGTCCTATCCACAAAAAGACCCCAAAAAGGGAAGAAAGAAGTGACACGCAATGAGACCAGATCCATATGAAGATATTCCATGCAGCTTCCCCAAGACGGGACCCTCATTTGTTCTAAGTTTTGATATTACATGGTTATACTTTTATGTACTATTTACGTGGTTCACCCACACATACAGTATAGGGGTACTATGTTCTAACAGGGGTTTGATGTCGAGATCTCTTCATCAATATGCCGTCATGTGAATTATGTAGAACAATCTTAATTGTTTTGAGTGAAAAAAACCTGATGATGGCCACTGCTGGCCGAAACATATTTTTTTTTTTGTTATTAAGCTTATAACATCTAATTAGGCACACATAGTTGTGTTTTTGACTACATACCCTCTTATTAACCTACAGCAATGCAGTAAGTTTCTCTCCATGTATTTTCATCCCTGTTCCACATCACTCTATACATGAAAGATTTCATGCTGAAGTCATATTCCGATATAATTTAAATTTCTGTATTAAATTGGTTAAAAAAGAGTAAGCATATACCAAACACAGCATACTGTTTCATGTTAGTGACATTGTGTCCAAAAATTAACTATGCGCATCTTTGATTTTCACAAACTCACCAAGTTAATTAGCTCACAGTCTTTCCTGCATAAAACACAATAGTACAAGAATAGTTTTTCTCCTTAAGTAGATTTCAGTTTCATTGTTAAGCTTCATATCATAACCTGCTTGGTTATGACACCAAATTGTGGTCGAGTGTGGTTTGGTGTTTGCTACTACTGTTCATCTCCAGGCTTGAAGTACCCTGAAATATTGGTGTACCTCTACCAGATTATAAGGCAATATCACAACTAGAAGACACAGTTTTTTTTAATACTAGTTCAGTGTAATCCATGTGTGTTAAGCTTACAACACAAATGTGAAGCTGTTATTTGTGGGGTCACATTATTTTAGTTGTCATTAGAGGATTTGAAATCCCAAGAAAGTGCTGAAACTAGTTTGATTTTGAATTCATCTGTCTTTTGGAATGTGATGCTGTATAGTCTGTTAGAAGTGTACTGACATGTCTATGATCATGTTAGATTTAGGGGGTAGCATGTATATTGATTTTGTCTGTTGGAAGTTCATACAATATAGAACAGTCTGACTTTGCTTGTGCAGCAGAATTGCCCCCCCTCCTATATTTAGTACACTTCTGATGTCTCTGAATTCATTAATTTGCAGTCTATTTAATGAGTCTGTCAGTAACTCCTGCTGTGTGCCACTAAATATTAGGATGGTCTGTCAAAAATGAACTGGCAGATGTGGACAGAATTGGTCTTGGCCTAATTTGAGGTACTGCCCCAAATTATTTCTGGTGCCACGTAAAGAATATCACAAGGAGCCTCATTCTGGAAAGTTTGTCTGTGGACCAAGATTTAAACCCAAGACATGATGCATTTGTTTGTAGAAGACTGCAGCAAAACGTGCTGTTGCAGTAGTTTGAGGAGAGTCTTATTGTTGTCCATCACTTTTAATCACTAAGTACATATTCAGCATGGAGATATCAATTGCTTTGTTTTTATAGCATACAGCTGGCATACCCCTAGATATATTTGCTTGCATGTGTATGTATGTGCATCAACTTTCACCATATTATTTTATTTATCATAGACATATTTTTTCAAAGAAGTACTAGATGGGTGATTTTTGATTCGAAGCTAATTTATGTTCACTGAGAAAGCAACATGAATGAGGAGAGTCAGGTTTGTGCAATGTCTGAATATCAAAATAAAACCATATTGTTTGTGGACAAATAGCCTTGTCACCATGGAGTCAACATGTCTGTCCCTAATGATGGAGGTAGGGAGAACTGACAGTCTCTGAGCCTAGGAAAATTCAGTTTTTATTAGTTTCAGATATTTAGATGCAGTGTTTTGTCTTCTTCTTCTTCTTCTTCTTCTTCTTCTTCTTCTCCTCCTCCTCCTCTTCCTCCTCCTCTTTCTTCTCTCCTCCTTCTTCTCCTTCTTCACCTTCTCCTCCTCCTCCTTCCTCCTATTCTCCTCCTCCTCCTTCTCCTCCTCCTTCTTCCTATTCTTCTTATCTGTCTCCTCCTCCTTCTTGTTCTTCTCCTCCTTCTCCTCCTCTTACTCTGCTTCCTCACCTCCTCTTCCTCTTCCTCCTCCTCACTTCCTCCTCCTCTTCCTCCTCTTCATTCATCACTTCAAGTTGTTCTTATTTTTTAGGCACTGTTTAGTGACAGTGCTTATTATGAAACTGTTAATGACCTCATCAAATCTCCAACACATAAATAGTGCATACATATTGCTAAAAAATTGGTGATTAATTTGTGTATCTGTCAATTCACTACAGTCCCTATTTTGCATGATATAAATATATAAATTTAAACTAAACCTAATTACAGCACAAAACAAAAAGTCTGTAGTACAAACTTAAAAATCTTACTCTCATAATACACAGATCCCTTTTGTTTTTAATGTTAATAACTGTAGATTTGTGGTTTAACAGTATAATGTAATTTAAATCATGGGTTAGTGTTCTGAGCTTGTACACAGATACAGTAAAATCTGGCTGAGTGAGAATTTTCTATTAATTGAAAGATTTATTATTATTATTATTATTATTATTATTATCATCATCATCATCATCTCCTTTATGCAGGGTATTTATACTTATATTCCTGAGACAAACTATGTCCCTTGGGAATACAATGTTGCAGCTATTCTGTTGTTACTATTCACGGTGCTTATATCGGTAGTTCCAGAGTTAAATCTATTGTTCTTTTACATTAGTACTTTCTGAAGTATGTGTGCAGTGCCCAATATGGCTGTTTTCTGTAGTTCCTTGACTTCATGGTTTCCTGGTATGTTGCTCACGTATTTTCTTAATGACTTTGAAATAGTCCCAGTCGCCCCTATTATTACTGGTATCACCTTTGTTTTTACATTCCACATGCGCTATATTTCTATTGCACGGTCTTTATATTTTAGAATCTTCTCGGCTTTCTTTTTAATCACATTTCTGTCTCCTGAGATTGCAATGTCTATTAACATACATGTTCCCTTTTCATTATCACGGATTATGATGTCTAGTTTGTTGTTGGGAATAGTTCTGTCAGTTTGTAATAGTTGATTCCACAATATGGTTACCTTGCCTCCTTGACTTGTTTCTACAGATTTTGGCACATGTTCATACCAGTGTTTTTTGTCCAATTGTACCCCTGTTTCCTTGCATATGTTGAAGTGTAG
>Ga0123352_10006346_pt1 | contig 18074 bp, 9 predicted proteins | sample TergutLab28metaG_FD_89700 | JGI IMG/M metagenome (GOLD analysis project Ga0123352, IMG submission 89700) | Labiotermes labralis P1 segment gut microbial communities from Petit-Saut dam, French Guiana - Lab288 P1 | ecosystem: Host-associated > Arthropoda: Insects > Digestive system > Gut ... | reverse complement strand
AGTTGCCGTGGGGGTAGGGGGTAGTCGTTGGGGGGGGGGGGGGGGGGGGGGTGGGGGGTGGGGGGGGGTCCACAGAATTAATGACACTTCTAAGGGGTCAAATGTGCCACAATTGAAATATTACAACTCCAAAATGTTTCAGGGAGTGCACAATAATTGTACCTATATGTACAAAACAAAGACAAAACTCTATATTTTATACACATAATTGACGTGCACTCCTTACACGTGACCAGAAAAGAGTCAAAATATGTTGCAGTTTTAATATTTCAATTTAAATTTTATATCTAAATATATTCTGCCCATTGCTGGTGTTGTATATAAAGCAAAATGACGTTCAGTTCATTAACGTGTTCACATCCGTCTGTCAAATGACACTACCCTGGTCCACATAAATCCTCGCAACAATTCCATAACCAGTTTCCTTAATATCCTTCTGGACAGCATCCTTCCATCTAAGCCCAGATATCTAACACCGCTTATTCCCTACAGAATTTTCTCGACCCGCCCATTAATTTTTCTGCCTTAGGTACAAACATATTCCTTTGCATCCTGTTCTTAGACAATAAAATGTGTGATATTCCTTGATATACCTAATGAGGCGCCAAGTTGAACGTGAGTATGAAACAGCTATAATACACAAACGGCAAACCAACCATATCAGTAAATTTTTTTTAAGACAAACTGTATTCAAATTTTCACACAAGTCATAAATTAAGTTTCCTGGTGACGCCAATGCTACATTCGTGACGAAAAGCTAGTCTGTCATCTTTACAAGATCTCTATTGTGAACAATGTGACCAGTCGTGTGTGCCCGTCGCAGCAAGATACATCTCACTTGTCAAACCGGAAGAGAGCTGCTGCTGCTGCTGCTGCTGGTGGTGGTGGTGGTGGTGGTGGTAGTGGTAGCACAGAGCCTCGTGGGAGCTATGTGCCTTGTTACGGTATGCTGCTTTGAATTAAACCTTATCAGCATTCTACAGAACATATTCAAGGGTATGGGCCTCTCGCCATACACCTACATCCCTTCTCTTAACCTCTCTGCCTTTCCTAACCTTCAGGTCCCTCTGTGTATCACTGCCTTTGACATCCAAGTCACCTCCACTCTCAACTTCCCCACCTTCCCTCATGAACCAACCCCCTCCCCCATCAGTAAAAAGTGCTTTTACGCTCACTTTGCATTAGATGACACATAAGGATCTGCGTACATAAATGCGTGTTTCAGACCGAAAGCGACAAGAACAAAATGAATTTTCCTGTCCTCTTTGATAACCCATTCGCTGTCATGGGATGTGGTTAAAAGGTCAAGCAACGCGTAATTTCTAGGCCGTATGCCCTCGTGAATATAGTGGCGCCGAGCCAGTTTGCAATTAAATTTACAGTGTGTCCCATGCGGCATTGCAGCAATAAAAATATAGTCAACATGCACCAGTATGTAGTCGGATTGATTCTATTTCCCGCACAAAACATGCCTAGTTTCTGAACAAACTGTTTCAAACGTTTACATTTGATAGCATAAATGAGTCATCAGGGAGACAACGTGACAGTTTGTTTCAGTTAGTACCCCAACGCGTAGGTAAAGAGCAATAAACACACAAAAAAAATAAAACTGGGATAAAATATTAACTACGACAATACTATTCGTCACCGGCTCACTCGGGAATTCAGTCTGATACAGACTATGTAAACAATCGACCTTCGATCTGTATCAGGTATGGGGGACATGGATCTGAAAATAACGCCGCATTTTTTATAGTGGGCATTGCGTCATTGCCCTCACGCTTAACACTGAGTGTCCATAGAGCAGGAAAGTCAGTGATTCACGATATTCTGTATTGTCCTATTTTCATTCGTCCCTAATTCAAGGAGTTCCACATCGAAGAAAGAAAGATTAAGTGTATCGGAATTCGGAATTGGCCATGATTACAGAATGCGGTTCCATTATGTATAAAGACAATAACAAAACAGGCCACAATAGTAATAATAATAATTTGTATAATTTACACTTCCAATTTTAGTAAGCCTAGATACACTGTACAAGAAACAGGAATGAAAATTCAGAATTCAACATATTTAAATGTATAAAACAATAGGCCCGCATCACTCACGTACTATCATTACAGGGAATCTAAAAAAATGCATAACATACAGGTCTGATTACTTCGTGGCGACTCCAGCGTGTCGAACCACCAAGTTGGATGGGATTTACTTTATAGACAGAAATCAATTAAATTATTGAACTTTGTGTCAGAAACCCAAGGTAACGTAGGTTGACCCGTGTTTCTGACGCTTTGAATCGAATATTCAAAAGGCGATCTCACATCAGCCACCATTGACAACCAACGGTCATGAGTCTATACAGTCAGACCGTAGGAGAAATCGGAGTACTCCAAAATGGCAAGACTTAAACCTTCGTCCCGAACTGGCACTTCTATTTACGTACGTATCTGACAGATGTCCTGTCAGCTAACGTAGGAACGTTATCTCGCTTGTTTTGTGTTCGCTTTCATTTATTAATTTGCAAGAAAATAACACCAATTCGAAATACTTAATAACAAATTCATTCGAAACTTCCACTAGCTAACTCCGGTATTTCAAGAGAAGTAACGCAGTTTTAATTTTCCAACACCACCTGCACACCAATGCAGAGCCCCAAATTTTGTTGTTTTCTAGCAAAACACGCTCTGTTATTTACACTTCACTCAAGATATAACCATCTTCTTAGAAACTACGAATAGAATTCAGGTTGTTGTTTTCCACCTGTCATCATTTTCTCTTGAGAGCACGATTTCAAAAACGGGCTGTCCATTTCCACAAGATTTCAAATTTTCACGAAGGTACAGATTCAGATCTTGGTATTCTAGGTTACTCCACTGTGCTGTAGTACGGCAGGCGAGTACCACCGTTTCGGAGCTATATGTAACATCCATCTTCAGGATAAACCCCTAGATATCATAATGCATACACCCATTTTTTAAAAACACTTAGCATTTATACCTGTGGCTGTCGATTTCAGATCGCGCCCAAAATCAGGACCGTGGGGCCCTACGTAATATAATAAAGGGTAATTATTTTTTCAAAGTGACAGAAAAAATAAATTTGCCCCTGTGCTTATTAAGCATCACGACATGACCGAGGGGTAGAGTTCGAAGACTTCCTAACATCAGGCACCAGATTGACGTGAATGGTCAGCTTCTCGCCCCAGTGCCCAAGAAATGACATAAGACGATCAGAAGAAGAGAAAAATGTCTTACGTTTCCGACGTCTCGTTCTTTCAGGCCGTAACATATTCATTATATCGGCTGACATCCCGCAGCCCATCACTATCCTATCTAATATCTTAAAATGCTTCAAGTATCAAATGTGAGGCCTGAAGGGTCCTGTTAGTCATCAGATTAGCACGGCAGAACAAGACTTTCGACGAAATAAAAACGTGACACCAACTCACGTTTTTTATCATGAAAAACACTAAGGAAATCTATTCATAAATAGTACTGGCATCTCTTTACAAGTTGCTTTACAGCAAATTACATCATTATACACTTTTGTTTCAAGGTCACGATATGCTGTGTTAGTGGAATAATTAGTGACAAGTACGTCAAGTTTTTGCCCTTGCCGTAATTACTTCAAAAAGACAGCATCACCTTCATTACTGCAAGCCAACAGCATTTAACCTGTAGTTTCAAATTAGTGCGTCGTTATGTTCTGTTGCACTCCTGTCAGTTAAACGCACAAACAGTAATGGGAAATCGTGCTATAGGACTAACCCACCCGAATTATGGCAAAATATAGTTTCTGTGAATTATGCATCAGTATATACGGTAACTTATCCCGATATCCGTATGGTCTGCAGCCGCTCGATTGCTGGAATCGCGGGTGTGAATCCTTACGAGGGCATAGATGTTCGTCTGTTGTGTTTGTAGTGTATTATGTAGGTAGCAGCTCTTGCGACGAGCTGATCACACTTTCAGAGGAATCCTACCGGCTGTGTGTGTGTGTGTGTGTGTGTGTGTGTGTGATCTAGAAACTTAAAAAATGAGACTGCCTAGGGCCGAGTTGGGCTGCAGCACCACAGCAAAACAAATACAAGGTGACTCAGAAGCAATCTTCTTATTCGTGGACACATGATTCCAAAGTATTAAAAAATAAAAAAAAAAGAAACAAAAGAAGGAAATTCATTCACATCGGTCTAATTCAGAAAGGTGAAGACATCACAGCACTCTGAAGCGAGAAAGAGACGTATGGGAAATAAAACATTCAATGAAACTATGCACATTTTCTTCATCAGATAGTTCAAGACAATAATGATGCATCGTCGTTAATATATTCAAAGCGTCCTCCTGCAAGTGGAAAGAACAGAACAGCAAATTATTGTGGCAGTTGGTTACATTGCAACTAACTGTATACTAATGTGATATGCGGAGACATTGAGGAATTTCTGTAACATGACTGATCACAAAATAACAAATACTTTGTTTCTAAATTTATTTTAAATTTTTGCATTAATTTTCCTTATTTCAGGCGTGTCAATCACACGTTTCAAACTTGTAAGTTTCCTGACACTTTCAAGACTGGGAAAATTTTCACATGAATTCTTTTTACTCAAAAGCACTTATGTAAATCACGAAAAAGGTAGAATGAATCCAGAATCATCCTGTTTACATCAGTAGTGCATTAGTTATAAAAACACTACTGAGTGGAGTCGAATTTGTAGGCGCAAGAGGCTCTAGTGGGCCAGGGCCTCATTATTGAGGCTACATGATCACACTCAGGAAGAGTGATCAGCTCGACGTAGAGACCTCTATCTGACGACATTCGACACGCACAAGAGAAAGACATCCCTGCCACCGGCGGAATTCGAACCTCCAATCCTAGCGAGGGAGGGCCCGCAGACCCACTTTTTAGACCTCCCGGCCACTGGAATAGGCGATTGTAGGCAATACACATTAATACTTTTACATTATGCGTTACCAAAATTAAGAAAGTATCTGGCTAGATCCTAGAATGGGACATCGAGCAATTCCTTACAACAGAGTACCACAATTGACAGCCCGCTCTGCAGGGTCACACAGGAAGCGAATATATGGAAAAGAATAATTTTCCTATAGACGTAATATATTGTTTATATGAAGCTATCCGACAGTCTGCTTGATAATGACTCTATTTCACAAAATAAAGTGTTACGAATGGCTGAACTACATTTTATTTTTGGACAAGAATTTTTCAAAGATTGATAAGTTACGTAGCTTTTAAATAAAGTGTGGTACAGGATTACATTCAAATACAAAGCACGACCTCTGACTAGAAACAAATTGCAACATTTCAAAAATTTCTCTGCTGCTACAGTATCATCCATACCAGCATTTCCCAGTCTTTGTTCCAAGCGAAACCTCTAAATAATTCTTCGTATCCTTTGAACGTCTCACGTACAGGCCAGAAACACCTGATAGGGGGAGCGCATTTTAATTACTACTAAATTATTTTTAAAAATATCTGTAAAGAACTGTAGGAATAAAACCGAAGATTTTCCCGTCTTTCAATGGATATTTCGAATTGTTCACAGCATTTCATAATTTCAAAATTTGTATATCTTTAATCCACGATTTCTCGCCGAACCCAAACGATGTTCCGCGAAACCCTAGTTTACAAGGAACACTGAATGGAAAACGCTGATCCACGTCAAAGAAGTTTTGAGCAACGTGTCCTGCTTATAAGCATTACTATTTGGCACTCGAATTTCATTTAACTCTCTCTGTCTCTACACCCTTTCTTAACTTCTCCCTTCTGATTGGCTGTAATTAAATAACATTTTCTTTTGAAACATAACCTCACTTGCACATCTACTTCCCCGCTCATCTTTACCTCCTCATATCAAAATTTTGCACTCGGTTAGTTACATAACATTTCGCGCAAAGTTCGCTAAACTTCTTCACACTTCCCACCACCTACACCGCCAAACTGCAAACGAAAAATAATATATTCTGCCATTTCTAGGGTGGGTGTAAATAAAGTACAAATAGCAAACGAAAGAGATTTTCGCTGTTCCTCTGCAGGTTCGTGCTCCGGTGTTCAGGTTACGAGGTTATAGGTTGGTTTTCGTTCTAGGAGGGGTTTTGAAGTCGTCTGTTGCAACCAAGACAGTATACGGCGAATAGAGAGAGAGATGTGGAATTGGCAAAAGCTTTGCAGTCGCCATATATTATCACAGCGATGGAGAGACTCCAAAGTATAGACCAGCTAAAGGCGAAGAACTGTGACGACGACTTCTTGTCGTTAAAAAACCAAGAGATGTCACTGTGGCAGATCTGAGCACATATTTTCCAAGCACTGCAGAACGTCTAGTTCACCTCGCTTATCTTAAGACCTGTCATCGGGGATTTTACGCTTCCGAATCCTCGGGGGAAAAAAGTAGAGGCTCTTGCCCTTCTGTAGAAGCAGTGAAAAGGAATATTTCGTAAATATCTAAGCCTTCACCATCTAGACTCAAACACGCGGCCATTGCTTTCCTCCCACGTACATTATATTTCAGAGTAGAAAGTACCGGACTAGGTTACGAATAGGATAGTACGGGGTTCAATTCTACGCAGGTAAGAATCTTTTATGCGAAAAGCCAAAACCGGCTCTGAGGCACACCCATGTTCCTATTCAATGAGTAATGAGGTTTTCTCCACGCGATTAAAGCGGCTGGGGTGTGAGAGTTAACACTAATCTTCATTTAGTGTCGAGGATTAGTGGACCACTTTATCTTCTTCGTCTCAATTCACAACATAGGCATGATGCTTCCTTTAACGTTTCCATATTTCAATAAATCTAATTTACTGTGGAATGTGTCAACACAATTACAAAGCTTCATTGTCTGAAATGTTTGTTCGCATAGAAATTTGTATCAAAGATTACTATATAGCCCAATTGTGTCCAGATTTGTTTAGAAACTTTACTGTTTTAATTTGAGTGGTATCACATTTATATCTTGGCCCTGATACTGATGTCTTGTTTTGGGTGCTTGCGGTTCTCTTTCACTCACACATACAGTAACTTCAATTGCTTAATTTCATGACCACCTACAATGTGACAGTCCACGTGTCTCTACGACGCCAGGTAGCCGCTGTGTTTGAAACTATAATGAATCGTTTCCACCCGCTCCCCCATGGCGCAACAACATCTAGTGGACCAGGACCTCCTCATTATCGAGGCTTCACGATCACACCCAGACACACCACACTCGGTAGGACTCCTCAGGACGACTGATAAGCCCGATGCTGAAAACTTTATTTGACAACATTCAACAAAGAAAAGAGACAGATTTGAAACCGCAGTCTCAGCAAGCGAGCGGATGGAGAACCACGTCTTGAATGGCGTTGCCAGCGGGATTAAGGAACCATTTGTTGATCTGAATAATCCATCGCAACACCCTGTATTTCAAAATCGGCCATTATGTTTATCGTCAAGCTTACCCGCCTTTAACCGCTCAAACCCTATAATCTGATCACGAACACAGGGTACTTAACTTCTTGTGACAGTGGAAAAAACTTCAAAGTGACGACTCTTAACAAAGTCATATTCTATACTTACGGAAGCCGAGGTACTGTTGTCGGCATACTGACAATCTACTGGCTGGGTGGCCCGGGGTTCGAATTCCGGCAGGGGAAAGAGATTTTCGATTCGCAAAAACCGTTCTCTGCCGGCTCTGGAACCAAACCAGTTTCTGATTCAATGAGTGACGGGGTTCTTTCCCTGGGGTAATACAGCCGCTCCAACAACTGCCGACATCAAGAATGAGTGGAGCAGTACCTCTTCTCCGCTAATACGCCTTCACGGCATTCTACCTCTGTAATCCCAGTTCTCTACAATTCTTCAGCCACTTTCGCGCAAATTCATTTAACACAAAATTCAAATGCACCAGCCTCTCGTCCAACACTGCCCGCAATTACAACGTATAATGAAACACATTCTCTTCACATTAATGAATACTTTACCAAGTACATCATTATCGCAGTGACAGGGCTGCATTTATATTTATACCGTATTTAGACGGACGATTACAGTTTTAAATTTACGTCATACGAACACTGTGCACACAAAAAACTGCAACAGACGATCTCCATTCTTTTACCAGTTATGAGCTACTACAGCTGAAGAAAAGACAGGTGTATATAAATTATAAATTTTCCTTCAAGATATCAAGTTCAGCTAAAATTAAAGCTTTCCTGAATAGTTACGGGCTAACACAACCCTATAGAAAAGTACCAATATTGATTATTTCTGCAAAACGGCACTAAAACTTGGTAAGTTATGAAGGAGCTGCTTGTTTAGAGCACTTTTGGAGGTAGGGGATTTTACGACGCTCCCATTATCACAGACCTGTACAGTGTCGACCGTCGAATTGCAAAGCTTTTGGACGGAAGTGGCCGTGGATTAGGCGTGGTGTTACGATACCAGGATTTGCCTGGACAGACTGAAGGAAACCACGAGGAACCTGTCAGAGCAGATGATTTCCTGGTCCAGACTCAAAACTGATACCTCGTGAATACTAGCTGAAGAGTAATCGCCTATATGAAACTGCTTGGTGAGGCTGTATGTTATAGAGTGTCGAACGGACATGTTGCCCTTAACACGAGATCCTCTTTTCCTCAAAATTAGCCCAGAAGATAAATTTATTAATTGTTTCATACATCGGTAATAATGTACTGTACCTAGAAACTATGTAATAAATTTCTTACAAAATGCACATAAAATCATAAGGCAGATTCATTACTGTACTGCCTAATTTTAACTAATTTGTAACAAAATAATGTTTAATGGTACTTACTGTAAGATCAGATGTGTACTTCTGTGTTCCCATTTCCGGACAACTAATATTACAACCTATCGAATTTCATCAAATTTCCTACACACTCTGCACTATAAGGAGACCACTCCACATACTTTTAGAAAGCGATATTTTAAATGCAATGTTTCTGCTGCGGCCGGATTTCTCTTCAATTTAACTGCCTACTGCGCGACACTGTTTTCCATTTAGACAAGGAGTTTGTACGTTTAATGGGATAATGTTGTCCAGGTTTTGGAGAACAAATTATACCAACGTCGGTATTCTGAAACGTCGCAGTACAGTGGTTAGTGTAAAGGATTTGTGTTCGAGCGGTCCTAATTCTTAAATCTCGGCTCAGAAATCGGCAATCATCAAATAGGTTCTTTGTACCCCTGTTTAGCTCCTCCAATTAAATTCCAGGAGAGTTCCTCGAACCAGCTATGGCCAATTCTTACTAAAGCCTTCCAAATTCAGCACCTATCGCTGGAGTTACTGACAGCGTCATAAAGTAAACCAGTGGAAAGTAAGTCCACCGTCGAGATCCGAGTATGTAGAAAGCTTTAACACCGTAAATGGTAAACAGCTGTCAGACTTGTGCTTCTGTGGGACAGTTCCTTCATTTCATTACGAGTTACTCTTAATGTCCAATCCGGTAGAGTACGATGACCCTTGCACCTTGTGTTACCAGACAAAGGATTTTGGTTCACGTCTCACATTATAAAAAATCTTCGTCAAAGATTTCGAATACTGTTTAAATCTATTCAGTACTACCGGCATGGCTCTTAATTTCTTCTTCCGCCAGTAGTTTTCATATTACCATCGAATCTATTTTCACCAATGGCCGTTTAAAAATTAGCTCTCTTCCTTTCTTGTACCTACAGAAAGTTCAACGCCATAAAATTTTATTCTGTCAGGTGATGAAGATATACAGGGGTACATAAATCTCGGACGACAAGTCATCTGACCGAGAAATTTCCTTTTACTTCAAAGTCGAATATCCGTCGGTCCTCAGCATGGAGCTTGCTTGGTATCACCCGTCTGGCGTCTAGACTTTTGAGATATCTGCTAAATGTTTGGGAAATTTGTGCACCCCTGTTGAAGTGGATAAGAGTGTAATATACGGAGAAAACTGCACCTATTTGTTACTTCTACCACAAAAATTCCCGCTGAAGACTTAAAGGGAAAAATTGACAAATCCCAACTCTAGCTACAGTTCCCACTGACGGGCGTTACACTTTTTTTTATCTCAGTATTTAAGTTACGCTGTTGTACTATTTGCATTATACACCTTGAGGGTTACTTCTAAATCACGACTGCGCTGAATATGCAAGCTCTGAATTTGAAGGACAGCTTGACACGAACAGCAGCGCTGCTAGTTCCACAAATAGCCGTCCTCGGCAAAGTTCTGTGCTCTAATCCAGACTGTGGCTCACGTACCTCCCACCTCCATACCGTTGTATCGTCACAACTAAAGGTAACTCTGCACCATAACAAAAAGACAAAGCAATAAACACTGCCCTGTTTATACTACTAAATTGTAGAAAACATTTACACATTTTAAACTGCTCCGGTACCTATTCAATATTTATAACATAAAAATGTCACTGGCAATAGGTAGAGTTTTGGGCTAAAGAACAGAAAACCGAGTGACACCACCTTGAAAATTCACTTTGCATCAAACTGCACAAGGACGCGTGGATATCTTGTAAAACAGCACAGGTGCCAGATCTGAGTAGCTACCACTTATTACGTAGTCAGAAAAAATTGTTCGTAGGTTCTTTAACGAAATTAGACCAACTACAGAGGTTATGTTGGGGCAACTAAAATGAGACAATGATGTACAGAGAGTTAAAACGACATGAAACGAAACGATAGTCACCCAGTCTAAAGCCAGGTTTACTATTCAGCGACGTGCAACACAGACCTGAGGACCACCACAGAAACAAGCAGCAAAGGGCATAATAGCCAACAACTTAGACCGAGATATAAACGGATTTTCAACGCAAGTCAGATGTGTTACCGTTACGCCAAATTTCTCGGTACTAAATTACCTACTAACCACTCAATCAAGCCAATAAAACTGTAATTTCGACACTTGGCATTTCGAAGTACTAATGGCAAGTCAAACTGGAAACCCTCTCCCGACAGCTGATGGCATTTGTAACTCTATATGTTTGCTCTAAATCCGCAATACTTGACATGACCTGCCTGACATATCAACACCCATACTATGACGGAAAATCCAGTACCTGAAATACCAACCAGCTCTCTGTTACTTGCGTCCGGTACACGGCTGTATTAATTATTCAAAACGTGACATTCTAGTGACGTACATGTATCACGTTTGTTTCAAACTACTGCTGTTATCCCAAAACACCGAAAGTGTATAGTGCAATGACTCTATACACCTGAGTAATCCTTTTCAGTAACAGAAACTCACCATTAAATGTTGACACAAGAGACGCATAATAAAATGAATACTGAGTTATAAACCCATTCAAAAGCGCAACTCCTAATAAATTTTCATCAAAAAGTATAACAGCGTTGAAGTTTTGACAAGCTGAATATTTAAAAATTAATCCCCCTACGCGAAGGTAGCGGGTTCATATACCGTACAATGAAGTTAATTTATAGCATGAGGATGGTGTTTTGTTACGTTAAGTAGTCACTACACACGCTTAAATATTGATCTTCAGCTGGCGAAGAAACTGAAGATGTCTCGAGTCTGGACGCCTGCATCATTAAACTGCGGACTGCCGTCGTGTATGTTCTGGGTTTAATAAAGTAATTTAGTTTACGACTGAGGGGAGTCTTAAAAATATATTGGCGCTAAGAATGAGGAAGGAGTAAAGAAAGTTTGGATCTGGGTGTCCAAAAGATTGTGAATGTGCACTTCTGAGCGTGTTTTTTAAGGGCCATAAGATTTACCTGGCTGTTCATAAACGTATAAATAGCAGTAAAAGGTATAAAGGCATGAGAGGAAGATTTATGTCCGTCCGTTTGGCAGTCTGCAGGTCTTCTCATTAAAACTTCTGAAACGTTTTCCACGATAAATTGGAACATATACTTCCATTTTTGTAACACGTCCTTCTGCAGAGTTCTGAAGGAAATTCAAAAACCTACAGAAGGAATTCGGTATCAGAACACTAATTGGTCACTAATTCTGAACAGACTTATTATTAGATCGGATATATTTCTTTATAAAAACTTCCGCAAATTGCTGTAATACCAACTAATTTCAAAGAATAACAGAGTAAAATTATCACATTTTGTAGTGATATTTCAATTCCGCAACTTAACTCCATGCAGAAGATACTTTCTCTCAGTTAACAAATTTCAAAATTTCCATGAATGCTGAAATTTCTTTACCCTGCTGTTAAGAGCCCATCAATTTCCGGACCAGATGAATTCCAACATCCCATTTCTACAATACTCACTTCAAATTTGTCCTCAATCATAAGCATAGATAACAAACGTGGTCTCCTCGTTCAAGCTTCCCAATCAAAATTTTGTATGCAATCTTATCGCTCACGTGCTTGCTAAATGCCTCACCAGTAACAAAGTATTAAAACCTCCATCTGAAAGGCTGAAGTGACAGAACATTTACTGATTCTAGATTACAGGACTGACAGATATTTTTGTGTGATTCTTCCACGTATGTTGAGGTGAAGGTACATCAGTTCTGTAACAGGAGGACAGCAGAAATATTCACTGCGTTACAACTAAGTGACTAGACCCGTGAGAGCGACTTCTTGTATACGGGTTAGAGTCATAACATACATGCCATTTGGCGGGAAATTAATTTTTAATGATCAATGTTCTTACTCGTCGACAGGCTTTAGGATACATTTTCTGATGTCAAATATGAAGCAAGATTAGTCTGCAGTATCTGGAAAATAATTACTTTGTCAACGTGGGGGCATCAATGACGATGTCAAAATCAAGTCTTTCAAGACACGAAGCGGACAAGCAAATGCATGAATGTCAGCTTGGAAATATACAGTCATCTTCCTCAACAGTAACACGATATATGTTTGCCAGTTTGTACTGGACTTCTGTAGCACCCTATCGATAGGAAGTGATGTTTTAACTTTGTTACGGCGTCAGAGAATATTTAAAATGTAAAGACTTGGCGCCTCATTGTCTTTATACCGGTCTCGGCAATAACACAGAATCCGAAACACAAATGACACGTCATGATGATAAATGATGCAGTTCAGGTAAGGGATGTAGCAGCTTCCCTTCTAACAACCCAAACACAAGCGATTAGTACATTATCATTATGGCTTATGTTAGCCGACGAGTGTGAGAAAGGCGAAACCTCGTTACTATCTGAAGACTGAAATTCATCAAAATGTTTTACAGTTACAGGATACGCGGTGGCGTACGCCGGAGGGTCGCGGGTTTCGATTCCCGATAAGGTCTGAAATTTTTCATTTACTGAATCCTTCCGGCCGCACTCTGGCACTGGGGTCTACTCAGCATCTAACCGAAAACAGTAACAGGAATACATCTGGTTAGATGAAAACGACCGGTGTGTAAGGTTAACTACCTGACACCATCCTGTGCCGACTGTAGAGAAATCCTGGGAGTCTCGACCTCCCGGAACCATTAGGGCCTGTCCAGGCTTCTACAGGGATAGCGTTACGTTATAGAGTTCTACATAAGTTTGTGACGAAGATGTGTAATGTAACTCTCTCTTTTTCCCTCTTTCTCTCTCTCCTTCACACGCACACATAGAAGGATGTTTTCCTCGAGTCCAATGTAACAGACCCAAAAGAGTATGCTGAACTTTTATTTCATCTGACGATGACAGCAGAAAGTTTCCCAAACGCTTTTTGAATGAAAGACGAGTTATGAAAAAATGCAGTGTGTTAGCTTCGGTTCAAAAATTTAGTTTATTAAAAAGCTAAACACGTGTACATGTCTACGTGACAACCACATTACACCCATACACACCCACTGTGTGAAAATTCATTTTCTTAATTTTCAAGTAGGTGGTACGGGTCGTATTCGACGCCTTAATACGTTGCTGAAATTATTTTATGCAATTTTTTATTCTATTTAGAATGAATAGAGGTCTCATCATATGAATGGAGGGATACTCTTATTAGTAAAACAAAACTACGTCACACGTTGAGCCTAATTCCGGCTCCAAAAAGTGAAATACTATTCTGCATGCACTCTTCCAGCAACAAGTTGTAAATATTTAGTCGTTATCTAACGTTCTCCGAAATTCAAACATTTTTTTTCACACCTACAGAACACCGTAGGCTGACAAATATAGAACTAGCATTTTTAAGCCTTCCATTTTCTGATGTTTTAATCGACAATTTTAGTTCGCAGCCATTAAATATGATAATGAACGTGAATTATTGTTTCACAGAGTTTTGAAAGAAACAGTACCTCGTAATGGCAGTTACTCCCACTGACAATTCGACCCTCGCACCTGTTCGTTTTATTTCAGCTTTCAGTATCCTGGTTCGAGCATTAAGATTTGTAAGTTAGTGCTAAGTCAGTCTGCACTCACGTATATTCTTTGAGAATAACTTACTATAATGTTACTATGGTATGTAGACTGCGGCTTGCTTCCAATAATAAGTTGATATATACATATATATATATACCTCATAAATCGAATGAAAACAGAGCTAAAAAAATGGTGGCTAAGGGGAAAATAGCTGTAACTAAAATCAAACAAGAGATATTCCTTCTTATGGGCTGTTTAGTAACTTAAGTTGGTGGTTACTTACCGACGTTTTGGGACAGCCTGTAGGTCTAACCTTCTAAAATAGGAAGTCCAGGAGAACATTGGGTTGACAGGCTGCCCCGCAACGTCGGTGAGCAACTACCAACATACGTTGTTCCCCCCAAAACAGAAGAGCTAAAACCTCATCCAAAACTCGGCAGAGGTTTCAAATCTCACATAAAGAACTTGTAGTCTTAATTAAAAAGTGCTATTCGAAAGTCTGTGACGAAATTTCTGCTAAAAGCACAAGTGCACGGACTAGACAAGAACCTGTTTTATGTAACATGAGACTGCCAAGTACCTCCAGGGACAAGTTCATTACTAACTATTCTAACACTTAAATGTTAATAATAACTTCCATTTTACACACCGATAGTCTCGGTTTTGAATCCCCTGAACTAAGAACGCTCGTAACTGCGCACATTCCTAATTCTGTTACTTGCTGGCGGCACCGAAGCATGCAGCAGTCCATTTGCCCATTAAATTAAATTAGATTATGGCGACATAAAAGAGAGGCTGCTGTCTTTGCTGACTTCCTTTCCCGTATCGCACGAAATTTCATTTTTGGGTGGTCGGGTCCACTGACATAGTAATACAAAGGGCGAAATATTATGCAGCTGGGATAGCGTTGTCGGTACAGTAAATAAGCTACTGGCTGAACAACCTGGGGTTCGAATCCCGGCATACTAAAAAGATTTTCCTCTTTTCCGATGCATTTAGTTCCGCTCTGTGGCCCAACCAGGTTCCTATTAAATGGCTACCGGGGTTCTTTCCCGGGGTTAAATTGCCTGGGGAGTGAGGTAGATCACTAAATTCGTTCTAGGTTAAGGACGAGTGGCACTATACCTCTATTCCTCCTATCTGTCTTTTGGCGCGGACAGGGTTACCCTTACGGTGAAACATTGGCATCAACTGAGACATTGATTGGCACCGGTGATAAAAGATTCATTTTCTGCATCAACATTTGGAGTCAGCTGTAACTCAGTAGTTTCCCACTATAATTCTTAACCATTTAAAGTCAAGTGATAGCTAAATGCACCACGTAATGGAAATCTCAAGAAAATTTACTGTTTCGTAAAATAAAGCAGAAAATATTTCTCTAAACAACATTACCACATTGTGGACGGGTGACGCAGATTTACGTCTATACATTACAACTGTGGAAGACGGATGATGCACATATGCGTTTTAACACGCGCTTGGTTTCCACGCACTATACATTGCTTAGTGCCACTCCACAAGGGGGAATGTTTCCAGAGGTATCACACCCTCCAGCACCACTAGTGTATTTCCTGAAAATTTCAGTTCACAAAAATAGATAGCGAATTTGTTATAAATTTTTAAAGAAACACAGTACAAAAGTTGATGCAAGTTGTTTAAACCCCGGGAACGGGCAATTTAACAATTTAAATGCCCCGTCCTCACTGTTTTCAAAACATTTATAATAGAAGCGTACTGTTTTCTGTGATGTAGAAACTATTTTTTTGCGAACTTATACATGTCAATCTTGATAAAGGGTCACATTTTTTCTGTAAATTTATGACGTATCCGGCCTAAATACCGACCGACAGCTTATCGGTTATCCAGAGAAAGACGGCTACCAAAGAACACAACGCTATTTACCCTGCCTATTATTGTAAACCGTGAAATAAATTACACGCGTAAAATTTAAAATTTAAAATTTAAAAGTCATGTCACACAGGAAATGAGTGCAATATAAAAACCACACACAAGTGAAGAACAGTTTCACAAACGTAAATGAGTAGTAGACATTAATATGACGAGGTTGTACTGGAGCAATGGCGAACTCCAGCACCACTTCTTACAGGTAAACAACCTTTGATGCAAATCTGGAACTGTACTTTCAAAAGGGATATATTCTGGTAGTCGGTCAAACAGAATTTCAAAGTTTCTGGCCCTCTGTATTTCGAAATTATCCGTAAGGTTCAGTCTCATACAACTACGTTAATCGTATTTTAATCAAAATATTGAAGTTACAATCTAGACCTATAGATGTATCACATTCTAAAGTAATGTTATGTTACGTTACATATACGCATCAGTACACATTACTATTAACAGAACGGCCTAGTCCGTGTAACGAATCGCTACATGCTGGACGGTCAGGAGCGAGAGATTTTCTCTTTTCCATATCCACCATATCCATCCGGCTCTGGGGCCCACCAAGTCTCCTGTACGATGGGCACCCGTGTTCTTTCCCGGGGATAAAACGGCCGGGGCGTGACGTTGACCATCCATCCACACCTAGGGCCAAGGTGGATGAGTACAGCAATATCTCACCTTCCCTTCTGTATTTCCTAGAGGGTGACGTTTGTCTAAGATTAAAGAAGGCCGTACATATAGTAACCATTCTTTCTCAAGAATTTACTAATACATATATTATCAAGCAATTTCGTATTTCTGAATGCCGGCAGAGCCGTTATTTTTTTAGAAATTTGGTAGCAACCTCCCCCCTCCCGCCAATTTTTAAGGTTTTATATTATTACAACGCCGAGTCCAGTGGCCGGGCGGTATAAGGTGTAGGTCTGCGGCAGTTCGCGTGCTGAGATTATGGGTTCGAATCCCATCGCGAGCAATAATGTCTGTTGTGAGTGTTGTGTATTGTCAGGTAGATGCTGTCTCTGCGACGAGCTGATCACTCGTCCAGAGGAGTCCTACCGACTGCGGTGGGTTGTTGTGCGTGATCTATAAACGTCGTGAATGAAGAAGCCCTGGCGCACTGGGGTTGTTGCGCAAAATAATATTACAACAAACATTAAAACATGCTGTCGAAACCTGATCTCAGTTCCAAGTATCTGGAATCTTCCTGCAGATTACTACTTTTAAAACTTGTGCATAATTAAATTCTCAGAAGTATAACAATTAACTTCCTTAGGTCAACAGAACATGTAACGTTGACGCGAATTCAGTCTCATTCATTTCGTGTGTGCAGATCAGACAGACTCTAACAAATTGCATGTATGCAACAACTGCAAGCTTCCAGACAGTTACAGAAATAAATAGAGTTGACAAACCTTACGTATCGACTCATACGCCATTTGTTGCAATGTTCTGTTTTATTTCACAAAGGAACATGTTTTGCATTGACACTAACGAGATGTTACAGCAGACATCCTGCAATTAATGACAGCACGAGTCCGTGTGTTTTAGAGTGGCTGAAGTCAATGCCAGGACTGTACAAGAATCCAAAGATACAATGAACAGTACTAGTACGACAAACGTCTTGGATGACAGGGTTGTATAGTGTTATGTGTTCGGGAGATCCCGGGTTAGATTCTTCACCCTGAGATAGGTTTCGTGAATTTCTGTTACAAATTAGGTCACAGGCAAGTTCCTCTAAAACACCTATACATATCTAACTAAACTAAACTTCGTGGCCTTAGTCCGCACGCGAACTATACCGACAGAGCGGCCGCCGCCGGTCGGCGAAGTTAGCGCCAACTTTTGCGGATAGAGGGGTGTCACGTGGTCAGCGCAACGGGTCCCCACAGCCGT
>Ga0123352_10006345_pt1 | contig 18076 bp, 4 predicted proteins | sample TergutLab28metaG_FD_89700 | JGI IMG/M metagenome (GOLD analysis project Ga0123352, IMG submission 89700) | Labiotermes labralis P1 segment gut microbial communities from Petit-Saut dam, French Guiana - Lab288 P1 | ecosystem: Host-associated > Arthropoda: Insects > Digestive system > Gut ... | reverse complement strand
TTAACCTTTTGGCGCCGGAATTATTTTTTTTAATTTTAGCACACCCTGTATATAAAATGTGAATAATACAGGAACCAAATACGTTAGAATTATGAAACAAACTGCATTTTGAAGAGAAAAAGACGGAGAGTATATACCACGTTAAAAATATTCAGTAACTGTATTTGTTGAATAAATATATAAAATGCAAATTTAGAGGTTAGCGGTGCGGTACGACCACTATAGTTGACATTAGGCGTCAAAAGGTTAATGCTACCAAAATTTCTGAATCCAACAATAAATATTGTTCTGTAGAGTGCTTCACATATGATTACAAGCGAAGGAAAACATTTCGACATGTATTCTTTCATAACAAAAGAAGTCAGGCGGACAACTTTCACTGCGCAATTGATAATGAAACACTTCACACACACTCGCGTGTTTCAGTTACTTAGACTTGTATTGTTTTGGCTGGAGATGCAAGCGACACAACAGGTATGAAGCAATTAAGCCGTGTATTATTTTGAATAATACACTGACAACAAATTTAACACCAAGAGGCAGAAAATTTTTTTCTTTGTGTATGATAGTAGACTATTTCTTCTGCGAAGATGCTTCATATCACAAATTCATCTTAATGTTACAAGCTGTGTTTGCTAGCAGAACCACTTCTAGTGTACTATATTTTACCCTATAATCTTACTGTTTAAGAGAAACTTATATTGATGTTTAAATTCGAAAGTCAACAAAGAATAATAAATGTTAATTCAACTTATGTTATTGAAAACTACATAAATCGGACAGAACTGCTCTTTGAAATTGAGATAAGAGTGTTCTTTTTTAATTAACCAGAACCTCTTTGAATGTATCTTTTAGGGACAGATTTGAAATAGATTAAGTTGCCACAAGGTCCAAAGTTGAGGTTATTTTACTTGTCTTTCTTATGTAATGTTTTACTTAGCGACGTTGTAAGGTACTAAGAATTACATAGTGTCGTTGGCAGACGGTTGAATATAAGCATGAACATTTTGAGAAATTTTAATAAAGGAAGAAAAACCAAGAACTCGGTGACTACCCGTCCCAATAACTCCTTATCCACCACGGATCATACATTTACTGCCGTGTGATCTAAGGTTAGTTTGTGTGATCACCGTGATAAACCATCATTTTCCATAGCAGAAAGAAATTTGTTAAAGGGTAACATAAATAATTCAGAAGAAATCTCTTTCATGCAGTTAGTTTCCACAAATACTACTGCCGATTCAGAGATACTGAAAAAAATTCACATGTACAACAAAGTCCATATTATCTTATTATTTTTACAGGCACAAGAAGGTCTTCAATGCCATTACAGTGTCTTATGTATAATACCTTAAAATGTACACTGACGAGATATTAGAACCCGCCACCAAGTACAAGAATAAATTTCAGCCAAAAGTAACAAAGTATAAAGGCTGCGTCACGGTAGAAAACCAAATACACAGTGTTATATTTCCACGTTGACACTGATAATGTTATGCCTATACATCAAATCAGTAATCACAAGCTTCAAATGATTCTGAGTTGGTAAAGAAATCCACTCAGTAGATACGAATGGAATATCGTTGGGTGGGGAGTAGGAGAAAAATTTGGAGTTCTGAAGTCACTGAAAATTAATACTGTGATAGCTTTTGGGTAATAAGCCCTATAATTTCTTAATTTGTTTCCGAAGTTTCGGAAGAATACGCTGACTTCACCTTCAGAGTATTCCACATTGAACATGGAAGCGTTGACTTCATCCGAAACGCGCTAATAATATACAAGAATGCATGGCACGATAAAGCAAAAACTACAATCCTAAAAATCCAGTCGTTACAAATTAGAAGAAATTTTTGTCATTGCTTAAGGACTTCAATATAGGAAGCTGTAATAATCAAGAAGTACTGAATGAGAAATATAAAGATACTCTTCTTCAATATCAGAAATTTAAAGACTATTAATATGATAGAGCCGTCAAGAAGGAAACGAAGATTGTAGCGTTCGAAAAATTTTTCGGTTTTTTTTTTTTTTTAAGGACCACTGATTCTGATGTCACGCTTGCATAAGATAAGTTTGGGAGTTCACTTTGACAGCATCAGTTGCAAAAATATCACCTTACGCTACAGAACAGCAAGTATGTATTGTGTAAAGGTCCGTTAGGCGTAAAAGTGTTGCGCAAGCACACAGAGATAACTAACAACGTCTTAATACTAGTGAAGTTTTCTCAAAACATTGCTTGATTAGTTTGTTAGAACATTTTAAGAAACTCTCACCTTTGTATAAAAACGTAAATTTCTTGTTAGGTTCAGAAAACTGTAAGAACCGAAAAAAAACCTTTAATTACATTGAGAAAACACTTTAAAAATCAATTCAAGTGAAAAAATTTCTCTTACCAAATTCACTGCGCATTTATTTTGTTGAGGAGCAACAAAAACTTGCAAGCGTTTGAAAATAAAAACACTTTTCGCTGAGCAGAATGCCATTTTTATAACTAATGCTGCCAAACAATATTCCCAGTATTGCTTGAGGGAAGCCCACCAGCATCAGCACAAATGACCCTACAAAGGATAGAAAATTTAAAAAAAATGAATGAGTCCTTTCTGTAATATCATGTAAACATTAATAATATTTGAGATTCCCAGTACGGTTAATATTTATAAGAAGATCCTTACCATGCAGACAGAACCAGCCGGTTCTAAATAATCAGTAGAATCCATCTACGGGAGTAAGTGGTGTCTATTCTAGAATACCGTAAGCTTAGACAGAGTTAAATTTATTTTCAAAATTTCGTGAATGGCCACAAAATCATGAGACTTAGCAGATTAAGATTAATGTATTTTGAGAATCGTGAATCTGACTCACACTTACAAGAATGAATGTTTATCAAGCGCATGTAGCATATTTGAGGTGCAAAATGGAAACCTTGTTAATGTAATTAGAGGATTTAAAACAATGTACATGACCAATAGGTGAAGCTGTTTGAATATTATAAATTTTATCAGTTGCTAAGAGAGAATCCACGTGCTATGAACACAGAACAGAGTGGTTTTTTTCTCACTTTATTTACTTAAGGGTTTTCTGTCCCCATTCCACAGTGATCTACTCGACCAATCTCCATTTTCCAAACCTCGCTCTTCCGTAATGGACATAAGTATCTTCCACTTAAATACGCGTGAAGAGAAATTGGAGAAGATATTATCTGAGAGTCAGTGCCAGAGCCATGACACGATTACTGTAATTCATGTGACAGTGCCATCCCAATAACAGTCACTGTCCTCTCTGGTTCAGTACCACATTCCATACGAATGTCGCCCTTAATTCCTCACGAAAAATTCGTGAATCTCATTTTGATTAATTTGATCGTGAATGAAAGCTTGACACGAAATGTAAGTATTACGTACCTCGTCTCTTAAGAGTTTTGAATATAGCTTTCAAGTAATTAACGTGTATTAGAAATATATCCCTGGGGTAGTTGTTCTCAAAATTTGTCACTACACAAACACCTTCGTTACAAGATCAGAAATCATTTCCCATTAACCCCCACAAAATTTCCAAATCACAGAAATATTATTTTGTGCGCGTCCCTTTGTACTTCGGAGCGGTGACTTGATTTATCTTATGTCGCACAGCAAAACATGTACATGGTGGCCTATGTCACATATCACTGCCCTTTTAAAAACAGAGATAATGTACCTGTGCAAATGGGACTTAAAAAGTTTCTTAGAAGAGGCAAATAGAACTTTAAAATTCATATAAGTGATTTCTTATTAATATAGCCTTCAAATAAGATTGGCACACAAAAGTCCCGATATGAATTAATTGTCTACAGTCCCCCAGAAGACAAATTCCCGCACGCCCCGGGACTTGCACACTTCAATCTGTGAACCATTAATTTAGGCCAATCAATGACATGACTTCGTCAGAAGGAACAGAGGAACCGGCAACTATTGTCGTGGTCCAGCAAATTATAATGTTTGCGTCAGTTCAGCTGCACTGTAGTGCAAAGTCTCATTGCTTTCATTTGGCTCTGAAATACATTCAGAAAGCAATATTATGACCCCTGAGGAAAGCGTCGATTTGTCCCTGCGCCTGCCCACTGACGTCAGAAGGTGCGATATAGTAGAATGGCTGTACAGGTCGCTGAGCTGTCTGCTGTTGTTGGTAGACCTGGTACCTCTGAGGACTAGTGTTCTGGTTGGCCTGCGGCTGATATCTTTGTTCTACCACCCGCTGTTGGTGCTGCTGCTGCTGTTGGTGCTGAGAATACAGCTGCTGGTTCTGTTGTATCTGCTCGTACAGCTGAGGCGTAAACACTGACTGAGGCTGTTGTGTGTTTACATATGGTTGTAGCCTGTGCTTCAGGCTGACTTCCCCTGTTGTCTGAGGCAGGGTCTGGTACAACACTGTGTTGTACTGACCGCTGGACGGGTCGTATACTAGCTCTGTTTGGTACACTGGATCCGATGACAGTGGCTTGGAAGTTGGTTGCTGAGTCGCCACCTGTGGCCGTGCGATTGGTCTAGGCTGCTGGTACTGTGACTGAGATATTACCGCTGGACGTGCCACAGTCCGTGGCGTGGACACCACATTATTCTCCAGCTGGAATTTCCTCAGTTCGGCATCAAAATCGACAGGAGATACAGTCGTGGGAGTGGCATAAATAGTAGATTGGGTGGGGTGACCAACACTGGTCAATTGTTTGGTGTAGACAACACCCGGCCGAGGGGTAACAGATACAGGGAGCAGTTGTGGTCGGTATGTAGTTGCGGGTAGTTGTGATTTGACTGTTGTGGCTAGAGTGACAGGACGTGGGGTGATCCTGATTGCTGGACGTTGTGTTACAACGTCTTGTTGATCCTGAGTGTATTGATACACTTGTGGTCTGTGGGTGGGCTGTGGGATAATACGAGCTCTCACAGGAAGGACTGGCTGGTACAGCTGTTGTGGCTCGTCTTCCGGTTCGTTTTGATCAGCCTGGTTGTAGTTTTCTTGGAAAAGAGTAGTTGTTGTCCTTGTAAGGGGTGCAACAGTGGGTCTAGGTCGTAGTGGCCTCAACGGTCCTTTTGGAACGTTTTCTTCTCCACTGTCATCGCTTAAACCTTTCGCACTTTCATCTTCTTCCTGACTGACACTGTTCGGATCGCACGGGTTACCGGATACATAGGTGAATTCCCGCTTGTTCCCGTCAGGGTCAATATATCCATACTTGCCCCTCACAACACAGTCTGTACCTCGGACTTCTTCTTTGAAACTACCATCAGCAGCTTCGTATCCGAAGGTAAACGACCCGTCATCATTGTATTTACTGTAATTACGGATAGTTTGTACAGGAGGCTGTCTGGATGCTTCCTTAGGGCGAGCAACGGGGCGGTTTAAGGACAGAGCCCTGCCAACATTTCTGTATTGTTGTTCGTCAGTAGCTGTTTGTGAGCGTGGTCGAGTATACTGAAGACTACCGTAACCGTCCTGGCTTGACACCAGCACAACCCCCGCAGTCTGCGAATCGTCTGCAGGCGCCTGAGCGGCGTAGTACTGAACGTGTTGGTCCCGACCTTCTTGGTCCTCTGCCTCTTCATTCGCAGGTCTTACTCGCACACGCCGAGCCAGGCATGGAGACGCCAACAGGAGTGCTATTATTCCCGCCAGGACAGGCAGCGTCTGAAATTGTTCGTATTGCAGCTTAACATACATTAACGTCTACCGAACTATAGCTATATTTTGGTCTTCTGGGTTATGATACCGTACGTGGTTACCGTCATTTCGGAGGAACATATTGCCTCCATCCTTATTTCTACCCCGACCCACCTAACAAACTACAGCGTGTCATAATCCAGAAGAACATAATATTAATTTTAAACGTCAAGCAAACTTCTAATCTCAAACCTCTCCTCTTCTATGGTCTGCTGAGCCTACCCACTTACATTGCTGCGTGTATTTTACACTCTGCTACCCTCAGTTTAAATAGCATATCGGTCTTCGACTTGTAACGAAGGAAAACAGTAAGTCCCTCCATAAGACTGGTTACATAGCCAAACTATACCGCGTCATCTCCATGAAGTTTGGTATCCACATCACCGTTGCTCTCGTAACCCGAAATCTCAGGTAAACGTAATGATTGTAGGACGGCAGATACAGTAACCACTTACTGTTTAGTCAATGGTCTCAACCGAAGGTTGAAGTAGGTAGTTCATTCATGGTAGCATAACATAGAAAACCTTCTTAAGACATTAGTCCCTCCTTGCTCTCCTCTATTGGTGATAACTAGGTTCACGTCCTCTGATGTGTAAAAAGGATGTAATTCCCCCTTTCGGCTTTGCCAACTTAATATCGATAAGTTCTTATGCCTATTCATGTAGTCACACATGTGATACAGCAGTCAGCAGTCACAGATTTTTCTTTCAAATTGTAACGAACTGTGTTCTCTCTGAGGTACAAATTGTATCAATAAATGAAATGTAGATTAATTTCTATTTTCAAAGGGTTAGCACAGGGACAACTTTAGTAAAGACGATATCCTAAAACGTGGGTCCGAACAATGAATTCGATCAGTTATGTAGCTACAGAGAAATGCCTACTACTATAATCGCTTTTGATTTTAAGTACAGTTTGTAACATATATGAATATTGTGTTTATGCAAAGTGCAGAGTTTTAATAGTAACCTGGAGGTACACATATTAGCCATTAGGCTTTAAAGAGTTAGGCTCCAATTCACGTAGGCCTATGGGGAAATGGAGGTTTTGCGCCACACATTGCTGACCTCGACGTTAGATGGAAATGAGAGATTAGTTTCACATCCTGGCCATTTTGTGCACGGAATACAGTCCTAGGTACCGACTGAACAGAACACTGGGTGGACAGCATACTGGTAGGTACCTTCTGAAGAAAAGGAATATTTTGTTTACTTATCAGGAATCCAAACCAGATTCTACATTTTAACACCCGGTAACCCAGTCACTACACCGTCTGAGATATCCGGCACAGTATATCAAATACAAAATCTCGGCGGGATTAGCGATATATCAAGCAAATTCGAAATTCCAACTTACAAATCATTTAAGAGAACTGTCCGTTTAAAATCAACTATTAGATGTTCCCAACATACATTAAATACAGCAAAAGTAAACCAGAAAGTAACCAATGTGTGAGTGACGCCTTGGGATCAGGACAAAACTGCAGTGCCCGAACTGGCATACAGGGACACGGAGACCTGCACTACTTCGGCATATTGAAGCTGGTATTTTCTTTGTCATCGATTTTTCGTACAGCATTATTGTAGATTTTCATTTATTGCAGGAACAAACCACTGCTGTATTTCAGGCACAGAGTTATGTCGGATTCCCTTGTACCTTGTTAAATAAACTACATTACCGGTAACGTCCCAAACAGAATCCATAATTATTAAGAGAGTCTTGAATTGTTTTAAGAATGATCTTCGTACGATAAGTAGATCCCCCCCCCCCCGTGACGCTGCGGCCCAATGTGGGCCATGGCCTCCTCATTCTTGAGGTTTCTAGCTCACACACAATGACGCATCACAGTCGGTAGGACTCCTCTGGATGCAGAGACCTCTACCTGACAACACAAAACACTCACAACAGACAGAAATCCATGACCCCGGTGGGATTCGAACCCACAATCTCAGCAGGCGAGCGGCGGTAGACCTACGCCTTAGACCACGCGGCTACTGGGACCGGCACGATAAGTAGTTACTGAAAACACAAAATAAGAAAAATGTGATTTTTAGTTTCAAGTCAAGTTGCTGAGTCACTCGACGTATACCGAAATGATAAAAATTTCTTTCAATATTTAGTCTGTCAACATTAAACTTCAGTAAAATTATTTTCAAGCTTTCCTTAATGGAACTTTAGAACGGACAACTACGTTTCACATGGAATGTTATTGTCGAATGATTAATAGTCTTATCTCTTATTCCGAAGGTCCCAAGCTCATACCTCGACGAGGACAGAGACAGAAAGATTGTGACTAAGGGGTTTCGTAGTTGTCATGAGTTGCTACAGGACAAGATACGTCAAATTAGTCATGACTACTTCTCTGCACATAGTACCTGATTCATTATTCGCTATTCATCTTGCCATTTAACGCTGTAAAAGCTCATCTTTTGATAATATCATTAGAGAGGACATAAATAAATAGCCCCAGCTGCTGATAGCGACGCTAGAAATGATATAAATAAACACAAACAGTCTCAATTACTGAGAATGTGTTTAAAAGGTCATAAATAGATGAAGTGTAAGGTGCCACTGTGTGTTAAAAAGGTCCTAAATAAATAAGAGTCTCAGGTGCTGACAGTATGTTAAAGAGGCCATAAATTAATGAATAAGTGAATAAATAAATAAATACACGAATGATTGAAGGAATAAGTAAATAAAGAAAGCTATATAGGCCTATGTGGTCTCAGATGCTGTCAGTGTTGTTAGAAAAGCCACAAATAAAGACATACCTAAATAAATAAAGGACGACTCCCATATTTTATATTAATTTGATATGCTTAGTGTGAACAAGACTTACAAATGAAAACAAAGGATCAGATGTCAGTATTACATAGAATATTTCAAGGTGAAACTACGTGCTAATGATTTACGTAACACCGCCGCTACGGTCTGTGGATATTGTTTTTGCTCTGTACCCACAGGAAAAGTTTCTAATTCCCAGCGTCCTGCAGCCTCTGTTTCTTACACGGTTACATATGAAGTGAAATCTGCTTAACATTGCCGGTGGAATTATTCGCCCTTCACAAGCCTGCCTGCCACTAGCATTGACCAGCCACTGCTCTCTATCCAGCTGCTTGAGTAGTTCACAGTCGTGTTTAAGTGGCCAGTAAATTGCCCTCCTTTTATGGCACCCGAAGGTTAATTACCGTGCTTACAGAAGTATACCATTTATCCCTATCCTCAGCCAGTTTCATATACTTCACAGTTTCTTGTCCCATTCTTTGAAAAACTTTATAAAATCGTCTTTTCATCCAAGTCTGAATCTTGTAATCTTGGTTTCCCTGTGCCTAAAAGCAAATGCTAGGATGGTTCCCAAGATTCCAAGTTGCCACTACATGCTTCTCATGTGGCCCTCCCCACTTAAATTTAGTAGTATCAAATTTCATATTTTGTATATGTGTAAAATAACCACTGCCACCGGGATACAACCCAACTGCAGTTAATAATAATAATAATAATAATAATAATAATTATTATTATTATTATTATTATTATTATAAGCCTGTTTTCCCCTCATTTATGCCGACCAATATTTTTACAAAATTACACCCATCTGTATTTCTATCTTATTTCATTCTTATTTTTATAATAATATATTCCTGTATTTGACTTTCACTTTAAGATACTGTCAAAATCTCACTCTAATAGAACAAAATAATAGTGACTAGCGAAAAATAAATTGTAAAGGCGTGAAGCAAGTTGCACTAATCTGACGGACTGAGGAATACACTAAAAACTCAGAATATTCGGTGTCCAGTTCGAAATTTGAACCCGGGGCCTCTCGAATAAGAAGCAAGACACTAACTCACTCGACCGTGACGTCCAGTAGTTACGGTTAGTGAAAGCCCACCAGAAAACTGTTCACATAAATACTCAATTAATAGCTCCGCTGGACAGCAAGCTATTACATACAACGGTTGAACAAAATGGCAAAACCACACGTATGACTCAACAGGGCGTATATTGCTTCAAATTTGCCTTCTGACGTGGCGCACCGAGGCGGCCACCTTGAACTGTGCCTCCGCGGTCTGCACGCCCTGGTGAGGCCCTTCCCTCTCGTTCCAAGGGCGTACCCGAGCGACGTCTGTTCCACTTTCGAAACGCGTAACAGAATTCCTCCGGCGTTGGCAGAACGCTTCGAGAATATAAATAATGGTAAGACAGGTCTCACTTAGCAGAAGAATGTAATAAATGCAGGCAGTATCCGGTTCTCGACAGTCCATCTCACGACTATCTGTGTTTACAACTGTAATACGACTGCACCCACATAGGAAAGCAGAAACTTGGATACGGCCTTACGTAACAATTTCCTACAAGACGGCTGCCATAAAGACATTCGAAGAAACCCGAACAAAATATTTTCAAAATAACAGCTTTCCATACAACCGTTTAAGGCACACAGGTTGCTGCACTCTGACGTACCATCTGCTTTAGTACTAACAGACTGTATTTTATACATTGTGTGTTTTATACGCAGCTTTCATTTGTGTCATTCGCAGTATTTCCTGAACAACTGACGTTGTCTCTCCTGAACGGTACTAATCGACCACCCTCCAAAATGGAGACGCAGACAGTTTTCTATGGCGCAGTGCCGAATTGTGAAGTGTTGGACTAAGGCTCCAAAGAATTGGGCACCCCTGTGCCATACATTTTCATCACTGATGGTTGGTTTTCCAAAATAATGTACTACTTAGAAATTATTTCCGTCAGTTTATGTAAAATATTTAATTACTTCATGGGTTATTAGCATTTTTTTTTTAAAAAAAAAAAACAATTTCCAGGAACACAGACTTTTATAAAAGAGAGACAGCACATAGTGGAGAAAATTTCGTTCTGTATGTATTAGTTTAGTGTCAAGGAATTACCCAACACACTTTCAACAATTATTTTATTACCATTAAATAAACGGTTGGAATGGGCGGGAACTTTAGCACGCATGGGGGTACACAAAGTTTACGTTTTCTTACAATTTTTTACTTAAAACAGCAGGATTAATGTGATTAATGCTTTGGTAATTATGTGGTGATCAAGTACTTAATTAAGGACCAAGCCATGACCACGTACAAAAGGGTAAAGATATATCTTCACGCGTTTTCATAGGCATTAGCTGGAACTAGGTAGCTGGCTTCATATCACGATACGTTCAATTTCACAGACAGAACCTACGGTACTCGCTGTGTAGGGGACCGTGTGGTTCGCAGAGTGCATCTGGACGGTGTGCCAGTGAAGAAAAAAAAATCCTGTCTTTTACAGAACCGAACTCCGATTCCCCGGTCGTCTTGCCCACATCCCAGTCACTACTCTGCTTAAGTATACCACGATAGTATTTGGTAACGGTCTACTTCAATACACTGTCGGAGAAAGTCCCTAAACACGGCGGCGAATCTTTCATTATCTTACGAAATTAGTAATAATTTAGTTGTAAAGGGACGCGTGCTACGGAGTTATGTATCAATACATGCAATGTACATTCTGTTATGTCAAACAGAATAGCCTGAATTTCGCGTGCATATGTGAAAAATGAAAGCGACAGCGAAGCAAAATGCGTGAAGTTATGCTAGAGCATGAGACAGGTCTCTGCACCCATATGCGAAACTGATAGGTTCAGACGTACTGCTTTCATTTCTGAATAATCATTTTTATTTCACACTTTACGTATGGGCTTTCACTTCAAAGCGTACAGCATATATCACCTCTTCACTCTTCACGTAATTATGGGTGCAATTTTATCTCACACATGAAAAGAACCAAAGCTGGCAGAGGTCCTACATGGGACATGTATGTTAGAGGTGTTATTACTTGCTATTTTGTGATTACATAGGCTTGGTAACAATTTATTTCGACGCCCAAGATATCCTACCATATCCATAATAAGGTTTAGGCAAAATTCTACAACGAGCAAAATCCACACTGTGTTGGTTGCGGTGACAAATTAAAAAAAAATGTGTTTTGGAATAATTCATGAAGAATACATTTCAGGAAATGCTTATAATGAGTGTGAAAAAAGTTACAAATTATGATACAACAGGCAGGATTACGCGTTCTGTGTTCGGGATATGACACATTTCCTTGTCACCAGACAAATATATAAGTAGTAACTGAAATCTTGATGAAATACAATATTCAAATTACATTTACAGGCTATGTCATGAAGGTAGAATGTTACTTGGAGTGAGGATTCGAGTAGCATCGAAAACTTTACTGGCTTCACTCCAGTGCCACTGACTAATCTGTTCACTAGCAAGTGTAAGGTGTTAATTTTATAGCAACTTTGGATGTTCACTGTTTCATCATTGGTTCATAACCAACTTGATGCACAAAATTTTTGTTTTACAATAAGTGTATTTCATGTAGATGCATGAAATAAATTTATTGTAAAACAAAAATTTTGTGCATCAAGTTGGTTAATTACTGAGAACAATACACTGAGATGCACGGTCAGCAAAACGTCAAAAAAAATGACCTTCATGGTAACACCGTGCATCAGTGATATCAAATACTTTGTTGTCCAACTAATGCACTCAAGTACATAAAACCGTTAAATTGTTAAACTTATAAAAGTCGCTCCAACATGTTTCGGTTCGCGCATACACACGCACACCAGGTCAGAATATGTCGCCATAACACTGACAACGTCTGCACCGACATACACTGTAGAACAAGACCTGCAATTTTATCTAAGCACTGGTTGTAGCTCCCTGATGATGGTTCCTGCGTGAACCGAAACATGTTGGAGCGAATTTTATAATTTAAATTGGTTTTTAAAAATTTAGCGGTTTTACAGACTTGAGTGCCTTAGTTGGACAATAAAGTGTATGACAACATGACCCTTCACAGAGAGAGAGAGAGAGAGGGAGAGACATTAGCCTTTCTATTACCGGGCATGAATTTCTATAGAATATGCCAATACTTCAACAATAAATATTCCTGTTTTTGTGTATTAAATGATATTATTTTTGCAAGTTTTGTTACTACAAGAAGTTTCATAGGTTTCCATTAGGTGAAGAGCTGAGAAGTTTTTAGGCTATTAATATCGACAGTAGGCTATTAATATCGATAGTAGGCTATTAATATCGACAGTAGGCTATTAATATCGATAGTAGGCTATTAATATCGACAGTAGGGAGGTGTAGAGCATGAATTTTAAAACTTTATGAAAATCTCTCACGAAGATTTAGAAGTTATTAGACGGGACAAACTCTTGGACGAACAAATGACGATACGGTAAGCCCACTCCTCCGTAAAAGCAAAGAATAAACCTGTTATAAAATACTACTCAGAATGTAATAGCAATTTTGTCAATTCCAGTCTCTGACTACGGATTCCACAGATACATCTTCCATTGATTCAGCATCATGTACAGTATCTAATGAAGGGTACATTCAAGTAGGACTTAACTGAATTGTAGGGGCATGGATAGCGCAGTCGGTATAGCGACTCGCTACGGGACGGACGGTCCGGGGATCGAATCCCGATGGGGGCGAGATTTTTCACACCCGTCCAGACAGGCTCTGCGGCCCACCCAGCCTCCTATACGACGGGTACCAAGTCTTTCCTGAAGGTAAAGCGGCTGGGTCGTGGCCTTGACCACCCACCCCCCATCTAGTGCCGAGGTCAAAGAAAGAGTAGAGCTACACCTCTACTCCACTTCTGTATCTTCGTGGCCTGTTCTAAGGTGAATTTTACCTTTTTTACTATTCAATTGTTTTCAGCAAAGGCCGAGTGAAATGTATCTCCCTCACTGTCGTGTACTGCAGACTTTTTTCTTTCATTTTTTTCTCAGTTACTACCAAGATTCATATTCATACACAACACACACACATTCACAGTCAGCCATGAAGAGTACGTAAATTGAAATTAACATGTTTAAATAAAAATTTTATTGTTAGGTTGAATGAAAGAAGAGTCGTTCGAAATTTAACCGCATTCCTTGGTGACACAGAGCTGAATGCGCCCTGTGAGAATGAATTTGCATTGAATTATAAACAAGCTTTCTATACAGGAAGGACAGCCACTGCTGACTGACTGCCTTGCTTGAAGGTTAAGTGTATCAGGTGGCACTACAAAAAAATGTAGAATATTGCAGTTCAATTCTGACGTTCCTCGCGGTTTTAAAAGATTAAAAAAAAAAAACTGAAGTAAAACACGATCATTGAATTCAAAACTTAATAAGCGGAAATATTTGTAGCAATTTCCATTTTATTTGTGAAGATTTTATTGTCTTGATAAACATCTGCGCAGTTCGCTAGCAACTGAAACAACCTGTTACGTGAGGTGGGTTGCATAACAACCTAGTGATCTGAAGATAAGTATATCACATGGCGGAGTATCTATTGCATGTCTAATACACGACATAAAAAAATGCGGCTCCACTGTGGTTTCTCTTTCCTGTTTCCTAATGCGGACCAGATACATAACACTCAACACCACGGAAATTTATTACGTATACTTTCCCATTACGTAGCTGCTGTGGGCACATTGGTTAAAGGATATGGAAATTTCGCAACTACATTTTTTTTCATGTGATAACAATTCTCAATCCCAAACTTTTTAGCCAAATATCTTTCTTAAAAAGAAAAAGAGAGTATCCTCACAAGACTGCAATAATCCTTTGAGTTTATGTATGAGTTTTGCCCACTCTGTTATTTTTCGAAATTTGAGCGATGTGTATGGTACTTTTTGAAACTTAGGCCACTGAAAGTACGCAAACACCAAAGCTTCAAATTTCCTGCTATCCGTAAGGTCAAAAACAAAATTATTCAGGCGAAAAATTATCAGGTCGTGACATGTTAAAAGGTAATATACCATGGAAAAACACGAAAAACACGAAAAACACGAAAAATTTGTATTATCTTTATAGGATTTAAAATAATGAGAAGGAGGCAGTGCGACAATTTTCTTTAGCCTTCGTTTTGTCGGATATAATCAGTGAAATATTAGAGTTACGTGTATAGATTTTGAAAAGAAAGTAGATCCTATGCATAAACTAATAATACTTATGAAGCAGTGTTTTTACGTAAAGAATTTAAAACGTGAATTTATGTTCTTCACTTAATACGTTTAAATATACGAAGACGTGACACAGTCTAATTTCTATAAGTATTGAAAGAAACGCGGATTTTCGAAGTTATATCAATTAAAAGCTTTATCACACGACCTAACATCGTAACAACGAATATTCTTCTGTCTCCAATACCACATAAACTATCCACTGTCGCTGGAGTTTTGCTCAAGCGTCTGTATTAACTGAATTGTCTTTTATCATAATGACAGGCTGGGGTGAAGAGCGTGCAAAATACCAACATAATAGCAATTACTGAAACATTTTAAAAGGGCCTAACACGTAAGAATATGCTGGCTTCAGTTTTTTTAAGTCAGATGAGAGAGTGAAAATTGTATGACGAAAAAAAATATATAAACCTTCATCTTGTTTTGGGTTCTGAATTAATTGAATTTGCACTTCTTTATATTCCTTACTTTATTTCAGGATCTAAATGTCTGTCATGCCGATATTTCCTGCAGAAAAATTAAAAATTATTGTCTTGGTGTGTCGGTACATGGCGTAATTTTTTTTCTACCAATTTTCGAAAAAAATTGATATTTCTCAAAATTTTCAGCTGGCACAACCGCGCACCCATACAGCATGACGATTTTAAAAGCCTACTTACTTTCTCTATTTGGAAGAAAGTAAGCTAAATTATTTCACTGTCCTCTCTACAGAAAACATACGTTCTTTCCATTAAAAACCCCCATTTTTCAATATTGTTTATTTTGATGTTCGTAAGAATTCATGTGTAAATATGTAAACACTCTATATACCCACTGAGGGCAAAATGTAGACAGTTGAATGTAAAGGAGAAAGTAAAAATAAGTTATCACTGGGGTCTGATGGCTCAAAATACACAAAGACATTTAACTGTTCACTCTACCACAGGAGGAATAGTCCTATCAATTTGTTGTTCTAACTAGTTTTAAAATAATAATTCGCATAAATTTAGACACTACTAAATAAATAAACGATAAACCTTCAGCACTACAGCGCTCTGCCTTATGCTAATCTGTGGCCCAGAATTTACCCAAGCCCGAAATGTATTTCCGGGAATAAATAATTAAATATTACCTTGAATTTTTAATTCATTAAGATTATTTATCTTTTTAATAACAAAATTCTTCCCAGCTATAGAACAGAGATCTTCAGTAACCCTGTGAAATTAAGTACAACAAAATCATACACTTCATCACCATGAATATTTCCGTGTTTTTTTTAATCTGGCTATTTACGTTATTTGAAGATAGTGCATTAGTGACCCCAAAAACAAATTCTCGGGTAATGTAATTTTGAGATTTAAGGTCGTTGCAAATAAAATTCCGGTCTAGGCACGTCCCCGGACAAATCAACCAATTTCACACAGAATTCATTTTTATATCACTTCTGAGGTAAGCCACTTAAAATATTTCATTACACAGGCCTGCATTCTGCAATTCTTTTAATAAAATTAGCTTTTTTAAAGACAAACTTTACTCTACATTGCACTACAAAACTTCAGTTCCTACATCACAGAAAACACAGAACGTTTCCATTAGAAAGATCAATCCCCTCGTACTGTTTACAGGTATTGTAGCTGTGTGTTGTAGGAATCATAGGAAACACATTACATGGGCAAAAAGCAAAATTTTTAATGTTAAACCTGTCGATACACATAGTGACCACTGGGTTTAATGTTTTAAAATAGGCCTTAAACAAATACCCAACCTGACAGACAGACTACCTAACTAATTAACTGAATAACTAACTAAATAACTAGGCCACTGTTAGAGATTTCATCCAAAAGTCGATATTCATAAGGATGTTCACAAAACTTTTTTTTTTGTATATGGAAATCAAAGATCTCTCTCCATGTACGCAAACGTCCACCATTTATTCATACTCAGTTGATTCAATCCACTTCTTTGTCTGTTATTCTACCTTTGTCTTGTCAAAACATACAATTACAACAAACTATTACATTTACTGCGTTAGAGTGAAAGACTGCTCCTGTCACATTCTTAATAAAATTAAACTAGGACTAGCATTGGAATCAGTCCTGACGAAACGTTAAAGAACGCCACTATTCGGTACCTGCAGATGCTGCCTCATGTTGCAACACTTGGTAGTCACTTGTCACTGTAACGCAAACACACAACAACCTCTCCCAGGTACTTCTGTTGAACGTGAGCGCAAGAGAAATGTGGAGTCAAGGTGTTGGGTTCCCTTTATAGCCATGCGAGGAGCAACAGGTTTGTCTAACCAGGAGGGGCGCAACAGTCAGTGGCTTGTGGGGGAAAGACGGTAGTCATCTATGTTACCGTAATGAGATAAATAAATTGCATAATGCAGGTGACGAAGAGACGTGTAATATTTTGGCACAAATGTACTTCACTATGATGGGCGAAGGGAGACATGGACTGGATTGATGTGGCTTGGGATAAGGACAGATGCGGGCTCTTGTGCATGCGGTAATGAACCTTCGGGTCTTATAAAATACGGGAAATTTCTTGACCAGCTAAGGACCTGTTAGCTAAGCAAGAAGAAATCTGTTCCATGGAGTTAGTTAGTTAGATAGTACTTCTCTACAATTCTACCTGCAGTTTCGTGTTCTCTTGACAGAAGTGAATAATATTTATTTAACGCTACGGTTATATTTTCTAAATCTCTTCCATTTGTTAAATATCTTTAGCCCAGTAACAATCAGACAGGTACAATTTAGTCCACTTGATAATTAACATACATTCTATTTGTTTGAAAATTTGAAATTTACAGTTCAAAAATCAGACTCGCTCTCCCTGATCCTAATTGCACAATACCATCAGAAATAACTCTTCTTCGCTGGGAATGCGGTTGCTTTTCTTGTAAATATCACAATACGTAGCAGTTAAAATCTGAGGAAGATATAACTTTGACATTTACAAATTACAACATCCCTGTGTTTACGTAATAAAAAAAGATCGGGCATTATTAGATTACTTTTAGTACGCTCTGCCGCAATATTTAGACATCTTTTTTAACAGCCATGGCTAGCATACATATTGGTACAGTACGGAGTTAATTTCCCAGAACGTTCCTCTTATATTGAAGGTAAAACAGAGGAAAAAGATATTCTATTCTTTTATCCCTCTGTACTATTTCTTTAATCACACACCACACACCACACACACACACACACACACACCACACATACCCACACACCACACACACACACACCACACACACACACACACCACACACACCACACACACACACACACCACACACACACACACACACACACATATATATATATATAAATTTTTAAGTACAATTCAGTGCA
>Ga0123352_10006344_pt1 | contig 18076 bp, 20 predicted proteins | sample TergutLab28metaG_FD_89700 | JGI IMG/M metagenome (GOLD analysis project Ga0123352, IMG submission 89700) | Labiotermes labralis P1 segment gut microbial communities from Petit-Saut dam, French Guiana - Lab288 P1 | ecosystem: Host-associated > Arthropoda: Insects > Digestive system > Gut ... | reverse complement strand
GCAAGCAAAAATACTTTTGCTCGGTTCACTTTAAAACCTCCTAATATTGTTTTTACGTTTGGTTGAGACTTGGAATTTGGGCGGTGAATCCAAATACTGTCCGACACACCATTATATTTTTATGGCACGTCAGTACTCAAAAGTTTTACCTGATGTTGGAAATGAAATACTTTTGTGGAAGTACTGCCTTGAAATGTCACTAAGAACGGCTCCTCTCTGAAACTATCGAAATAAGAAAACAAAAATACCCATATAATAGTGTAGATACTGCTACTTACCTAATGTTAGCACACGCTGTTTAGTAGTGTCAAGGAAGTTTCGAGCGCAAAGTTTTGCATGGGAAGTTTTAGAGCATGCTTAATATCATCTTCTATAAAGACCCTATCCCGGCGCTACGCGCCACCCCTCCAAAGGGCAAGGCTCTTAGGGTATAAAATCAACCAAACAACAGGAGCGTTTCCACAGACAACGCTCCAACTGTTTTGATCACCTGAATTATCTTAATTGGACTGCAACTTTACCGGCCCTGCCGGGGATTTCGCACATTTCAACACCGCATTTAAGCGCGGCGCATTCAGACTCCGCGCTCCCAAAGCGCGAGGCGATGTCTTTGAGCGTCGGGAACGCCATCTCGCCGTCAACACAGCAATCGACCAAGCCTTCAAATATGCCGCTCATATCGCCGCCCTCAGCTTCCGCGTAGATGGTGTGGACGTTCAGGCTGGGTTCCAGCAGGTCGAGGTAATGCCCGTTAACGTTACTTGCATTTATGCCGGCTGTTCCAAGTAATTCGTCCAGAGTCGGAAGCGTCGTTGGTATTTGAAGAGTGCGGAATACCGTATCCTTCACGCTGGGAAAGAATGGGGATATCCCCCTGACGTCGCTTGCGTAGTCAAGTTCCAGCTCATCCTCCACGGTTAGGCTGTCGAACGACACCTGCCAGCCTGGCGCCGCGCAGCTTTTTGGCGGCGTACCTGTGATATCGGAGAAAAGCTCCGCGGCTCTGGATAGTTCATCTCGAATTTCCTTGTGGGTCAGTGTAAGCAAATGGTCGCGCCAGCGCACGTGATCCCAGCAGAATATGCCGCAGTCGTGCCCCTCGGCCGCGGCGCGTTTGAGAATATCAGGGTTTGAAGCCACGATCATGGGCGGTTTAACGCGCAGTATTTTTGCCAGAAAACCATTGCGGAATATTCGATGAGCCGCTTTGCCGGAGTTGTCCGGCCCCATCGAAAAGAAAAACGAAGCCCTGATCCCTTTTTTACCCAAAATGTCCAACAGGCGCGGAACCCCGCTAGTGTACCCTTCCAGGGTATCGACGTCGACCTTGAATGTCAGTTCGCACATATGTTCATGACCTCACTCCGTCGCGCAAAGGCCTACGGGCGGGCGAAGTTCATCTCCTTCCAAAATATAAAACGCGCCGCGCTCTTCCGGCTTGGCACATTTATAACACGCCTCAGGCCGTTATTATACAGGGAACATCAGAAGAGCGGGAATTTATCTATTACTGATTTTACAATTATATCTCCCAATGAGCGCATCTTTAGGTATAATTTGGGGGTTGTTTGCAGTTAACGAATAATTTCATTGAAAGAAGATGGTCGTTTTGATGAACAAACTGAGAAACCAAATGCGCTGGATAATGGTCATCATAGCTGTGGCTTTTGTATTGTCCTCATTCTTGATGTATGGGGCCGGCACATTCGGCGGCGGTGTTCCAGCCGGTATGCAGGCGGACTACGCGGTGGCCGAGATCAACGGCACAAGAATTATGATTTCCATGATGTACGAAGGCCTGCAAATGCGTATGCAGGGTGCTAGCAGAGAAATTACCCCCATGGATTTCCAGGCGGTGCTTGAAGAGTACGCCATAGAGCTGCAACTGGCGCAGGAAATTCAGGAGAGCGGCATCACTATAGCGGCTGCTGATCTTGACCAGGCAATGAGGGATTTTATTGACAACGCGTTCCCGACCAGGGAGACATTTCACCAGCACCTTCAGCGGACGGGAAGAAGGCAAGCCGACTACAGGCAAAGCCTTGAGCATCAGATGCTCAGGCAGAGGTTTGTGGAAGAATCCATCGGTGAAGTTACGATCAGCGATGAGGAAGCCATGGAGTTTTACGAAAACATGAAGGCCCTATTTTTCCGACAGCCATCCGGCTACATGGTCAACTTCGCGCGCTTTACGTCAGAAGAAGAGGCTGACAGAGTAAGAGCGCTTCTCGCTGATGGACTTCCGTGGAACGAAGCGACGTCACAAGTGGAGGGCGAAGAGGGTTCTCCGTACATCGTTTTTGTGACGGAAGAGCCTCAGCTTTTCTCCGATGCGGCGTTTGAAAGCCTGTTGTCCTCAATGGCTCAGCTTGAAGTAGGCGAGATCAGCCCGGTTTTTGAACTGGAAATGGCCAACGATGAATTTGCCATAGGCGTCAAAACCGAGAGAGTCGAGGAGTCGTTCAGACCATTCGATGAAGTAAGCGACACTGTTCATTTTCTATTACAGCAGCAGGGAAGACAGGAAGCCCTGAGCAACTTCACCGCTGGCCTTTTAAGCAGGGCTAGAATTGAAATACTTGACCCAAGCCTTTTCCCAGTGCCAGGCGAAGAACTAGTACTGGAGGAACTCTTACTGGTTGAGGACGAACCTGAAACAGACGAAGAGTAAACAAAAAGGGGGGATTTTGTTCCCCCCTGACTTTTTTACCTCTCAAATTTTTATCTCTCAGATTTTTTATAGCCGTTGGCTATTTTATGTATAAACTTCTTGCCGGTGACTACTGGTGTTTCACCTTGATTCAGACTAAACGTTTGTGCAAATTGCTATATCTTTCGGATTTTTATCTATACAAAGGGGCTGCGGCTTCTTCCCTGGAATATTCGTGGTGCCCAAAGTATGAAAAGGGCTAAAAACACCTCCACTGGCACGTTTAGCCAGCTTCTTATTGAAAAAATGCTGCGCACGGGGCTGAATAAAATCAGAAAAAATCCAGCCGCTAAAATATACACTAACGACCATATGAATTTCGCATACAAATTTGCCTTTGTCCTGTCAGGGTCGCCGGGATCGTGCGGGTGATAATAGCGGAAAAAGACGAACATAATCAAAGAAGAGAACGTAACCACATTAGAGAACGCCGCACTGTAACCAAGCCCGTTCAGCGTAAAATTCGTCATTACGATGTACAGCAGCGCACGGACAAACGTTTCAACGCTTGCAGCCTCCACGATCGAGTTAAGTAAAATAATAGGAATTTTGCAGACCGTAAAAGGGATGCGCTCCCCAAATCCATAGTCTGAAACATCGTCGCAATCGCAGTCGTATGAGTACCATCCATTGCCGCAGCATGTCGCATCCCCCCACTGAGAGCTGAAACCAGGGGATGAAGAATTGCCACCGTTGGCTGTCTGGCGAGTTCCCGCGAAACCTGGCGTTCCAGTGCCACGAGCAGTTCCGCTTGCCTGTCCTCGCGGCGGCGGGGCACTCTGCCGTTTAGCCTCGCGCTGTGGTGAAGGCGAGGAAGGTGGCGAAGGAGGCTGAGAAATGACCGTTTTTTTACTTTTGTACAGCGCATCATATGCCAGACGCGCCTCTCGGTACTTCCGCTCCGCATCCAACGAAGAATCTTGATCGGGGTGATAACGCTTGGCTATTTTACGGAACGCCGAGCGTATTTCTTCCCGCGATGCCTCGCGCCTCAGCCCTAGGGCAATATAATGTTTTTCGTAACTTGTCATACTCATCCCGCCTCAATCCACGCCAGACAATATCGGCACAAACCTGCAATAGTCGTACCATGTGTTGCGGAAAACAGAGCGCTTTTCTCTGACGAGAAGGCGCTGTCCTCCTGAAACAACATTTATGGGAGCCACCAGACGACCTCCCTCGGCAAGCTGCTGATCCCAGGCCGGTTCTACGCGCGATGACGCGGCGGTAACGATAATCCTATCATATGGAGCCTCCGGCTCGTATCCTCCCCGGCCGTCGCAGTGAATGACCGTTACGTTAAAGTTTAATCTTCGCAGGGTTTCTTCGGCACGACTGGCTAGAATTTCGATGCGTTCAAGCGACCATACTCTGAGGTGTAGCGCCGCAAGCACAGCGGACTGGTAACCTGATCCTGTGCCTATTTCGAGAACCTTCATTTCCGGCTCAGACGCCAGAAGCTCCGTCATTTTGCCAACCATGTAGGGCTGCGATATCGTCTGGCGCTCCCCTATAGGGAGGGGACGGTCTATATACGCGTCGCCGGAGCATTCATCGGGCACAAACAGGTGCCTGGGCACGGAACACATTGCATCCAGAACGCGAAGGTCTTTAACATCGCGCCCGATAATTTGCGTTTCCACCATGTCAGATGCTTCCATATACCATTCTCGCATCCTGCCAATCTCACCTTTTTACCTGCTCGCTTTTTATTCGGCCCAGACGGTTACAACCGGAAAACCGGCGCTGGAACGAGATATCATGAAACGCGGCGCAAGAGCCTCTTTCAGCTTCTCGGTAGACTTTGCCGCTATCCACAGGGGAGAATTTTCCTCTCCTGAATCCATCACTATGATACCCTCTTTTTCAATGGAATCGATAAATGCCTTCCTGTTTTCGTTTTCAGGCAAATCTACCTGAACAAGAAGCCCGTAAGGAGGCAGGCCTAGCACTTCGCGTTCGCGCAGTTCGCTCGCCCAGAAGTGCCCCCAGCCAAGCCGTAGAACGTTCCTCCATGAATTGCCGGAACCCCTGACTTGCATATGAACGAGCCTCTCCCCATTTTGAGAAAGCCCGCGCCAGCAGGACTCCCATGCCATACTGAAGGCGTGGAATCTGGCGTTATAATCGGCTTTGCGGGCCTCGGCGTCAAGGTCAAGCCATGCGATCAAGCCAACGTCAAGTGAGTCGCAAAGGGCCAGAACTCTTCGCGTCCCCAGTATCAGAGACGCCTCTCCTGGATTTTTTTCGACTTTTCTATCTTTCTCACCTTTTTGTTCGGGATCGTCCAGCAGGACATTCCGGCCTTTCATAAACCGGGCGGCCATAGGCAGCAAGGCTTCCAGCCCAGGCCTCTTTCCAAGCAGAAGTCCCCCACGGCAGGAAGGGCAATTAGATGGAAGTTCGCCACGCGCACCACACCTCACGCAACGAATACGCGAGGCGCCCCCAGTACCCTCGCTTCGCGCCGCGCCTTCGCAGCGGGGACAGCAAAGAGAAGTGCCGCAGTCAGAGCAATACACTTCGCCAGCTTGCCCTCTGCGATCCATTATCCAGAGAGCGAAGCGCCCTTGTTCCAGAACGGATTTCGTGCGATCCAAAAGAGACGGAGTCACAGGAAGCTTGCCTTCCACACCGCGCACTTCGCTTTTAAAAGCTCGCCCGATGTCGGCGAATACAAAACTGCTGCGCGGAGATATCGCGCAACGCTCCGGCCGCGATCGCATGTACGTCCTGGCTGACGGCATACGCCCGCCCAGCGTAAGGCTCGCCTTCAATGTCAAAGCCCGCCTCCCCGCTATAGTACGTGCGGAAATCCTTGGCGCACGCTGAAAAATATACGCCAGATTGGACTCGTCATCAACTATAACTTCATCGAAGCAAGGGGGTGCGAACGCCGCACCGCTGGAGCCGACCACGACACGCACCTCGCCGGATGCGGTTTTTTTCCACGCGTCCCAAAGCTTTTTACCGCCGCTTGACGGCCACAGAAGAGCATTCGCCTTCACCGATTTTGGTATGCCGGCGAAAAAAGCGGCTGCTATTTTCACCTCTGGGAAAAGCAACAGCATTCGTCTTCCATCTTTTTCACCGGTCAAAAGCGCCTCGTGATAACGTGCGAAACGTTCTTCGTCTATTGGGTTGTAAAAAAGAATTTCCTGAAAGGATTTTTGATTGTTGCTCGGACTTTTTTGTGGGAGAATGTCTCCTGCAAATTTGTCCCCAAGAGATCCTCTTCCAAAAGGCTCGCCGCGCAGAAGCGGAGATGGGCACATGAGCTGTAACGCCTCTCCAGTTCCGCAGAGGAATGTATTTCCAATCCATCCGGCTAAATTCCAGAGTTCGTCTCCAAGAACTGAGCCGCCGTCCAAAACGCTCTGAATGGGCCTCAGTCCTTTGGTGTTGTCAGGCACGGGGTAAACCGAGCTGCTCACGAAGCCAACGCGCGTTCCTTTTCCCAGCGGAACTCTTACTCTCGCGCCTTCAATAGGAGTCATCTCCAAATCGTCTTTAACAATGTAAGTCAGGGTGTTCCACCACGGGCCGGGAACCACCACTTCAACGCAATTCAAAGCCGCGCGATTCAAAACCGGACGCGTCAGAACAGGCCGGTTATCTTTTCCCACACGGCATCGGCGACTTCCTCTTTAGCGCCGGAGATAGCTGTCTCATTGCCAGTCCGCGATATCATCCTGACTGTGTTAGAGTCGGAGCCAAAACCGCTGCCGGAAGCGGTGATATCGTTAGCCAAAATTACGTCCAGCCCCTTGCTCTCCATTTTCGAGCGGGCATTTTTTATTAGATCGCCGGTCTCAGCCGCAAAGCCGATTAAAAACTGACCCTGCCGCTTGGCCCGGCCAATTTCGGCCGCGATGTCGGGATTCTGCTCAAAAGTCAGGGTAAGGTTACTTTCGTTTCCTCGTTTTATTTTATGTCCGGTGATATTTGGAGCGCGGTAATCACCGACCGCTGCCGCCTTGACAACGCAATCCGCCCAGTCAAGGTTCTCCATGACAACGTCCCGCATTTCAAGCGCGGACACCACACGGCGTATTTCCAGGCCGTGAGTGTTTTCGACAGACGGAACAGGCCCCAGGACTACCCGAACTTCGGCTCCCCTGTACCACGCGGTGCGGGCCATCGCAAGCCCCATTTTTCCGGTGGATGGATTGGAAATGAAGCGCACCGGGTCAAGATATTCTCTTGTAGGCCCCGCTGTAACGAGAATTCGTTTGCCGGCCAGGTCGCGGCGCGGGGAAGCGGCGCGGAAAATTTCCTCAAGTATCACTCCGGTATCTGGAAGGCGGCCTTTACCCTCGTATCCGCAGGCAAGCACCCCGAATTCAGGATCAACGACACGCACCCCGCGGCTCGCCAGAGTAGTCAGGTTTTGTCGCGTGGCCGGATGGTCGAACATGTGAACGTTCATCGCTGGGAAAAGCAGGACAGGGGCGCGAGTAGCCAAAAGCGCCGCTTCCACGATACTGGCGGCCCGACCATACGCCGCACCGAACGCTGTATTGGCGGTACAAGGCGCAACAACAACAATATCAGCCCAGTCCGCCAGGCTGATGTGCGGAATTTGAAAACCCCGCTCAGAGGAAAGAAAATCATCCTCAAGCCATACACGACGGCCGGAGAGCGTGGAGATTGCCAGCGGGCTTACCAGAGTTTCAGCCGCCCTTGTCATAACCGTCTCAACTTCGCAATCCAGCTTTTTCAGGCGGCTTACGAGATCAGGAATTTTATAGGCGGCAATTCCTCCCGTCACGCACAGGAGTATCTTGCGTGAGCGTTTCCATTCAATCATTTTTCTTGATTTCTTGATTGTTTTTCTTCGCAGATTCGGCGGCTGCTTCCAGTTCTTCGACCCACGCGACAGGAAGCCGTCCGCTGTCTATTTCCATAAGTGCAGCGGAGAGATATTTTTCGTTTGCGGATTCCGCATCAACGATATTTTTCTGCTCGCTGAACCAGCGGGCCCTCGCTGCCACCAAGGCGGTTATTTTGTATTTATTGTCTATGCTGCACTTGCTCTCCAGAGCGTCGATGTCATAAAATTTCATTTGCATTCCCTGCCTTTATCGTAATCGTAATTAGCTATTATAGCCAGCGGCCCTAGTGAAAATCAATCACCCTTCCGGTTACCCGCTGTCCACTTTGCTCAGATTGCTCGTTTTGTTTTCCAGCCATTTTTTTAAGTTCGGAAATCCGATCTTCCACTGACGGGTGAGTCGCGTAAAGCTCCCGCATAAAACTGAAACTCCCAGCCTTAGTCGGGTCGACAATGCACATATTACCCGCGAGCGGACAACCAGAAAGAATATCCACGCGCGGACTGGCGGCGATTTTCGACAACGCCTGTGCCAGAGTGTCCGCGTTGCGTGTGATTTTTACAGCCGTGGCATCTGCCTGATATTCGCGGCGGCGCGAAAGCGCCAATCGAAGAATAGGCGCGACAAAATATCCGAATGTGAGGAAGGCTAAACCCACAATAAGCGACAGCACGCTTCTTGTTTTGCTCACCCTACTTTTTCTGTTGAAGCTTCCGTATATCAGCAACTCGCCGAAAAAAGTAAAAAATCCTATCCCTTCGATGGTAATTTGCATCAGACGAGTATCGCGGTTGCCGATGTGGGCAAGCTCATGAGCTACCACCGCTTCAAGCTCGGTCTTGTTCAGTTTTTCGATCAACCCCCTCGTCAGGGCTATTGACGCCGTATCGGGGCTGCGCCCTGCCGCCAGCGCGTTCATGGCATTGTCATCAATAAGGTATATTTCCGGCGCGGGGAGACCGGCCGCGATAGCCGTGTTTTCGACCAGCCGTACAAGAGCGCGGTTATCCCCCGGGGCAACGCGGCGCGCGCCGAGCATCCTGAACACCATCGCGTCTCCCTTGCAGTAAGAAATCGCAATCCATATAAACGCCGCCAGAATAATCCATGGATAAACGATAAGCGTGTGCAGTATGGCCTGTTCCATGCGGCTAGTTTCAACGACAGCACGAATACCTGCCAAATGCTGATCCAGCAAAGCAGGGTCTTGCAACATATTTTCGAGCGAGGCTGAAATAGAAAATAAAACGAAGAAGTGCCGGAAGCTTGAATTTATAATCTGCAAAACGTCGGCGAATAGGAAAAAAAACACAAATACCACAACAAACAGCGCCACCGGGAAAGCACAGAGTATGGCCAGCGTTCTGCGGTTATTGGAATCAATATGGTCGTAGACGTTCACGGCTGTAAGCCCGCAGCGTGGCTAGAACTGCACTTGAACAGGATTATTTGCCGCGGCTCTCTCATTCTCATCAAGCTCGAAAAAGGAGAGCTTTTTGAAGTTGAACATTCCCGCTATGATCATTGTTGGAAAAGCCGCTGTGCGGTTATTAAAGCTCAAAACCATCGTATTATAGAAGCGACGCGACGTTTGAATTTTTCCCTCGGTGTCGGAAATTTCCTTTTGCAGTTCTATGAAATTCTGGTTGGCTTTGAGATCAGGATAAGACTCTGACAGGGCGAAAATCGACCTGAGCGTCTGGCTGAGCATGTTTTCCGTGGCAGTGCAGCCTTCAGGCCCACCGCTTTGGCTCATAGCGGCGCTCCTAGCCTCTACCACTTTTTCAAGAGTGGAGCTTTCATGTTTAGCATAACCCTTGACGGTTTCAACTAGATTCGGGATAAGATCATAGCGCCTTTTCAAGTGAGTTTCAATGTCGCTCCACGCTTCAGTGGCCTGGTTGCGCCCGCGCACCAGAGAGTTAAACGCCATGATTGTATACGCAAGGGTCAGTACCACAAGAGCTATAACGATCCAGAAAATATTTCCCATAACAAGAGTTCCTCCTATTTCAAGTCAAGTTCAAGTCTAGAAAGCAAAATCGCGTGACAGTGATTTATCCGGCGTTTTTTCTGTAACTTAACAACAGGTTGCGAAGTTTTTTACAGGTCTCCTCCAGGTCGTCGTTCACGATTACCTGGTCGAAATCGGACAAAAGCGCCATTTCCATTTTCGCGTTTTCCAATCTGAGCATGATTTTCGCCTCAGATTCGGTTCTCCGCTGGCGAAGCCGCTCTTCCAGCACGTCCAGCGACGGTGGAACAATAAATAAGAGGACGCTGTCCGGCAAAACTTCTTTAATCTGCCTTGCTCCCTGAACATCTATTTCGAGCAATACGTCTCTTCCGGCGTTCGTCTCCCGTTCCACGCTTTCCAGTAGCGTCCCATAACGGTCACCGTGGACGACCGCGTGTTCCAGAAAAAGTCCAGCGGCTATTTTTTCCTCAAAAGCCTGCATGGTTACGAAATAATAATCCACGCCATCGCGCTCTCCTTCGCGCGGCGGCCGCGTTGTACAGGAAATTGAGTAAGTCAGGTTCTCAATATCCGACAGAGCTAACTTTCTCAAAGTGCCCTTGCCTACCCCGCTTGGCCCGGCAATCACGAAGAGCCTGCCTTTGCGCGCTTTTCCGCCGGAGTAGTTTTCGTCCAACTTGAGTTCCTCCCTATTCTACATTTTGTATCTGTTCACGTATCCGTTCCAAACACGACTTGGCTTCGACGATCATCCAGCGGAATTCCGCATCGGCCGCTTTGGAACCCATAGTATTAACCTCCCTGTTCATCTCCTGAATCAGAAAATCAAGCTTGCGCCCCTCTGATTCCTGCCCGCACGCTATCTCTTTAAATTTAGATACATGCCCCGCCAAACGGGCCAGTTCTTCTGAAACATCCCATTTATCGGCAAGGATGGAAACTTCCTGTGCTATTCTGTTTTCGTCCAGGTTCAGGGAAAAACGCTCCATCACCTTTTCCATCCGTCCTCTGAGCGCGGAGAGCGCTTCTTCGGAGGCGACATTCCATCGCTCCGAGAGAGCGTCGCTGAGGCGTTCTAGTTCTCTGAGTCCCTCTTCAACGGCGCCCCACAGTTTTCCCCCCTCCGACCTTCTCATTTCAATCAGAGCGTCTACTGCCTCAAGAGTCAAATTTTTCCATACTCCGCCGGGATCGTCCTCATTCTCTCCCCCTAGGTAGGAATGCGAAAAATCGCAAACGCCAGGCAGGTTCAACAAGGCCGTCAAATTCGGCGGCGGCGCGTTCAGATCGGATGCTATCCCCTGCAACTGACTGTGGTAAGACCTGAGCGCGTCTGCGTCTATCTTAGCGGTTTTAAAATCAGCGGCCCAATCGATCTCGGCATAGAGCCGGATTTTTCCTCTCTTCAAAAGAGAACGCAAAGACGCCACGAGGGTGCTCTCAAAAGAAGATATCTCTTTAGGCAGCCGGACGCTTATTTCCTGGTAACGATGATTGACGGATACAATCTCAATTGTGACAGTCCCCCACTGAAACACGCGGGAAGCCCGTCCGAAGCCTGTCATACTTAAAAACATATACAGTGTCCCCTCGTCTAAGCCGATTCCAATTCCTTTAAAGCTTTTTCCAAAGCAGCCATGATTTTCTCTCTGGCGCCTTTTTCTTTGTAAGCCTCCGGGGCTAAAGTGATCAATTTACCGAACTTGACGGTAATTTTTGTTGGTTTTATCAGAGCGGAGCCAGGCGGCATTGCCTCGTAAGCACCGCTGATAAAAGCCGGAAGAATAGGGGTTTGGGCATGGCTTGCCACAACGGCAACTCCGCTTTCCAGCGGCAGCATTTTTCCGTCAAGTGAACGAGCACCCTCTGGAAAAATCAAAACATCGCTGCCCTCTTTGAGAAATCTGAGAAGACCTTTAAGAGCGCTCGCGGCGGCGGCGTTGCTGTCGCGCGAAACCGGCACTGCCCCAAGTATTCTTATAATCCTGCCGAAAAGAAACGGGCGGAAAAGTTCTTCCTTGGCAAAATAGCGCAAACGCCTTGGGAAAAGCGTACCCACAACTAAAGGATCCAGAAAACTGACGTGGTTACACGCTATTATGACATTACCCTCCGGCAACGGCTCCGCCCATTTTGCGAAAAGGCGATTGTAAATTAAAAATATCACCCTGAAAACATATTTCACTACTCCGTAAAAAAACGCATCAAGTTTCACAGGCTCAAACCCTCTTTTTTAGCAAATTGAAATCGCGGTGAAAACGAAAAATCTATTTTTTGCCCACCTTTTATCTACTCTCGCCTACCCTTTAATAATTCTGCCTCGCACAATGGCGGTCAGCTGATTAACAACCTCTTCCTCGGACATAAAAGACGTATCAACGTGAATGGAGCCGCCAGATTCTTTGAGCGGGGCAATTTCACGCCCCATATCCGCCCGGTCTCGCTCGCGTATCTGAGCCAGAATTTCGTTATAAAGCACAGCTTCGCCTTTTTTCAAAAGCTCCTTATATCGCCGATCGGCTCTCGCTTCCGGCGCGGCAGTCAAAAAAAATTTTACGTCAGCCTCTGGGAAAACAACCGACCCCATATCGCGCCCGTCCGTGACGAGATTTCTGTAGTTCGCCTGTGCCCTTTGAAGCCCGAGAAGCGCCTCGCGCACTGGTTTAAGCGCGGAGTAAGCCGAAACGACCTCATCTGCGCGGGTAGATCGTATTAAATCCGTTACGTCTTCCCCGTTTACAAAAACGCTATTCTCGTCGACGCGTACGCACATTGACTTCAAATATTCCAGAAGCCGCTCGCTCTCGTTCGGAGCTATTCCATTTTGATCCAGACAACACGCCACAGCTCTGTACAACGCCCCGGTATCCAAATGATGAAAGCTCAGTCGCTTGGCCAATTGCCTGGCAACCGAGCTTTTTCCCGCTCCGGCCGGGCCATCCAGGGTAACGACAAAACTCATGCTACATCCCCTTCATGTCTGCCATTTCCTGCGCGGTTTGACTGGCAAAGTCCACCAGTTCCGCCATAAGGCCCTCAAAGTTTTTTATGCCCAAACGCTCAAGCGGCTCGTGGTATATGTAATTCTGCAACCCATCCGCGCCAAGCCCTATACCCATCATGAGACAGATAGAGTTAGCGACGCTTACCACGTCAACCAGAGGCTGGTATTCCGCGCATTCTGGCTCCAGGCCGTTCGGGTTATGGTGCAACAGGGTTGAATGACAGTATCCCTTCGGAAGATTCCACCGCTCAACCAGCAGAGAACCAACCGCGCAGTGATCAAAGCCGATGATTTTCTGCTCGGCTTCCGTGAAGGAGATTCCTTTTTCCTCAACTTCTTCTATGATAAGCCCATAGCCGAAATGCACATAATCGTTCAGCACGACTTTTCCGATGTCGTGCAGCAACCCCCCCACATAGGCTTCTTCGGGTGGTATTTTTTTCGTTTCCTGCGCTATATAACGCGCCGCGTAGGCCGCCGTCAGCGAATGGCGCCACAGTTCGCCCCTGTCAAGCGCATAGCCGTTCAGCCCCTTGTCCATAATCGAATACACGGTGGCGGCAAGAACTATATTGCTGGTGTTTTTGTAGCCTAAAAGCGCTATGGCTTCGGATACGTCTGATATATTTCTGGACATGCCATAAGCCGCCGAATTGGCCAGTTTCAGCGTTCGCAAAACCAGGCCCTCGTCACGAGACAGGCTCACAGCGACATCCGAGGCGCTGCTGGTAGGGTCGTTTAGTTTACGCAACGTTTCAACCACAAACTGCGGAAATGATTTTATTTCTTTCATCTTGTTGATGATGCGCGTTTTAATGAGATTCCTTGAATGATCATCAAGTACGTTTTTCATCGGCATGTCCCCCCTTTAAGGCGCCAATTGACAAAAACAAAAACTAAAACTAAACCGAACCACCTTTAAATATTTTAGTGCAGATTTCAAGAAAAGACAATTCCACAAAATCCCCCGCGTTAAGGCGCTCTAAGGTTAAATTACCGATTTTTCGGCGTATCAGGATTTCAACGCCGAAACCGGCGAGGTTCGCCATTGTACGAATTTCGCGCTTCAGCCCTTCCCCTATTACAACACGCACCCAGCGAGCTGCCGGTTCTTTATACATTACATCAACAGAGATTGGCCTGACGCGCCGCCCTTCAATTTCAAAACCACCTCTCCAGCGCCGCAATTGCTTGTCGTTGATCGCAAGGTTCAGCAAAACTTCGTACTCTTTTGTGACGCCTTTGGACGGGTGTTGTAAATTTTGCGCGAATTCGCCGTCGTTCGTCAAAACCAGCAGACCTTCGCTTTCCCTGTCCAGCCGCCCGACAGGAAAAACACGCGCGTCTCTGGCCGAAGCGGGCAGCAAGTCCACAACCACCGGGTCGTATTTGTCCGTGACGGCACATACAACGCCAATCGGTTTATTTATAGCAAAGTATTTTTTGGAAAGAATCGACAGGCGTTGGCCGTCACATTCCACGATGTCGACTTCGGGGTTAATCTGAAAATAAGGCATCAGAACTATTTTCCCATTGATGCGAACTCGCCCATCCAAGACGCATGTCACGGATTTGCGCCTGGACGCGACTCCGCACTCAGCCAAAAATGCGTTAAGGCGCATCATCGCCGTGTTCCACTTCCGACGCTTCTTCGGGGTTAGCTCCAAGCTCGTTAAGTTCTTCAAGGGTAGGCAGGTCAGCGATGGCTTCAAGGCCGAAAATATCCAAGAAGCGGCTGGTCGTCCGGTAAAGCAATGGCGAGCCACTCGCTTTTTTGCGCCCCGATATGCGGATCAGCCCGTGGGTCAGAAGCGTCTCAATAACCCGTTCGCAACGCACGCCGCGCAGGTCTTCCACTTCGCCCCTCGTCACAGGCTGGTTGTAAGCTATCACGGAAAGCGTCTCAACCGAGGCTTTGCTTAACCTGACGCGCCTGCGCTGCGCCGTGTCTCGGAAAATAGACAACACTTCGGCGAAGTGCGCGTTTGTCTCAAGCACCCATCCATCGGCGACCGATTTCAGTACCAGCCCGTGCCCCATCGCCAGATGATTCCCCAACTCTTCAAGAGCGTCTTTAAGCTCGTGTCCAGACACTCCTAGGACGTTTTTAAGCTCGCTCTCCGGCACGGGAGACGCGGCCAGAAAAAGCACAGCCTCTATCTGCGCCGACAAAACGGACAGAGAATTTATCTGCGCCTGATTATCTTTTCGCACGGATTTTGACATCGGAAAAAGGAATATCCTGTTCGATAACTGTCTTGCCCATTCGGCACATCTCCAGTACGGCCAGGAGGGTTACTACCAAAACTTGCACAGACGGCGATATAGCCCACAAAGCGTTGAGCGAAAGCTCCGAATGCAGGGCCAGCTTTTCCTCCAGCTCTGTGATGCGCCCCTGTATCTGAGATTCCTCTGGCAGGGCGCTTGGCATGCCATCCCACTCTTCTATATCATCACCCGCGTCATACGCATCGTCAGCGATACCGGTCGTGCGACCATCGGACAGCTTTCTTTCCAGAAGACCCCACCATATACGGCTGAGAAAATAAAGGTCGCCGATATCATAACGGGCTTCTCCGCTCTGTTCTTCCGTCACCGCACGTCTGTAATGTCTGTCTTGCCTAGCCTTGCGATCTTCCAGCCAGGCTGTGGCCGTTCGATATGGCCGATAACGCGCAAGACGCTCAAGCATTTCCTCTTCAAGGCCTTCTTCGTGCGCGCCACCCGTATCATCCCAAAGTTCTGGATCTTCGGATGGGCTGGCGGTCGGCAGAAGCGAGATGGTTTTTTGCAGTAAAAGGCTGGCTACCATGAAAAAGAACTCCGCCAGAGTTTCAACGGAGGCTTTTTGAGTTTTCGACAAATACGCGCCATATATACGCACAAGCTGCGTCATTTTTATTTTGGAAGCCTGCATTTGCCGGCTTTCCACGAGGTGGCACAGCATGTCGAGAGGGCCGGAAAAACCCTCTATCACGACTTCGACGCTTTCTTTAGACATTCCCAGACACTTTGTTTTTCATGCTCGATTTTTTAAGCTTCAATATTCTCAGCGAGGCAGCCGCATCAATCCCATAGCGGGGTAAATTTCTTCCATAGTTTTTTCCGCCACGGTATAAGCTCGCCTGGCTCCTTCTACAAGTATGTCCGTCAGGGCGGGGGAGTTTTCGTATTTAAGCCTGCGCTCGTGTATCGGAGCCATTTTTGCCTCGACGTGGGCGTTAAGCATTTTTTTGCAGTCGATGCACCCGATTCCAGCCGTTTTGCAGCCGTTTATTATTTCGCCGCGCTCCTGCATGTTTTCGTTGAATACTATATGAAGGCTCCAAACTGGGCATTTTTCAGGGTCGCCTGGGTCAGTTCGCCTTTCCCGCGCCGGGTCCGTCACCATAGTGCGGAGTTTATCCCAGATTGATTTGGGGTCTTCTGAAATATAAAGAGAGTTGCCGTAAGACTTACTCATCTTGCGCCCGTCAGTGCCGGGAACTTTTGGGGTAGGCGTGAGAAGCGTCTGAGGCTCCGGCAGCATTCCAGCGCCGAAAAAGTGGTTGAAGCGCCGCACGATTTCGCGGGAAAGCTCCAGGTGCGCGGCTTGATCCTCTCCCACAGGGACTTTATTGGCTTTGTAAAGCAGGATATCCGCCGCCTGAAGGACGGGATATCCCAAAAAGCCCAAATTGCTCAGGTCTTTGTTTTCAAGGTTTTTAATCTGATCTTTGTAAGTCGGGTTTCTTGTAAGCCAGCCCAGAGGGGTTATCATGCCCAAAGCCAATGCAAGTTCAGCGTGCTGCGGCACGTGAGATTGGACGAAAAGGCAGCTTTTTTCGGGGTTAAGCCCTACGGAAAGCCAATCCAGCAAAATTTCCAGGCAATGCCGGCCAGTGTTGCCAGGCTCTGCGTAATCGGTTGTAAGCGCGTGCCAGTCGACGATGCAATAAAAACACTCGTATTTTTCCTGCAAGCTTACCCAATTCGTCAACGCACCCGCCAAATGCCCCAAGTGCAGCGCACCCGTCGGCCTCATTCCGCTGAAAACCCTGCCTTCATTCATTACTTAACAACCGTCCTTTTCATTGCCAGGGATTTAAAATTTTCAACCCGGCTATGCTAATAACATATTTTGTATTGCACGTGACAAATATTAAATCACGGGTTAAAGCCGTAGCGGCCAAGAGGCTGTCAATGGCAGGAAGCGTTTGGTGACACGCGCGCAGATTCCCCCACTTGTCAGCGATCTCCGCATCAAGCGGCAGTACGCGGCTTCCGAATAAAACGCAAGTATCCAGGAGGCATCTCACAGGTCAATTTCCAGCGCTTCTGAGCGATACCGTTCAATTTCTATTTCGGAATCCGCCAGCGGCCCTCTTTGCATTAGCTCAAGAAATGACGGTTTTGGCTTACCAAGCCTGAGGTATTCCTGCTGGGAAACGACCACCGCTACCGGACGGCCGCGCATAGTCACAACCTGCGGTTCAGTTTCGGACATTCTAATTACTTCGCTGAACGTCGCTTTTGCTTCCTGAAGCTGCCATACGCTCATAGCTCTCTACCTCCAAACCGGTTAGACTGGTTATTTAGTACTGTGACGATTATGCCACTTTTTTATTTTTGAGGCAACTTTATAGCCATAAGCACCAGGGCAAACGCAGTCACAAAACTTGATAGCCGATTTCCGTTTTTATTTAGGATATTGTAAAACGAATTTCTTCCTTTAGTAGATTGGCTGTTTTCTTCATCTTTATCTTTGAGAGTTAGTATCCAGCCACAAGTCGGTAACGATGACATCTTTCGTATCTGGCAGATACAGCAAGCCAACCGGTTGTCCATTGTGGGCAGAATCATCCAGCCACTTTTCATTCTTCCCCTTGTATGGCTTACCTATGCGCCAAGACAATAAAGATTGAGCGAAATCATGGAACAATCTTTCATTCTCTTCGTCAGTCGGCAATTTAATGAAACCTTCGCGCCTCATACCGCGCTGGTCTGTGAAATTGGCGACGATACCTAAAACATTGCCGTCAAATGATTGTTTGAGAGTTGTGGAGAATGATAAGCCGTTTTGTATGATTTTTTTGTCTAACGAAATGTATCCAGTGGTAAATAACCCCTCCCTTAATAAACGCATGGGCTTGCGTGCGTCCATATATACCTGGAGTAGCACAGCCATAAATACAAGACCAAAAAAAACAACAAACAGCATGGTGTCGCTAATACCGATTGAAAACCGCGTTCCGGCTGCCCGTGCAACTTGCGGGCGAGTTCGGAAATATTCAACAGTGACAGGAAAGGGCTCGGCCAATAATATCCCCTCACTGATATTCGGATTATTTTGAGTTTCGGGGATTACTCCCCAACCCGGTATGTTATTTCTGCGCCAGACGTAATTAACTGTAATCCTGTCGCTTTCTGGCGTAGAAGAGCGAATTGTCAAATTATAACTTGTAGGGCCTACGTCCCATAGCCTCGTTGGCGTTATTGAGATAAGGGAACCCTGTGTCGTCACCCTGTTCTGAGCGCCCGAATTCAGCAGCCGGATTAGATCCATGATG
>Ga0123352_10006342_pt1 | contig 18077 bp, 11 predicted proteins | sample TergutLab28metaG_FD_89700 | JGI IMG/M metagenome (GOLD analysis project Ga0123352, IMG submission 89700) | Labiotermes labralis P1 segment gut microbial communities from Petit-Saut dam, French Guiana - Lab288 P1 | ecosystem: Host-associated > Arthropoda: Insects > Digestive system > Gut ... | reverse complement strand
CACAATGCTGTGTTTCCTCGCAACAGGCAGCCCCGCAGCACTTCCAAAAAAATCCCAAAAGCGCACCCTCCCCCCCCCCCCCCCAAACTAAATAAATTAAGACCACCGGCAACAACATTTTATCATTGACAAGTGATTCTGTGTCTGCTCTCCTAATTTTTGCATGCACATTAAGACTTAGATCATCATATTATGGGAAGACGAAATGGACAACGCATGTGGCATATATGGAGGAGAAATGAAATCCATACATGGTTTTGGTGGGAAAATCTGAAGGAACAAGACCAGTTTGATGCCATAGGCACAGATGGGAGGAAGATATTAAAATGGTTGTTAAATCAGTAGGATTAGAGGGCATGAACTGGATTAATATGGCTCAGGATAGAGACAAGAGGCAGGCTATTGTGCACATGGTAATGCAATTTCTGTCTCAACACAGTTTTGTTACCTGCTTTCTGTGCCATAGCTACCATATAAGTTATTCGCTTTTGTTGCCTTCTACATAGTCCAGTGATACGACGTGGAAGCATGCAGCCATCAGATCTGAGATACTGGCTTAAAATCAGGACATCCTACAAGAACAAGAATCTAATTAGTTTATTTTATTATGTTCAAGATGCAGTGTGATCTTCATGAGAAATATAAAGAAAATATATACTGTGTGAATTTACAATGCTCTATTTAATATTTAACAACACCATACAGGAAACACACACCACTGCAGCATAAGAGAAAAAAATATTACTGAGAACATCGGTGTAAATCTGAAAAATTATAAATACTGTAAATTTTAACCATAATTTTAACTTCCGATAAGTGTGAACATTGTAAGACTATTTTATTGCTGTAAACTTTTAATAATATAGGTGTTAGCTCCCTGATCATGGCAGTTAAGCTGAAACATGTATGAGTGAATTAGGAGTGAAAAACATAATGGCAGAACTGTGCATTTGTTGGTACTGTAAGGATTTGTATATCATTTACAGTGCACAGAATGAATAATATAAAAGTGATTCCATCACCTTGTTACAAGTTCAGTACATACTACTTACAGTGTGTTTCACATCCAGGCTTAAACTGCAAAGTGTGCAACATCCACGGGGGTCTTCAGTTTTAACCACATAAGGTTCTCTAGAAGAAGGAACATTAACACCTTCAAATATGCGAATATTTCCTTCTTTTGATTCACGAACTGAAAATGAAACATACAAGCTTTTGAGACAAACATTTACAAGACAAAGTTATATGGTGCACTACCAGGGGTAAAAGAGTCTCAGTTTCGGTGTCTTCAAAACATCCTAAACAAGATGTGAATAACCACTTATCAAAACTTCTTGAGGGTGTGAAAAAGAGTAAATGCAACAAAACCTCAGCATATGTTCACGTCTTACCATTTGACTGCTACACGAAATCATAATATAAAGTTACAAATTGTGCAAAACTGTGGCAAAGTTAAGATATTTGGGTACGATACCTACTACTATTCAGTTCAGAATATTTTAGTCTTCCAGTCTCGTGTATTAAAAAACCACAAAAATTAAAATGTGAGTTTTTTTCTCTTGGTTTTGATTTAATACTAGGAACTAACAGGGCATAACTATAAGGAAGTTTTGAGGAAACTGCATATTGAGATTCATAATTTGCACTCTTCATTAAATATTATTACGGTGTAAAATGAACAATCATGATATGAGTGAGGCATGCAATACCCTGGGGAGATACACGAAATGCATACAAGTTTTAACAGTCATATTCAGATTCAATTACAAATTCAATAACTCAGTTCACACCGATATGTCAAGTCAAAAAACATCCAATAAACCCTTACTCACACAGCGGGCTAACACCTACTTACTTTCTTTAAGCATTTTTGTACAAGATAAATGTACATTCATTCTTGGAACACTCAAAGCCACGCAGCGGTATGCACATCTTTGCCACAGTCTTAATGCTCCAAACATCGTATTCATGTGTAACAGCACAAAAAATTCTCATCTGTTCTAAAATATATTACAGATATTAATAATCGAAAATTGCAAACATAACCTATTTTCCTAGTCGAATATGAGAGCTACCACCGATCATCTTTGAGCTAGATTAAATGAACTGTGGGAGCTTTTACGTGCAGTAGGGCCAAATGGACCGATGAAAATATCCCTGTAACATGCTTTTCCGGTGTGTAACTATTAAACCGTTTGCATTGGTACACATTACGTACTATCATAACAGGATATTTCTAATAAAGGTTTAAATAGAAAGTTTCTACATGGCATGTAAAATAGTTTTTTAAAATTAAGAATGTGGTCCAAGATGTCGTCTACGCACCAGGAAGTTATCCGCTATGAAGTAAGTCCGGAAATAACAGACACAGAGGAAATTTTTCTCGTATGGAATATGCGCGGTGCCTGTGCCTGCTGCAGGCACAGGTACCGCGCAGAATAGAAGTCACGTCCCGCGATTCGCAGTCTGGTTAGGTGGAAGGCCAACGCACTTCACTTCAACGGTGATCTTGTGGAAGGCTATCGAGCCCTGAGATTGGCCGCTAACAAGAAGTTGGCGAGTTGCTAGATGCAGTAGCCTTTCCTGTTTACGTGTTGTGGCACGTTTTAATACTGCTGTCTATGGCCTTGTGCACGTCGAAATCGCGGTACGCCTCCTAACAGTCACTGAAGATCTTTGAGGCGGTTTCGATCCATGCACTAAGGTCGGTCATCAATGTGCCAGTAGTTCTGTCTGGAACAGGAACGAGAAACATGACCCTCGCTTGACCCTGCCAAAGAACCACTGCCATTTGCCAGCGTGGCCGTCATTATACTTGCGCCTGTCGAACTTGCTGTCGCCTATTTCAATAGTCATGCTAGGATCGCATATCTTCTCAGAGTACTCCCCTGCATGAACCAACCTTCTGGAGAATTTGCTCCAGTTAGCTGTGATAGGGGCGCCGAAGTAATGCCCTTGTTTAAAAAATGTGGGCTTGTAAGCGGTGCAAGATATCAAATGTGAGGATCATAACCGTGGATCCTTTAATTTTTAATCATTCACAAATCAGAGGCAACCTACTTCAGATAGTCTACTTTTCCTGTGTCTTTCTTCAAAATATTCAATTTTGTTTTTATTGTGTTACTACAACATTCAATAAGCTTAGTGTAGTGTTGCTTCATAGCATCCTTTGACCATTTTCTTACGATCTTACAGTATTTCACATAATGCACTTTTTACATTTGAATCATTGGTGTTCGTAGTGAAGGCATACTGACTTTTTTGTACGTTTACAAGATATTTTTATTCCTTGTGTAATCAAGTAATTGTTTTCTTTCGCACTTGTTCCGTTGTTTATTGTTGCATACATATTTAGTAGTCCGAGAATTTGTTCATTGGAAGCCATAACGGCACGTACAGTAATTAGTCGGCATTCATGTATGTGTGAGGCGAAAACAGAGGAAAATATAGCACGACGTACGGCAGTAGTTTGACACCATGGCGCCACACACACACAAAAAGGCAAACAATAAGCGCCAACTTTAGGTTTCTGTGACCGTGCATCGTGAGAAAATTGTGAAGTAAGAGAGAAAACCAACGAGATGCAACAGTTAGATGTTTATTTTTAACAATTCCTCAACATGTTTCGGGCATCATTATGCCCATCTTCAGGAGAACCAGCGCAGCACACCACATGCAGTAACATACGTCGTGTTCTCCTGAAGATGGGCATAATGATGCCCGAAACATGTTGAGAAATTGTTAAAAATAAACATCTAACTGTTTCATCTCGTTGGTTTTCTCTCTCACTTCATAATAAGCGCCATGTTGGACCATATTCTTCAGTCGAGCTTCATATTTCTCTATGTGTGGTATAATCCGTGACTGTTGATTGGCTTTCGGTGGCTTCCAATCCGCCAATTAGTTATCCATTCTCCATAATGGAGTTGGGAGTTGTATGACCTTCGTCAGTTTGTAATCCTTGATTAGGGAAACGTATGTTGGGCCATGTGGTATGATCAGAGGGTATGGTGAATGTAGTCCATGTGAACGGCGGTTGCAGTGTGTTAAAAACCTGGCGAGTCCAGGTAAAAGTAGTTTGTTGAAAACATGTCTGCTTCTGTTATACGGTTAAATATCTTAAGAAGGTAGCTATTTTTATCGTGAATTGGCTAATCATTTGTGTAACATTTCTGCAGGCATAACCAAAATTTTAAATGAAGTCGTCAATTAAGAACATGGCTCAAAGTCTTACTTTACGCTGGTGTGTGAGCTGGTAAGCGTTTGCGGCAGTATTATAATAGGTGACTCCGGCGTGTTTTTATGCCAGTAAAATACCTTTAGAACTGGTGATATTAGAGAAATGAAAACAATAACATAAGTAGAATGTGAATTAACTCGTTTCACTTGATGTATTTACAGGACTGGAGGGTATTTTGGTGTATTATCAACGTAAAGTTTCTGTACCGCACTAGCAAAGCTTCGTGACGTTCTTCCCACCTAAGACGTAAATTTAAAATTTATTCTGCCAAATTTCAAAATACGTATGTTTCGTAAAAGAAAGCCTTATTTATCAGATTTGTTAATGAAATCACAATTTTTTTTAGAGCTTTCCTTGTGTGTTGCATATTACAAAATTTACATCTTAAAGTATCCTGTTACATGACACACAGTTATAAAATTTAAAGTAACATTCGCTAGTAAGGATAAAAACACAATGTAATCCACAAAATCCTTGGTTTAAGTTTTCAAAACAAGTGACAGTGAAGTTAGATAATAACAAACATCTTTGTTGCCAGCTTACATAGGGATTTGGTTTTGACGTTTCAGTTTATGTAAAGAAACTCAGACTTGTGCCTAGAATGTAGCACTTCTTCATGTTCTTTTGGTACAGGATGTGACTTTGTAAGATTTGGACAGTAGTTTGTCAGGCTTGAAATCTTCTACTTCTTGGACTTTTTTCATCATCTCATGTTATAAGATAATGAGAAGTTCTAGAACACTACCTTCCTGGGGTCAGATCATAACCGGGACCTCAGACTCTGACACGGGCAGTCTGTAGTTTGGATGTTACATGCCAGTGTGTCATAGATAGCTTCTGGTTCCATCTTCCGGTTAAAACATGGAGGTAGCAGGTTCCTTTGATATGGTTGTCCTTGTGTATCAAATGACATGGTATCTCAGAAGGTCATGATTTAAATAGCCTACATTTCACTCTCTGACCAAAAATTCACTGCATTTTATTTTTTTGTTAACTGTTCATTCTCAATCTGCACACCGGACGGTCACTTACTGAGAATACTATACCAGATGCTGTATTAATACAATTTTACCTCCTGATGATGAGCACAGAGTTGCTCGAAACATGTAGAGGATTATAATAATAAATGTATTATATACCATAATTGTGCATTAAGTTGGTCATTTACCCAAAGTAAAAAATTCAGTGTTTTTTTTGCAGACTCTTTGCTTTATGTTCCAGCATGCTCTTTGTTCTTTGGCTGTGTATTTAATTGATTTTGATATTACCAGAATATGACACAACTTATTGTGAATAGTCTGTTTGTTATCATTACTGCGTTTTTGTGCTGTGCTGAACTGATGGAGTTGGTAAAGGACATTATCATTGATCTTTCACATTACCACAGGAAGCTCAACAATTTAACACATCATGCAGACTGCAACAGATGGTATTGACTTGTGAACAATGGAGCAGGGATTAAAGTCACAGTAAATCATGACCATGGTAGGATAATGTTTTGCTTTCTTATGACTGGAGACAGCTTAGAACTGAAGTTGGCAACACTGCACTGGCATCAATCTAATTTATGATAGCTATTAATCTTGTCATTAACAGTATTATTCTAGGGAACATGAAAAAGATAGTACACAATTTATAACACTCAGTATCTGAGCCTAGATAGCATGTTGAGTGGAGGGAAGATTGGTGGTGGAAAATTGGAGGGATTGCCTAATTAAAGTACTCTGCTGGAATTTGTCTAAGGGACTGAGGAAAACCGTGAAAACACCATCAGTGTAGCCATGCGTTGGTTGGGATTGGAAATGGTTACCTTGCGGAACAGCCTTCTGGAGCATTGGATTTAACCAAGCAGCTCATTTCCTTAAATTACAGAAACAACAAACATTAAATCCTAACTAAAATCAGGACACCTTGTGTGGTTTGACAAGTCTGTTTTGTAGGATGGTAGAGAGGGAAGTCACAGACCACAGTTGCGTCGCATGTGTTTGCAGTATGTACAGCGTACTTGACATACGTGCTGTGTAACTGACTGGATGGAATGGAGTTTGTCTGCAGAAGTTAGCAGTAGATCGGTCGGGAAATTCCCTGCATTTTTTGGAACCCAGGAATTCGTTACTATGTCTACAGTTGTGTGCCAGTAGCATGTGTCCTGAGTCATGAACGCACTCCGCATACCGTGTTTTTAATATTAATCACTCATATATGTGCTTAGGCTTTCAAGTGATTCAGGTTTTATCGGTATAACCGCCTATTCATTTGTTTTCTCTCCCACGTGCACCACATGACATCGCCCCTCCTCCATTTCACAAATTATATAACAGTATACACTACAAAACAAAATGGGATTTTTTTTTGCTCTTTTTATGCGTGCTCACAAAATTGCAAGAAGTGACTTTTAGTTTCGCCATGTCTGTCTGTCCGTCCATCCGCACGGAAAACTCGGCTCCCACTGGACAGATATTCACAAGATATGATATTAGATTATTTTTTTTAAATCTGTCAAGAAAATTCAAGTTTCATTAAAATCTAACGAGAATAGCAGGTACTTTACAAGTAGACCAAACTACATTTTTTATCATATCTCGCTCAGTTCTTAGAATGAGGAATGTTTCAGGCAAAATTTTTAAAGAAAATCATAACACACGTTTCATATCCAGTAACTTATTTCTCCTGAAGATCATGCTATTTATGAGATAATATGGAAAAATGTGTAGCCGGACAGGCCATAGATGACAAAATGGCAAATGTGCATTGTGTGCTGGATACCTAAGGCTACACACACACACACACACACACACACACACACACTCATGATATGTAATACGTATTCCTTTCCTACTGCAACAGTGGTTACATGAACATGCCTCATTGCTGTGTTACTTTATACATACATTGCCTGTCGGACAGGCCGTAGATGACAAGATGGCAAATGTATGTTGCATGCTGGATACCTAAGGCTACACACACACACACACACACACACACACTCATGATGCGTAATACATATTCCTTTCCTACTGCAACAGTGGTTACGTGAACATGCATCATTGCTGCGCTACTTCATACGTACGTTGCCTGTCTTGTTTAAAAATTATATCATCCTTTGCTGCCTCCAGACATGCAGATTTTGCTAATTTACTGTTACATGTCTGTTTTAGTCTTTGTGGCTCAGCCTGGAAGAAGGATATACACAGAAACCATTTCTTGGTATGGAGTCAGTGTTTGTCTCGCCCATTAAACATGTGTGTTGAGTGTCGATTGTTGCATTTGTCTTTGACATGTTACAAGAAACGAAAAACTGCAGAGGATAGGGTAAGTACATCTCTAACCTTAAGGCAAATATGGGGGACAGGAAGATGAAGCTTCATATGTCCATACTCATTAGGTATAGGTTGGTGGTTCTGGGTAATTTACCCTTGTGGCAGGAGCTCTTGTTACTTATTTGATGGGCAGCAGGTTATTGGTTGTGGTAGAAGTCCATGTATGCAACATGAAGTCGTACATACAGGAGTAGAGGTGTGGTTCCACTTATTCCTAACCTCAACGTACATGGGGTTGAGCAGTCCTTCGCACCTTGGCTGCTTTACACATGGAGAGAGTTCCCATTGATTGTTCACTGAATTCATAGGCCAACACTTTGTAGACGTACTGTATCATGAATACATTGGTGGTGAGAGTAATTCTGCATCTCTCCTCAGCATTTCCAGTAATGTAATTGTGGTTCCGGTATATTCATGCGAGGAGAATAATATGGTGTGCGTTTTATCCTGATGTGCTGAATGGAAATTATGAGGATTTAAATTCTGATGGCATGTGGTGATGTGTCACTGGGCAAGTTTTTTCTTCTTGGACTGTGTGACCCTGACGATGGAGGTACTACATTTCTTCAAAATATTACGATATACTTGCCCAGTCACACAGCATCACATCTCAGAAGACTTTTATTCTTATACAGTACCACTGCTGTGATTACGTCATATTGCGTCTGTGGGTCGTACCAACAGAAGAGGGATAGCGCTGTATAGAGTTATGCCAATGGCTGAGGGTTATTGTGTACATCTTCTTCTTTCCTCTTTTTCTGCTATATGTTTTGTTCAGTCTTAGCAAGAAGTGCATAAGTAGAACACATGATGGGAAATTGAAGTGGCTGATCTTTTGTATGTCTCAGCTCTGTAACAAACAACAAGATTTTATTATAATTTTTAAAATGGGGAAAAAAATTTTTTGAGGAATTGTTGAAATTGTAAAAGTGATGCACAACATGAAAAATAGACGTGATTGATCATGCAGATTTTGAAATACAAGTAGCCTTGGGTTTGTGACCTTTTGTTCTGCAATTACTTGCAATAACAATGGTTTTGTAACAGAAGGCTAAAAATATCAAAAATGAAATTTTTTTAAAAATGTGCAACTATAAAAACTGGATTCATGTAAAGAAACAGCACAGCCATTCAGAGATGAGAGCTATCCCCATCTACTATGTAAGTCAGTCAGGGATGACAAATTACAATAGTAAGAGCCGCCCTGTCTAGTAAGAGAAGTGTAGTGAATCCAAGTGAATGTAAAGTGTTGCTATAAAGTCATATATATCTGTCACATGGGAAAAGAAGATAGTGGTAATTCACAGTACGGGACATGGTGAGACACATCCTGATGTGTGTAGAAGTGCAAAACTGCCTCTGTTGAATGTGAGTGCCATAATGAGAAATAAAGATAAAATGAAAGTCTGTGCAACGTGCTGCAACAGTAAGTATGATGCACGTGAGTTACAGCAGAACTAAACTTTTACAAATAATTGAGAAATTATTGTCATTGTGGGTGGATTCGTAACATTTATTTCATAGGTTTAATTATAATAATACCCATTATATTACTTGTGTCCATTTTGAGAGGGGCACAGAGTGGCGTAGTTGGTTGAGGTACTGCACTACAAGCCGGAAGGTCGTGGGTTCGATTCCCGATGGTGTCATTGGAATTTTTCATTGATGTAATTCTTCCGGCCGCACTGTGGCCCTGGGGTTGACTCAGCCTCTAACAGAAATGAGTACCAGGAGGATTTCCTGGAGGGTAAAGGCAGCCAGTGCGTACGGCTGGCAACCTTACCACCTTCATGTGCCGATTGTCTTGAAATCTGAGAGCCTCAGCCTCCTGGAACCCTCAGGGCCTGTCCAGACCTGTAATGGTATTTCTTTACCTTTGCTTTGTCCATTTTGAGAGAGGCATGGAATGTAACTCACTTTCTTCTCATTGTCTTACATTAAATAATGAGGTTAATTTTACACTGTTTTTTTTTTGTGACAGTTTCTTCAGGAACAGAACCCCCATGGCAAACTGGGGCTACCTGTATATTGTTTTATTTGTTGGCTATTTAATGAAATACAAAAAAGAATTTGACTGTGCGGTGTAATGGGATTTGCAATAGTCGGTTTGTTGCAACAGTAATGTGTTTGCATCTGCAATGAAGGAGCGTCTTAGACAGGGAAGTATGCGTCATTGCAGAGATTCACTGGACACACAGACACTTCATTCTTTTTCCACACTGGTACTGTACACATAACTGTATTTCACTTATTTTCTCTGAAAGTTGAGTGCAGAATGTTGATACATGAATACATGATTGTGTTTCCTTACAGAAATCTCCTACAATGGTACGCTTTCCTCCTAAAGCTAAAGTTAAGAAAACAGTTGTAGATATATGGAGATACATGACTGTAGCAGATGTGGCAAATGCTATGGGAAAAAGTGTTGGTAAGTACTGTTACATTTTGTTTCTATTTATGCAGCTGTGTCCATTCAGCCCATTCTTTAAATCTCTTGAACTAAAGTTATTTTCAGATTTACGTTTCTTACGGCAGTATTGCAGAGCTGTTTTCTAAGATGTGACACCAAAATTCTGAACTCAAGACGTATATCAAAACACACAAAACTAAAAAGAAGTACTACAGTAATTAGACGTGTACTGTTATATGGCTGTGAAATGTGGGTAATGACATAGCAAATGAAATTATCCCTTAAAACATGGGAGCAGTAAATACTAAGAAAGATAGATGGCCTGATAAAAGACCAAAATGGCTGGAGAATCCAAACTAATGATGAATTACAGGTTATATATACAAAACTAAATACTGTAACAATAATGGAATTTAGGACAACTACGATGGGCTGGTCATGTGGTAAGAATGTCAGTTGATAGGACCATCAAGAAGGTATTTCTGGGGAAAGCAGATGGATGAAGAAAAGCAGGAAGACCAAAATTAAGATGGTTAGACTGTATTGCGAATGATCTGAAATCGATGGGTCTTAAGAGGTGGGGGAAGAAATTGGAAGACGTATATGGGCTGTCATTCTGAAGGAGGCACTGGTTAGCTATAATGATTGTATGCCTGTGAGGAAGAAGGATAATGCGCCGTGTTGTTGTGTCAGTGGTTCCCAAAGTTTTGAAGGAACATAATGCCTTCATTTGCAAGGTCAGGCATGCAAAGAGGCATATCTAGTACAGGTTGTTTATTATTTTTCTTGGATGGCTTGACCTTTGAAGATGAAGGTACTATGATCTTTTGAAACAATAGGAACTGCTTGCCCAGTGCCATGGTATCAAAACCCAGAGGACCTCATTACAACACCTATTCCACAACAACCTCTGTCTTGCACATTATTTTGTCATATTGGGCCCTTGTACGAAAGCAGTGGGTCTTGTTTATGTATGTGTATATGTCACGGTGAGAACTACCCATGTATTGATTCTTTGCTTCCTTGTGTGCCACTGTAGGTAGAGTAATGCTATGAAACTACCATCTGTTGATCAAGCGAGAATGAAACATACGTATGGGTTAGGGTGTTATTGTGTTCCAAGTGATTCATTGCTGGATGCAGAAAGTTTTAATGGCACTGAGGGCTGTGTGTTGAACTTCACTTCCCCAGGAGCCCTCACAGTGTCCAGTACTACTGCAGGGTACCTGTAGGAACTATCCTATAGCTATAAACCCCTTACTTTTCTCAGGTTCTTCTTTGGCATTATTTTTATGTGGCCATTGCGAATTTGGGTATGCCACTGGCCACTTTTAACTGCATTGTGTAGGAATTTGTTCATATCCTCCTGGCGGTGGATTTTAGTCCAAGCTATAAGAACCATGTGTCCCAATAAATTAGTCATGCTAGCAGAGTCAGCAGAGATCCCGAGTCATGCAGACGTGATAGGAATCTGTTACAGAGGTCTGGGTGGGTAGGATGTGAACGTTATGATAAAGAAACTTGCCTTCACACTTGAGTGGACACAGCTGTACATGTATCATAACACTATGTACCAGCTGAGGTATGTAGTAGAATGTGCCATAATTGACATTCTCTGTAATGGTGCTAGATGGACTTTGATTTCTGAGCATGACAGTGTGCATTGACTGTAGTTCTTAGCAATTGACCAACTTAATGCACAAATTCTTGTTTCATAATAAGTTTATTATATTCCGTTACATGTTTCGAGCACTATTGTGCTCATCGTCAGGAGATCAAAACTGTATTATACAGCTTCTGGTATCATTGCACTCTGTAGGTGGCTGTCTGGTGCACAGGTTGTGCATTAAGTTGGTCAATTCCTAAGATTATACTGAGATGCACGGTCAGCAAAACATAAAATAGTTGACTGTAATTGACACTTTGCTCCAAAATGTTAATGCAAGACTGGTTCTCACAGCAGTTTTATTGAGGAATTGAGTTGTCTGGGATGTGGCACTGTGTTGGTGGGTAAGTGATTCGTAACATTTGGGAGGGTAGTTCAAGTATCAGGCAGTTGATTGGTTAATATGAAGGTGCTGTTTTCCTTCAAAACTCTGGGAAATTCGCAGTGACACAGTGTGACATCACAGAAGACACAAATCTTCATCCATCTTCATGTTTTCTTCCTATCTGTTTATTGGTCTTACAGGTGGTTGCTTTACCTCTCAAAATTCGGTATGTATCACTTATTTCCCTGTTCCTATTGCACATGCCATTTGACTGTTTGTTTGCCGGAAGGAACATGAAGTGAAAGATTTCAGACTTCCACCACAGTGTAGTTGAGGTCTTCGCTATTCTGGGTTGCTGTGTGGCACTGACTGGTAGCTGTAAACTGTGAAGTTTGGATTTCATGTTTTACAGGTCAACAAAATGGTCGTATTTAATGCTTTTGTTGTAGAGTAAAATGTTAAGTAGTTTTTACATTGGCTCAAGGTTTTATTGTTGTTATGGATTTCTTTGTTGCAGATCATGTATTTGAGGCTATGATGTATATTAATGACTCTGTGTACTATAACAAGCCAACTTCTGTCATTGACAATCTGCAGGTTATTCAAGAGATTGTGAAGAAGTCTGGTATGACATCTCGGACAGTCTCTCCTCCAGACCCGAGAGATTCTGAACTGATCAACAAAGATGCTGTAAAACGGTTAGTAAGCTAAGTCCTTCCTTTGTTTTCTTGTTCTAAACCACCAGTAGACTGTCAGAGGTTCTGCAAGCATCCTTTATGATGAGAGTGGTTCATATAATTTTGTTAAAGTGATTAAATACATATAAATATACCATTAACCTAACCTAACCTAACCTATCCTCCATTTTAGTGCTACTGTTCACTACACTTTGTGGTGTTACATCAAGAGAGGCAGTAAATCAAAATACTGTAATTTTTTAAACTTGCAGACGTTACTCAGAGTGGTAAAAAGATGTTACTATATATATAAAATCTTTCAATCCGAGTGGTAACTATATAGACTGTCTGGCATGATATTAAAAGAATGTGCATTATGTTGACAGATTGTATGTATAACTTTGTATGGTTATTGCAGTAGCCATCAATCATTTCCCTACAGAGCATTAACTGGTTGGTCTTTGTAATGGGCATGTACTGTGTTTTCTCTGAAGTTGGAACTGAAGTTTTATGTATGATTTAAATTAATGTCTTCAAGGGTTGTGCCATGGCACCAGCAGTTGTATACTGGTCCCTCACTGTTGAGGCCTGGGTTTTATCTGAGATTATTTTATGTGAGAGTTTTGGTGGACAGGGTGGATTTGGTACTGGTTTTTGTCTGCATATATTTGTTTTCCCCTGTCAGTAACATTTCTCTAATGCTCTGTACTCATCTTCATATATATGTTGCTATCACCAGAATGACAGGCAGGCAAGGCCTGGCAAACTTCAAACAAAGCAGTGCTGTTTGGGATGTCAGGGAGCATTGGATAGAAATGTACTTCCACATTATCAATCTTCAACAGGTTAATTTGACAGAGGTCATCCTGTTGTGTGGTAACAAATTTGTATAATGTATTGTATACCATCAATACACAGCAATATATAGTACAATGATATAATATATACAGTCAGGTCTCATTACAGCAACATGTTTTTACCATAAATGGTCATCTTCAGGCCAATAGAGAATATTTTTAAGGTACAATAAAGTGAGTACTCAATGGCACCCCATTTCGTTTACAGTAAAAGATTAAAATAACGTATGATGAAAGTATTATTTATAACTAAAACTTTAAAATAGGTGGTAATCAAGTAAATTAATAATCTTCAAATTACTATATTGTTGCGGGCCTCCATATGGATGCTTGTTTTCAACGGGTTAAGTTGTTATAAAAGTGTAAATGGGCTATGAGACAATGCTTGTGAAGCAGGTATTCTGGTGCCGTAGTGTCTACAGTAGAGTCTAGGTGTCTGTGATCAGTTGGGACCGACAGAACTGTCACATATGTTAGAATCCATGTACAGTGCATAATGTCTGTTTGGTTCCCAGAACCTATTAAATACTGGCACTAATATAAAGTAACCTTTGAATGTGTAGAAAGCATGAAAGTTCACTTTTAATAAAAAAAATCACACCATTTGGAAATGTAGAGTATATTAAGTGATTGAAAGTGAGTCTTGTTCTGTAAAGGACAAAGGAACTTCACATAATGGTAGCCAGAGTACGGCTGAGCTGAGAGTGGTCTGCGCAACAGCAGGAAAGTGTGGGAAGCCTTCTTACAACCATGTGGTCTCACCTTGATTCATTGGCACCAGTCACAAAAGGCCAAAGGAGTGGTGTCAAATTGGGCTGTCATGATAGGTCAAAATCAGAAGCATCAAAACTATACTTTAAAGCATATATATGTATGTCAAAATGACGCTGATTGCAAAGGGTAGTAGGAAACAGTACTTTGGTGCTTTGAAGATGCAGATTGAGTCCCCATACTATGAACACAACAGCTGATAGCAAGAAGATCTAATGTGCACAGAATTGACAACTGTTACAAACAAGAAATCAAATGCAAATCAAAATCATCACATTTAAATGCTTCACTCTTTCAGTAAAGTGACTTTTGGGGAACCTGGTAGTGAAATCACATTATGTAAATTTACATTTGGTAAAGACTGTCTCAGCCAAACTTTATATTGTTTATAGTCCGTGCATTAAAGATTTTATAATTCCAATTTACAGATTTATAATTACATTATCATACATTCTCTCTGACATGTTTCAGGTTGGGTTGGCCATCTGCAGGGAGGTTTAGATACACAGTTTATGTTTGTGTATCTACAAACTTTTGCATATAAACCTGTGAAACATGTTGGAGAGTTTGATTGTTAATATAATTGTATATTTGTGACCTGTCTGTGTATTTTGTTGGAATTGTAATTGCCTCTGCCATTTACAAAACTGTGTGTTAGTTGTGAAACAAATTGTCATCTGTGCACCATACTTCCTTTTACTTGAGTCCAAAATGTACATCATAATTTGTGGCCTTTGGAGAATTGTGGTGTGTCACAGGGAGAGGTAAAGCTTAGACATAGTCCGCAGAGCTGTTACTGTTCTCATGCAGTAATGTCAGAACTACAATTTCAGCTAGGATAAGTAATGTTGCAACATGTTACTTGATAATACAGGGTTATTCAAAATGATTGTCGGGGTTTTAACAACTTGTCACCTCATTCTGCAGATGCAACCCCATGTGATTTCTTTCTCTGGTATTATGTCAAGGATCAGGTTTATGTTCCTCCTCTTCCCGCAAGTATCCCGGAACTGAAGGTACAAATCAGAACCGCCAATGAAACCATCACCATCGACATGCGACAAACAGTTTGGAACGAACTCGATTATTGTGTTGATGTTTGTAGAATCACAAAGGTGCACATATAGAGCACCTGTAAGGTATGTAACAAAAACTTGGAGTGTTGTTCTATTAAATAAAAACGAATGTATACTCCTATCTCAAGTGTATTGTGTATGACAAGTTGTTAAAACCCTGACAATCATTTCGAATAACCCTGTATAACCTTGAATTATTCATGTTACTCAAACTTGGTCCCCAAAAAAATCATTGTTGAGAAACTGAAGAAACGATCTTCTGAAAGCAACAGAGGGCATACCGATTAAAGGACTGACTGGGAGAGTTGAGTAAAGGAGGCAGGATAATGGGCAGAGGCAAGGTGGAGGGAGTGGGAGACAGGTATATGTGAAAAATAACAGAGATGGCATAGAACTCGTACATGAGGAAATGCGATATTACAGTGTGCCTACTTATTGTTGTGATGTAAATTTGTGAACAGCTGCAGCAAGAGTGGAAGTTAGAAAAATACAGGAGAAATATTTATTATCCAGACCAACAAATGCACAATGCAAGTATATCAACAATATTTTATATATCGCAAGTACACCTACATGTTTTGATGCATCTGCATCATCTTTGTTTACTTAGCTAAAGTTACAAAAATCATTAAGGTTACAAACTCAATAAAAGTAGATTTTATTGGACCCCCAGAAGATGATGCAGATGTATCGAAACATGTAGGAGTACTAGTGAAATATAAAATATTGTTTATGTATATATATTGTGCATTTGTTGGCCTGGATAATAAACTGTACAAGATGCACAGTTCATACATCCAAATATAGGAGCATTAGATCTTTCCCTTGAAATGTTCCATAATTGGCTAGATTCCCGCATGTGGAACATGAAAGCTACATATAATACAGCAGGCACTACGTATCAAACATGTACAGGAACAGATGTGTATTTGTATTGAACACTATGAATGAAATTAGGTTGCAGTTTTCCTTTGGCACTGTAATAAAGGGACCACCATGCTCTATGAACAACTGGGGATTTAAATGGCTGCCCACTACTTTGCATATTCTTGGCTGAAACTTTAGGTGACTTAGGTGTCATACATACCGTGCACCATATTCTGTGTCACTGTTTATTCACCAACTGTTGTGCACGTTACTGTGGCTGTCAACTCATGTATTAGTTTCTGCTCCTAAATGTTTTGAAACGCGTTGGAGTGGAAATTAATATGCGAGTTGACAGCCGCGGCATAGTGTGCGGCAGTTGGTCAATAAATTGTAAACTTTAGGTGATGTTTGTTGTTTCTCAGCATCACATTGTGCATTGAGTAAAGCTGTCATCCAGCACCACAGGCTTAATATATGTGTATCCTGATTGCAGACCACCACCTGATCCTTTTGTTCTTGTGAAACGTCCTTCGGTAGTAACTGTCATGGGGCATGTGGATCATGGGAAAACGACCCTCTTAGACTCTCTTCGAGATACTTCAGTGGTTGAAACAGAATTTGGGGGGATCACACAGCATATTGGAGCCTTTTCAGGTAAACTTTACAATTTGGTTCTGTTTCTGATGACACATGGTTAAAATTAGATGTAGAATTTTCTACATATTTGTGTGTCTGTGTGTGCACATGCCTGCGTGCTTGCGTGCATGCATGCGATTGCTGCCCCATACCTGTCAGTTAGGAAGGCAAAATTCTGTAGTTAATCTTGGAATTGCTGTGAGGAGTATTGGGAACTTGACAGTTTTACCAGCCTTTGTTTTAACAGCCTGTTTAAAATTAACAGTTTTCCTTCCAGCATTCAAGTCTTTTGGATCTGACTGTCTTTTGAAGACGAAAGCATTGCATTCCTACTAGAGGTTTGGAAGCACAGACCCAGCAACATAGTATCACATCCCAGAAGACCTGAACCCTCAACAACACTGCTGCACAAACATCAAATCTTGCTGCACATTTCTTTTTTATTTCACTTTTATCACCCACTTTGCAGTTCAGGAGACTTGAGTCAAGGGAGTTATCCAGTGAAATGCCTCAGAATTGAAAATAATACAGTGTACCAAGAATCTTAAGTGTATACCAGGTTTCAGACCTTCACTGAATTTGAATTGTCTTAAAACATGATGGCTACTTGTTTCTGAATTATATTTTTATTATAAAGTAATACCTTATGTGGAGACCATTATTTTCCAACCGTTACCTGGCATCAGCAACTGTACCGCTCATCAGATTTTTATGAAATTCAGCATGCGAATTCTTTATAGGAATTGTTGAGCAAGTGTGGGTTTTGTTAAGTCAGCCTAGTGGCAGTTATACACCACTAGGCCATAAATGAATTTGTGTCCATATGTTGTTTTGTATGGGTGTGAAACTTGGTCGTTGACATTGCAGGAGGAAAGGAAGCTGAGGGTGTTTGAGAAAATGGTGTTGAGGAGAATATTTGGACCAAGGAGGGACGAGGTTAACGGGGGAATGGAAGAGATTGCATAACGAGGAGCTAAATGATTTGTACTCCTCACCCAATATTGTGCAGGTGATAAAATGGAGAAGAATGAGATGGGCTGGGCATGTGGCACATATGGGTGAGGAGAGGGGGGTGTATAGGTTCTTGGTGGGGAAACCGGAGGGAAGGAACCACTGGGGAGACCTGGGCATAGATGGGTGGATAATATTAGGATGGATCTCCAGGAGGTGGGATGTGGGTATATGGACTGGATTGGGCTGGCCCAGGATAGAGACAGGTGGCGGACGCTTGT
>Ga0123352_10006340_pt1 | contig 18080 bp, 18 predicted proteins | sample TergutLab28metaG_FD_89700 | JGI IMG/M metagenome (GOLD analysis project Ga0123352, IMG submission 89700) | Labiotermes labralis P1 segment gut microbial communities from Petit-Saut dam, French Guiana - Lab288 P1 | ecosystem: Host-associated > Arthropoda: Insects > Digestive system > Gut ... | reverse complement strand
CTTCTTCTTGGTCTTCTTCATTTATTTCGTATGCATACGAATCGTAATGCGGAGCTACCTCGTCCGCCCTTTCGTACGCCGTCAGCATTACCAAAACCAGCCTGTGCTCCTCTGCCCAAAGAAAACTTCCAAAGGCATCTGCCACATGTGTTATACGTACTACCGTCGAGCCATATATGTTAAAGCTCTCCACGTGCGTGTCATCTATATATACAGCAATGTCTGTGTAGTAAAAATTATGTGCAATACTACCTATATCTTGTGTCGTATGCCCTACATCACGCGGCTGCTCGTTGGAAGCACCTCGGGCGATTTTGACAACACGGGCATCCTCGTCCCAAGACACATTAATGTCAAATGCACGTAGGTCGCTTGCTACAACAAAGGTTTGCCCGTCTATATTATATCCCATTATTTCAACATTGTTTACAAAAACTCTAATGTCGGTATGAAGCACATACCCCATCCAATCACCGACATTTCGCTGTAAGGATGAACCCTCCTGCGCAAAGACTGTTGCAGAACTTAACGCCAACGCAACCAAAAGTGCGGCAATCCCCGCATTTAAACGCCTTATCATATTAAACACCTCATCATTAGTTAAAATATTACACGAATTGTAACATATTTTGTAATATTTGTAAAGATTAAGAGGTTTTTGTAACAAAATTGTAACATAAGGGTATATTTTGGATGTTAAACACTACCAGAGCCGTAGGTGAAACCACGTCCGTGTACATCACTCACCACATCAGTTACCATAAATGCCTGAGGGTCGTGTTTTTTTACAATTTCTGTCAGTTGACGATAATTGGAGCTGTCCATTGTTATCATCAGCATAGGCGTTTCTTTGTTTTCAAAAGACCCCTTTGTGGGGATGCAGGTAACGGATTTGCCCATGGTCTGCATTATGTCTTGAATTATAGCGTCGCTGTGTTTGCTAATAATGTGTACACGTTTTTTCTTGCTTACGCCGTTTTCGATATACCCCATCACCACCATGGTGATAAAAATGGACAAAATGGCAAAGAAGAAAGAGTCGACATCAAAAACTAATAGGCTGAGAGCAACCACAATGCCGTCAGTAACAAAAAGCCCGACAGATGGTTTTATACCCGTGTATTTTTGAAGTATAAGGGGCGGAACAGCCGTACCCCCGCTTGACGCACGGTTTTTGTACAAAATACTAACGGCAATACCAAAAATAACACTGCCAACAACCATGGCGAGCATCCTATCCTCTACAAGGTTGTGCTGCGGGATGATGGCAATGGCAATGGGCAAAAGTCCAGCACCGATAATTGTATTAATAAAAACTTCACGTCCAAGAAAAATAAGGGTAAGCACAAGGACAATGCCGTTGCCAATATAAACGGTAGTGGAGCGGTCAAAGCCTGTGCCTGCTTCAATTAAAATGGCAAGTCCTGTGAGTCCGCCTGCCGCTATGTTGTGGGGACCCAAAAACATATTTACGCCAACGGCAATAAGTGCTATTGCAAAAACAATTTGCGCAAGCCGCCAAACAATCATTCCAATTTTCATTAATGCACTCTCCTTTTTCTTGTGTTTTGCAGTATTTTCTGTTATTATAATAAAAACGGAGGGGATAGTCAATGGAACACCAAGAAAAAAGTCAAATTTGTGCTAGTTGCGGGTGCAGCGGTGGGTGTAATGCGGCGAAAGACGACACGAATTATTCCGACCAAAACGGCTTAAAGGCCTTGGGGTCAATATTTTTTTTGAGCAGTTTGTTTATAACCTATATTGTTTTTGATGTATTGCAGATTGGCAATGCGTTTTTCTTGTTTCTTTGGTTTTTTTCGTGGATGACGTACAATATTATTTTAACCAAAAAGGGCAAATCAAAACTGGCAAAGTGGCTTGCTTGGGGGTTTTATATCCTTGCACTCTTCTCGTTTTCCTATTTTTGGATTTTTCATCAACAAATTAATGCAACTTTCTTTATTGCATTTTGGTTTGTTTTTAATCTCACGCATATGTTTATACGTGCCAAAGATGAGAAACGCCGCACGAAAGGCACAAAATGGTCAATTTATTGGACAATCCTTGCTGTGTTTTATGTCGTGGATTTAAACACAGATTTTTCACATATATTATTGGCGTATATCGCAATTTGGCTTATTGATGAAGTTATTGATTATAGAACTTTCCGCAAACAAAAAGCCTAGGGTAGTACGGACTTTATAATATCAACAATTTGCTTTGAACCGTCGCCCCCTGTGGCAGAATTTTCCATTACTGAAATGAAACCTGCACGATTTGCAAAAGTGTCGTCTATTGTTTTTACAAAAACATCATTTGTGATGTCCTCTTCCTGCAGCACAACGGAAAACCCCTGTTTTTCAAAACTGGCAGCATTTAAAATTTGGTCACCACGGCTAACCGCCTTTGGTAAGGGTATGAGGACATTCGGTTTTTTAAGTGCTAAAAACTCTGCAAGGCTATTAGAGCCAGCCCTTGCCACAACAATGTCCGCAAGAGCGTAAAAATCTCCCATCCCCTGCGAAATATATTCAAATTGAGCATAGCCTGCTCTGTCCGTTGTTTTAAGGGAGTTTTCCACATTATCTTTACCGCAGATGTGGATGATGTTGTATTTTTTAAGTAATACATCAAGGTTTTGACGCAGAATTGTGTTTATTGCCACAGACCCCAAAGAGCCTCCCATTACTAAAATAACAGGCTTTTGTGCAACAAAACCACAATGTTTAAGCGCTTCCTTTGCGTTTCCGTTAAAGACCTCCTTACGTATTGGCGTACCCGTGTGTACGCCTTTGCCGTCTTTTATGTGTTTAATAGTTTCAGGAAAAACGCAACAGACCTTTTTGGCACGGGGTATAGCCAATTTATTCGCAAGCCCTATTGTAAAGTCGGACTCGTGAATTACAACAGGGATTTTTGCCATTTTTGCCGCAAAAACAACAGGCACAGTAACAAAGCCACCTTTGGAAAAAACCACATCAGGTTTAATCTTGCGCAAAACCTTGCGGGCATCCCGAACGCCCTTTATTACACGAAAGCCGTCTGCAATATTTTTTAAGCTCAAATATCTCCGCAATTTGCCCGCTGATATGGCGTGATAAGGAAGCCCAGCTTCTGCAACTAGTCCCTCCTCCATCCCACCTTTGCCACCAATATAGTTAATTTCAAAACCCTCATCCGCCAAATGCGGCACCAAGGCCAAATTTGGTACAACATGCCCTGCAGTGCCGCCGCCCGTCAAAACTATCTTCATACAAAAACCTCGCCTTCGTTTATTTCCCGCTTGCGCTTTTCGATAATATATGATACAATAAAGTTAAGTTATGTGCAAGAACGAATTATCGCGCCAAGGGGTGAGCAAATTGAAAGCCAGCAAAAAGCCTATTATTTTTATGATACTGGCTTTTGTTTTGTCGCTTTTTGTTGCTTGCGGTGGGGATGATGGCAATGAGCAATACCCGCCGCACACCACCAATCAAACAGAGTCGCCCACGATACCCACTCTCCCTATACAGCATATCCCAAATTATATCATAACCTTAAATATAGAGCCAGCACACAGGCATATCAGCGGTGTTTTGCATGTTGATTTTATTAATACTTCGCACAGCTATGTTGACAATGTATATTTTAACATCCCGCTAAACAGTTTTAATAGCAACGCTCAGTTTATTCCTTTTTTTGAGCCTTTTGAAGACCGTATTTTCCGGCATGGTATAAATTCCCAGCACAGCGTGGGATATGTGAGTATAACTGCTGCTTCTGCCAATCTTATGCCCATAGATTTTAGTATTTCCGAAAATATTTTGTCGCTGCATCTTCCTGAGAGCCTACCTCCGTCAACAGGCATAGATATTGGGTTGATTTTTGAAGCGCAAATACCCCTTATTAGCCATCGCACAGGGGCAAACGCCAATGGAATGTGGCTTGGGAATTTTTTGCCCGTTTTATCAGTTTTGAGCGTTAATGGCTGGCATAACTATCCTTATTTTCCTGCAGGCAGTCCTTTTTTTACCCAAACATCAAATTTTGTTGTCAATATAACGACACCTCTAAATTACAGCGTGGCATCCAGCGGCATTGCAACAACCACTTCTTCCGAATTTAATTTAACGCTGGTAGAAGCCCACAGGGTGCGCGACTTTGCTTTCGTTGTAATGTCGGAAAATTATAATACAGCCCGTACCACATCGCATGAGGGAATAAACATTGCCTTTCATTGGTCTTCTGCGTCAACAGAAATTAATTATGCTGAGATTTTGTCCACTGCAAGCCGTGCGTTAAGTTATTTTGGGCGCATGATTGGACCAAGCCCGTATAATAACCTAGAAATTGTGGAAGTAAATCATTTTATGATTGGTACGCAGGCATATCCGGGAATTATTTTTGTAGACTCACAACTATTGCGCTCTAGGGCAGTTCATAACAGCCTTGCAAGAGATATTGCGCATCAATGGTTTTATAATGTGGTTGGAAACAACCCCGTGCAAGATGCGTGGCTGTTATACGGTTTGGCAACATTTTTGGCATTTGACTTTTTAATGGAACCGTCGTATGTTTCTGCATATATCCGCCATCTTCACGAAAATTTGTCGAACACAATACAGGGCATTACCTATAACGCACTCTCAACTAATCTTGGTCAATTTGATAGCTGGTCTGATTTTTACAATATACAGTATATACGAGGTACAGTTTTCTTTTACGCCTTGCAGCAGCAAATGGGCGCAACAACTTTCGACCGTTTTTTGCGGGCATATTACGAGCGTTTTGCTTTTGGTATTGCTACCACTGCTGACATGATGGCCGTTGCAGAAGAAATAAGCAATATGGACTTGCAGGACTTCTTTTATGACTGGGCATTGTCTTATGCTCTGCCTCCGTTGCCGGAAATTATAAATTTGCCAAAAATAGACTATATACCCGAATTTGGCTGGGGAGATATTTGGGAACTTGAGTAAAAACTTAAATTTGGAAAGGGCGGCTTATTATGAAAATTGCTGCTGTAATCGCATCTTTTGGGATAGATTTTGGACTTGATGCCGCTTTTAAAATTGTTTGCGACACTTTGAAAGAAACGGGCGAAAATGTGCAGATTTTTAACCTTGCAAATAGTGGACTTGACCATTACAGCGGGTTTGATTCAACACAAAAAATTATGGATACTATGGAAAGCATCAAGGATGCCGACGGGATTATTTTTGCCTTTCCTTCGATTTTTAACATGCCAGGTGCGCTTGCGCTTACTTTTTTGGAATATTTTACAGACGAAACTTTTGACTTGTCTTTGCAGGGCAAACCATTCTTGCTATTGAGCATTTCTGAAAACGGGGGCGAAAGAGCCGCTTTGCAATGCGCTTCTGATGCCATTTTACAGCTTGGCGGGCATGATGTGGTGCGCATTGCTTTAAATGCCGCTGCTGCAAGCGTTGTTAAAGGTGATGTCATTGAATTAATAGAGCGTCAAACCGAAGATTTTTACCGCATATTGCGTCAAAACCGCCGCTATGTTTACTCATTGCCAAAGACGGCGGCTTCTGGACGTATTATGCAAGTAAACAGCACTTCAAATGCCGCCCGCACACCAATCAACCTTGATGAAATCTATAAAAAACACAAACTAGACAATATAACGGACGAACAACAAGGTGACATAGACAAAATCACAGAAATGTTTGCGAAAAAATTTATTTCGCAAGACGAGGTAATTTTGGAGCATAAACAGCCTGTTGCAATTTCTTCACCTGCAAATAGCGGACGCTCTATAAAGCAACTTACAGCCGCCCTCGCTCACCATTTTAATCCCCATCTTGCAAAAGACACAAATGCCGTTGTGCAACTTAATATTTCAGGCACAGGCGGTTTTGACAGCTATTTGACTATAACCCCGCAAGAATGCACTTTTAATGACGGCGAGCCAGAAAAAAGCGATATTATTATCATTGCCGACGCAAAAGCGTGGCAAGATGTATTGACGAAAAAAATAACTGCCCAAAAAGCCTTTATGATGGGGCAGTTAAAAGTGCGTGGTAACTTTGTGCTATTGACCAAATTTGACCAAATTTTTGCAATGTAGGGGTTGCCGCCCCTACGAGGTGCTGCCTCTGCGTTTTTTTGGGCGCAACAAACATTTGGGGTCGTGTCCAATCAAATCTTTGCGCCCCGCCCTAATCAAGGCATCTTTCACAATATCGTAATTTTGCGGCAGTCGGTATTGCATCAATGCCCGCTGGGTGGCTTTGTCCCTTCGGCTCTTTGGCACAAATACCTTTTCACCATTTCTTGGGTCTATGCCTGTGTAATACATGGTTGTAGACATTGTGCCGGGGGTTGGGTAAAAGTCCTGCACTTGTTCGGGCTTTAGTCCCGTCTCCCGCAGATATTCGGCTAATGCAATCGCGTCTTCAAGTGTGCTTCCAGGGTGGCTTGATATTAAATATGGAACAAGATGCTGGGTTTTGCCCAGCTTTTTATTTGTGTTCTCAAATTTTTGTGTGAATTTTTTGTATATATCAAAACTAGGCTTGCCCATGTGGTTAAGCACTCTGTCGGAAATATGCTCTGGTGCGACTTTTAGCCTTCCGCTTATGTGATGTTCACAAAGTTCGTTTAAAAATGCATCACCTTTTGGGTCGTGCAACATATAGTCATAACGTATGCCGCTACGCACAAAGACTTTTTTGATTTTTGGCAACTCCCGCAAAGAACGCAATAATTTTATATAGTCTTTATGGTCGGTTTTTAGTTTTGGGCATGGCTTGGGTGCCAAACAGTGCCGCTTGCAAGATGCAGTATTTTCTTCATTCGTCCAGCGGTCACATGATGAGCTACGAAAATTCGCTGTAGGGCCTCCCACATCGTGGATATATCCTTTAAAGTCAGGGTCATGGGTAAAGCCCATTGCTTCGGCAATAATTGACTTATGACTGCGAACCTGCACTACCCTGCCCTGATGAAAGTGCAATGCACAAAAATTGCAACTACCAAAGCAACCACGGTTGCTTATGATGCTGAATTTTACTTCTTCAATAGCCGGCACGCCACCCACGGTTTCATACATAGGATGATAATTCCTAGCATACGGCAATGAATGAACCCTATCCATTTCAGCGGTAGTCAGCGGTCTTTGCGGCGGGTTTTGCACCACATATACTCCGCCATAGTCCTCTACAAGGGTTTTGGCAGTTAAAAAGTCTGTGTTATGATATTGCAACATATAACTTTTGGCATATGCCGCCTTGCCTTTTGCAGTCGGCTCTTTTATTGTTTTAAAAGTCGGCAAAATCTCCGGTTCGTGCAAATTTGAAATGTCTTTGGTCTTGTAAACTGTTCCATCAATAAACACAATGTCGCTTGCCAAAAGCCCGCTGTCAAGGGCTTCCGCAATGGCGATAATTTGCTTTTCCCCCATTCCATACACTAAAATATCTGCGGCAGAATCAAGCAGTATTGAACGCCGCACGGCATTGTCCCAATAATCGTAGTGTGCAAGACGGCGCAGGCTGGCTTCCAATCCCCCGATAATTATTGGTGCATCCTTATAAACCTCTCGTATTTTATTACAATATACAATGGTAGCACGGTTTGGGCGCAGTCCAAGCTCGCCATTAGGAGAATATGCGTCATTTTTTCGCTTATGAAGTGCGACCGAATAATGATTGACCATGGAGTCTATATTGCCGCCCGTAACCAAAAAACCAAGCCGTGGACGACCAAAGCGTGTAAAGTCCGCTGTATCCTTCCAGCTTGGCTGCGCTACAACCGCCACAGAAAACCCGTGCAGCTGCAACACCCGTCCAATAATTGCCGCACCAAAAGAAGGGTGGTCTATATAAGCATCCCCTGTTACAAGCACAAAGTCAGGCTGTGTGCCGTTTAGTTCTTCTATTGTCATTGGTAAAAATTCCATTTAATTCCCCTACTTTCTATTCTTATAATATTACAAGTTCTTGCCAAAGTCAAGCCCGCATAACATGTTTACGTGGAGGTGCGTCATGCGTGATTGGGTAAGAATTGGGAAAACCGCAATGGTTTTTGCGGGGATGATTTTTGGGGCTGGGTTTGCTTCGGGTCAAGAACATATGGTGTTTTTTTTACGTCATGGGCTTTGGGGTGTGTTTGGCGTTGTGCTTGCGGGCATTGTAATGGCACTATGTGCTGTGGCTGTAATGGATATTTGTGTGCGCAAAAAAATTGCGAACTACAAAGGGTTTATGGCATATGTTTTTGGTCGGCGTTTTGGCGGCGTTTTAGACGTTTTAACTGCTCTTTTTATTTTTGTGCTTTTTTCCGCAATGTTGGCAGGGGCGGGTGCTTTGGGGCAGCAGGTTTTGGAGCTGCCTTTTACAGCTGGGGTTGTTATTTTAGCCATAATCGTTTTTGTAGTATTGCTGTTTGATTTGCGGGGGATTGTTGAAATTAATGCCGCAATAACACCAATTTTGGTGGTAGGGGCGTTGGCGTTGGGGTTGTTATCAATTTTTACCAGCACACAGCAGGCAGGGGCAGGCTTTGGTGATTCGCATTTAGGAGAGGTCGTATTATCGTCAAGCATTTACGCTTCGTACAATATGCTGACTGTAATAGCAGTTTTGTCCGCAATGCCGCTAATAGTCAATAGCCGCAAAATTGCAAAATGGGGCGGTTTGCTCGGTGGGTTTTTGCTAATACTGGTAGGTCTTGTGTTTGTTGTCGCACTTTTAGGAAATTTTGATGCAGTATATGGCGCAGAGCTCCCCATGCTCGCATTAAGTCAAAATTTCGCCCCATGGATTTTTTACGGTTATACCATTATACTTTTTCTTGCTATTTTTACAACGGCAGCAACAAATGGGTTTGCTTTTGCAAGTTGGGCAAAAAGCCGTATAAGGTTTGGCGGCACGAAAGTGAAAACGGTTATGATAATTGCTGCGGTGATTGTTGCGCATTTTGGGTTTTCTGCCATGGTAACCCATGCTTACACTTTCTTTGGTTTTCTTGGACTGTTTATTGTTGTGGCAATATTAGCAAAGGCTGTTCTATCAAAACGTAACAGCTCGTATAATTAATTAGACAAATTATTGCGGAGGTTTATGTAATGAAAAGATTTTGGGTTTTAGGGTTAATGGCTGCTTGCTTATTGGTTTTTGCTGCTTGCGGAGCCATTCAAGAAAGGGTTGATGCAAATGTTTATGAGCGTATACATAGACAGCTGATAAACATGGAGTCATTTGCAGCACAAGCAACTGTTACATATATTTCTAACAACAATTCTCATACATATGAAACTCTTCAACACGCCCTTTCTTCAGGGCAATACCGCATTGAGGTAATATCCCCTATCAATGTTGCGGGAAACACCACCATTTTTGACGGCACAACAATATCGCAGTATAACTTACAGCTTGACGGTCGTGTGATGCAAACAACAACCGAAGCCCCAGAGCGCATTGAAATTTTGCTAACAAGTTTTGTACGCAATTTTATACGTACAACAGAAAGCACAGTCAGTGTCGCAAACTTGGAAGGCGCATTGACCACGGTTCTTGAAGCAACCATCGAAGGCGAACATCCATATTTATCATTGCAACGGCTTTGGGTGGACAATGAAACTTTAACACCCGTGCGAATGGTAATTTTAGATGCCCAAGGTGCCGAGCGTGTTATTGTTGAATACAGCAATTTTGAATTTAATGTAAACATTGCTCCAGAACTCTTCATTGTGCCGCAAGAGTAGTGTTGATATATCTATTATGTAATTTTTTTCCATTCTCAAAGCATATGCTGTATAATACTGTTTTTGAGCGACAATACTATCAATATAGTTAAATGCAGTTGCGGAGAGTGGAAGGATGCAAATTAGAAGAGGCGATATGTTTTATGCAGAACTTGACCCAGTAATTGGCTCGGAGCAAGGCGGTGTGCGGCCTGTGCTAATTGTACAAAATGACGTGGGCAATAAATACAGCCCCACTATAATATGTGCCGCAATTACAAGCCAAATTAACAAAGCAAAGCTGCCAACTCATATAGAAATAGACTGTACAAAATATACGCTGGTAAAAGATTCTGTCGTGCTTTTAGAGCAAGTACGAACTGTGGACAAAAAACGCTTGCGTGAAAAAATAGGTACGTTGGATGCGTCATTTATGATAAGGGTCGACAAGGCATTAAAAGTCAGTTTTGGCTTACATAATTAAAAACAAGAGGACGACTAAACAGTCGCCCTCTTTTGTTATATAGTGCAAGTCATTACGCTTTCATTGCTTCTTAATGCCTTTACTCCGTCAATGCTTTGCAAAAAGCGCAGACTAGCTTGTGGTAGCTCCACCACATACATACCCAAGGCAGGCAAGCGGTATTTTACATTTGCTACTGCAGCAATTTTTGCTTCTTGTTCGTTGTTTATAACGGCTTCTACAATAACTTCCACTTTTTCAGTCATACTTTAATCACCCCAAAAAAAGTTGTTGCAACATAATATGCGCAACAACTGGCAATGGCGCACAACCCCGCTCGGAGTGCTTTTGAACGTCAAAACACCTCAATTTGCGTTCAAAAGTGTTGGAAGCGGATGGTTATGCACTATTGTCAATTTCTTATGGGGATTGCTATCTGCGGTGTAAAATCATGTGAATTTCCCACGTTTCATCCCACCAAGAGTCATGCTCAATTTGAATAAGGCGAAGCTCGTTTCCGCTAATTCTAAACTCTTGGGTAGATGAACTCCATTCGTCAGTAATCGTTAGGCGATTGCCCGACGTAGACCATCTAAACGCTTCTGACCAGTTGCCATCCACCCAAACACCAGTGCCATTACGGTTAAAGGTTACGTGGCTGTTTTCCCAAGTTGGTGCATCCCATCGCCAATCTAACCGTCCGTTTACATACTCTTCTTCTGCTACTAATTGCCACGTACCAACGATGCGTCCTCCGCCCAAAAGTAAAACAAGGGCAATGACGATGCCTGCCACTACAACAGCCCCGCCAGCTATCATCATCAATAGCTTTTTATTTGCTGGCTGTTTTGCAGCTACGGCTGGTGTATTTGATGCCGCAGGTGATGGTTGTGAGGGTATGTACTGCGGTGCAGGTTGCACGGGTTGTGCTTGTTGCGGCTGTGCCTGAGGTGCGGTGCTAAAAGCCGTGCCGCAAGATGTACAAAAACTGCTGCCTTGGGGCATTTGCGCCCCGCATTTTGAACAAAACATTTGATTGCCTCCTGTATGCCCGTAATTTTATCTATGATAATTATATGTCATACTTGTTTTGATGTCAACTAATTTTTATTAAAAAAGAACGCCAATAGATATAATCAACTTGAATAAAAATGGGCTTTTTGCAAATCACTAAACTATAAAATAATTAATTTTTAACATGTAATTACTGCCAAAGAAGCGCATAAAGACCGCAGTTTCGACATTATGCAAAAATTGCAGAAAAAACCAGCATAATTAATCCGTTGCCTTCACAACATAATCTCACGGGGAGGTGAAAAAAATGACTAATACAACAAAAGCAAATGCAAAAGCTGCTATGGATGCTTTTAAGTACGAAGTTGCTTCTGAAATCGGTGTTCCTTTGAAAAAAGGTTACAATGGCGATTTGACTTCTGCTCAAAACGGTTCTGTTGGCGGTTACATGGTTAATATCATGCAGCCAGAACGACACGCTACCTTCACAAGGCAAAAAGGCATGAAAAACTGGATAGATACGCAGGTTTGCTACACTTACGTAGTTTCGCTTACATAGTCAATTTTCAAGGTGACAATTCGATTGTGATGTGTTATAATATAGTTGTAGGCAAAATAAAGGTAATGAAATCATAATTATATCTGTCTTGTAAAGTTTAAATAAACATAAACAAACCTAACCAAAAGAGCACTATCTCTAAAATAATACATATACGAAAGGCGCAAAATCAAAAATCGTTTGCAGTATAGAATCAAAAACGAAGGGAGAATATTAGATGACCAATACAAAACAACTATACACTGTCGAAGAAATCAAAGAAAAACTAACACCAATATTTGAAGAAAATGGCGTTATAAAAGCCTTTTTATTTGGCTCATATGCAAAAGGAGAGGCCACAGAAGAAAGCGATGTTGATATTGTAGCTTACGTTGATGAGAGCATGTCTATTTTAGATTTTTGCGGAATTGCTGATGACGCAATTAATAAACTAGGCAAAAAAATAGATTTTTTATATGGCGATGACGTTATTATTGGAGGAAGAATAGACACAGAATTGAAGAAAGAGGGTGTCATCTTGTATGAAAAAATCTGATTTAGAAAGATTTCATAAAATAAGGAACCATAGCCGGAATATTCAAAAAACTCTTCAGAATATCGTTTTTGAAGAGTTTAAAGACCCAAATGACGCAGATGCGAGAGATGTTTGTGCTTTTAGATTATTTCAGATAGGTGAACACTCCAATAAGTTAAGTGCAGACATAAAGAAACAATACTCAGATTTTAACTGGGGTGCAACTTATCGTTTTAGGAATGTGCTAGGACATGACTATGAGAGTGTAAGTGCTAATGCCATCTGGAAAACATGTAGAGAAGACATCCCAAAGCTACTCGCTTATGTTGACAAAATCATAAGTGAGTTAGAGTCGGAATGCAACCTAGCAAGCAATGAAATAGCAACAAACAAGCCGCCTGAATGACGCGCTGCCAAAGCATGTCCGAACTGTACCCAAAAAGCTAAAAAATAAACCTAGCTTTTTGGAACAGCTTAGAGTATTCAGTTTTGCACTCTTCAAGGTAATTTTGTCAGATGAAATTATTTTTCGATAAAAACTCAGCGGTTGGTTTTGAGTTAATACAATTTCCGAACTCATTCAATTCAATTTCACATTCCATCAGTTAATATTTTCACACTTTACTAATTTTCACCAACCACAATCTCACATTGCACCACAATCTTTTGGCAGCGGAACGCTTTGAAAAAAGCAGCTCCGCTGCTTTTTTGATGTGCAAAAATATGAAACGAAATGAAGTGTTTTGTGCATGGGGTCAAGGGGATACCCCTTGCAAGTGGTCTGTGTGGAAACACAGACATTGCTTGGGCGTTCGATCCGCTCCCTTTTGGAGCGGTGTTGTATGCTGGGGTTAGAGCGTAAAAATGTAATTTATAATTTGCTATTTGGATTATAAAGATGTTATTGAAATTTGATTTTACATAATTAAATTTGAAAATTGCGACTATTATTTTGATGTAAAATTGCAATTATCAGTTCTTTATCAATTATAATCTAATTCATAGAACTTATACATGCTCCCTTTTGGAGCGGTGCTATATGCCGAACTTATAGCATAGGTACAATTTGCAATTTGAGTTGATAAAGATACAATTAGGATTTTAGCTTTTGAAATTATAGTTTAAAAATTGTAATTCGTGAAAAGGGGATTACTTATGATAACGACACTAACGTACAAAAGCTACATGACTTTCCTTTGTGAGGTGTGTTGGGAAGCCGTTCAAAAAACACTGGCAACTCAATAATTTTATCGTCAAAACATAAACCCCAAAAATCATCTACCACTTTCAATCATTGACAAAACCGTTTCCAAAGCATCTCCACCTACATGTGCATAGTGCGGTGCAACACCAAGTTCTTGCAACTGCCGTCCGTATGCATTTGTCACATATCCAACATCAAACCTTACAACACTGCCAGTGTTTGGAAGGGGTATCAAAGAAGACATTCCACTAAACACGCTTCCAGTAGGGCTACCCACCAAAGTTGCAAATCCAGAATACTTTGCTAACATCGCAGATGTAGCAGCTCCAGAAAAAGTGTTTCCATTTATTAAAATCCACACATGTCCATTGAAGTTTATATTGTTATCACTTGGACGTATGATAAAATTTCTAGGTAATACATATTGCAAATTTTCCAAATCATCCAAATTAAAATATGGCATGTAATTGGCACTCATAAACTCACTTGCTGACATCCAGCCTGCATAATCGTACGATTCAACATGTACTCCGTTCAGAGTCATTTGAGCAAGACGGAGAGATTCCGACCCGCCTGTAAGAAACTCGTAGTATGTTCCTCGTATTGGTTCGCTGATTAAAGGAGCTATTATCAAATCTACAAAATAAGCAGCAGTACCGCCCCAGTTATCCCGAAGGTCAATTATTAAATGCTCTAATCCTAGCTCTTGACTCAAAAAATCATTTATGATATTTTGGTCATGTTCCAAGTTGCCAATCCACATTTCTTGTATGCGAATGTATCCAATTCTGTTTTCTTCAATAATTCTTGTGGTCACATTGCCGCTCATTATCATGTTCTCAAAATAGTCATAAGGAATTTCAATTCCACCAAAACGCATTTGAGCTGCTTCGGAAGTTAATATGTCGTAGTAATGTTGCCAAATCGAAGAAACACCTTCCTCTGCTTCATCCCTTTCTCTATGTAGCAGTGCCATATGAAAGGTGTAACCTACATCATCCACTGGGAAAAAATGCCCTATGGTATTTATGCGATTTCTTAAATTAGTTATTTGTGTTTCTAAATTGCGAGTAGTTGCACTTGCTCTTGTTCCTAGGTTTTGATAGATAGTTTCAAATTGAGAATTTAGGTCTATGTCATGTTTGCGTTGAATCACATTAAATAATGGAAAATTTTCGTTGAGTGCAACTTGAAGAATTTCTAGGTCTTGCCTATCGGCTTCTATTAGGTTGTCGATGGTTTGAGTTCCATTATCCGATTCATTATTGTAATTATCATCTACTTGCTCTGATTCTGATGAACTGTTGCAAGCGACTAATAAAAGAACTGATGCGAAGCATATCAAGCCTGTTCCAAGTTTGCGGATTGAAATTCTCATTTTTTTCACCTCGATGTAATAATAGGTACTGCCCCTTTTGGGAGCTATGGAAAGTAAGGTTTCGTGAGTTTGTAGTTTAGTATTGTTTTTGGGTGGATTTATTGTCTAATGAATGGCACAGGTTGTGTCATTTGAATATAGTGCTGTTCCCCATGCTCCCATTTTTTGTTCTCTCCTCAATCGTGTTTCTTTTATTCGTTTGGTTGTTCGGGGTGGTTGTATTTGAATATGCCTTCTTCTACTTCTTCGTATTTGATGCCTTGCCAGAGTTTGAAGAACTTACTCCAATGCTCAATTTCACTCCAATGCTCCAAAGAGCTAAGATTATTTCTACGCCCTTTATTCGGAGGTATGTTCATACTTCCTAAAAAAGTTAGATGTTCTATTGGATATTCTCTTTTTTTGCATAACTCAATTTTGTAGCTCATTCCCAAAAAAGGAGTGGTATACGGATAATCTAGCGGCAACAATCTAACTCCTTCCAAATCATTTAGACTGGGAACGGCATCAAACAATTTATCAAAAACATGCACTCTCATAACAATGCCTTCTTTCCAATTGTGCGGCTCCTCTCCAATCTTTTGCAAAATCATATATTTATCGTAAGCCCCATTCTCTTTTGCCGTATCAGTATTGAACTGATAAGCATATACATCGCCTGTATTCCAAAAGTTTTGGAATATGGCTGTTGGTTTTTTAATTCTCTTTTCTTTCGGTTGTTCAGTTTCAAGTTTTATTTTAAGTTTGTCCAACGTCTTCCTCCAACCCGCTGGACCTGTTTTACTCTCCTCCCAAAGAGTTATCCCACCTTCTTTTGCTATCCATTCGAGGGCTTTTTGTCTAACTTCTTCTGTTAGTCTGCCAACTTTCCATTGAGTGTCTGCAAGGGCGTACCAAAAGAGGGGCTCTTCATCAGTATCTCCCATTAGTTCGTCAAATGTTGCTAATATTTTTTCATAGGCTTCTTGATTTGTGAGTTGGTCTTCAAGATATTTCATGTATGTTTCTTTTACATCAAGAGTTGTGTCATTTGAATATAGTGCTGTTCCCCATGTTCCCATTTTTTGTTCTCTCCTTTATTGTGAGTTTTGTTTTCTTGATATTTCTCTATTGTCTATTGTTTGTATTGCTTTTTTGTGCGGTTGTAGATTTATTGCACAACCGCACAAAAGAGTTCTTTATTGCATCACATCCAATGACACGGATTTTCAGATTAATACTATCTTCTCATAATCAACGTTTGCATTCGTTCAAACTGAGCATTTGCTTCGTGCCATTTTCTCATTGTGATTGAATTGATTTTATTGAATAATGCGTCGAGGGTGAAAGCTGTGATTAGGATTTGTTCGGTGGCACGTGCGTTGAAGCGTGATAGATTGGTTATTACGGTAGTCATCTGAATGTCCCTTATGTCTGCAAAACGAGGGTCTCGTCTATGCTCGGTCAGTCGCCTATCGGGACTACTCGACATGCCGACATAAAATACTTCGTCATTTCTATCCGGATTATGAAGCACATAAACCGAATACCTCTCGAAGCTATTACTATTTATCCCTCTTGTCGAAATCTGCGCCCTCACCCAATCCCTAACATCCTGCGATTCCATATAAGCAACAGCAACCGCCGCAGCAATCAATGGGTCAACACTTGGAATAAGAGCAGACACTCCTCCAGCAGACTGCGACCTGAGAGCCTGTCCAGCCGCACCAGCATTTGGTAAAGACCAGTTGCTTATAGACTGAGCACTACCATAAGCAACACCAATGCCAAATATGAGTCTTAATAGCTCCGCAAGACCTTTCCCTATGGGAATAGCAGGCAAAGCTATCTCCCCACTAGGGTCAACAAACATAACAGGATTATTCATAGTATAAGAATAAAGATTACCAGCCTGAAGAATAGACCATACACAATCCTGCATGTTGTTTGTGTTCCAAAACGGGTCGGGTTGAGTAAACCTCCCAGTAGCTGGGTTGTAGTATCTTGCCCTGAGGTAGTAGTTCTGCGTTTCATGGTCAAAGTATTCCCCAGCATACCTCCAAGGGTTTGTGTTTGTTGTATCTTCATCATTAGTAGGATTGTATCCTTGGTAGTAGCTTATCTCATTACCAAACCCATCATTTATGAAATAGTGAAGCTGGTTAGTAGGTTGGACCTCATTAAGGCATATCGCAATAGCTCGGAAATCATCTCACAAGATTTGGAATTGTGTACATTCCAAGCATTAGTACAATGATAAATATGGTGGCAACGACCCATTCAATAGTAGCTTTTTTTAATATAAATTTTATATCCAGCTTGTTTCCTATTAAAAGCTCAGCTAAAAGCCAGCGTAACATCGATAATGGAAATCCTCCAATAATGATAATAAGTGTCCAAAAATACATACCCATAACTATCTCCTCCAGCTACTAGATTGAATATTAAAGAAGATAGCCATTTCGCTTTGCACCTGCATAAGCATACCATGTGATGCTTGGCTGGTTGGAAAGAAATATAGGTTATCTTGCATAAAATATCTGTAACGTCCAAGCAGATGATCGAACTGATGCGCTCCCATTGCTCCGCCTGCAAACCTTGTTCCAAAAGTGCTATTAGAAAATACGTCGCTAGCTCTTTTTATCACTACGTCCCCCGACGCAAGCAGTTGGCTCATTGCTCCCAAAGCAAATGCAAATCTATCTTCTACTTCTTCACGAGTTTGTGAATGCCACATCTCTCTGTGGAACGAATTGAATACAGCTTCTCTCATGGGTTGGCTACCTGATATTTGGCCTGAAAGTATGCCAGCAGCAGACACTCCTGTGCTAAAAAAACCTGGAAATAGTAATGTAAGTGGTTTCGCTATGCCTAGCCCTATTTCGATACCTTGTGCTATGGCTACTGCATTATCTGCGAGATTTCCATCAATACTTCGATAGCCTTGAGTCCATCTAGCCAAAGGCACAGCAACACTACTAAAAGGCACAAATGACCAAGCGGCGAATGAAGCCCATCCATCAAAGCTGACAACTCGCAAAGTATATCTATTATATCTATGAAACGACGGCAAAGTAGTAGTAAAAGCCCTCAACCCACTAGGATCAACAAACATAACAGGATTATTCATAGTATAAGAATAAAGATTACCAGCCTGAAGAATAGACCAAACACAATCCTGCATGTTGTTTGTGTTCCAAAACGGGTCAGGTTGAGTAAACCTCCCAGTAGCTGGGTTAAAGTATCTAGCCCTCAGATAATAGTTCCCTGTT
>Ga0123352_10006338_pt1 | contig 18083 bp, 15 predicted proteins | sample TergutLab28metaG_FD_89700 | JGI IMG/M metagenome (GOLD analysis project Ga0123352, IMG submission 89700) | Labiotermes labralis P1 segment gut microbial communities from Petit-Saut dam, French Guiana - Lab288 P1 | ecosystem: Host-associated > Arthropoda: Insects > Digestive system > Gut ... | reverse complement strand
GTCCTCGTTTAAGGTCTCCAAAGCTGCAAACCTATTTGTAATTTCGACCTGATACTGTTTCCTAACCTCCAGCTCATTTAGCTTACTCAGGTTAAATCTGTGCCTGTCTAAACTCTGTGTCGCTTGCTTGCCCAATGCTAATCTTTCCCTAACCTTTGCAATGACCAGGTAATGATCTGTATCACACTCAGCTCCCCTGAAACTTCGCACATTGACGCTTTGGAACGTCAACCTTTAATTTTTTCAACCTGTCATTATCACTATCATCTGTCATCCTATATACGAAACTCAGTTCTTACTTTCACACACAATAACGTCTACACTGGATATGTGAGTGTAAGGACTGGGTATCAGCGTTGTTTCCCAATTTATTGTGTATTTCACGCATATTATAGTAACAATCATGCAAGTACTTCTACAAAGGCCAATGACAAGTGCTGTTATTGCAACGCTCACACGATTTGCAACATGGATAAAAGTCTGTGCAATATTCTGTTGAAAATTAGGAGCTGGTTGCGCCACTGGATTGCACATCGTCTGAAAAAAATGTATAATTGCAAGCAAGGAAAGAAAAGTTAAGACAAATAAATAATTGGCCTTAGGTTATACTACTAAATATCCGTAGTTCAGTTATCTACGAAGTTCAACTCATCGGCACACTGTCATTTGTCACCTCGACTTGCAAAGAAGACAACAGCAAATCTTGAACCACTTATAATCAAAATTGAGGAACTTCATGATCGGACCGAAGTATGACCTCTGCCTAACAAATGACAATGCAACGTCGTGCCCGTAAGATGGATACGCAGTGTCAGCAGTCAGTGGAGTGGCGAGTGGCAGGAAAAACCTTAAGTATTGTACTAAGAAAGACCTGGTTCCTGCGCTGAGAGACTGCCCCACGCCCCAGCATATTTCAGGATGGTGGCTGGTCTGACAGCTCGAATACTTGGAATGTGAATTCGAAACCCGCTGGGATCGTGGACAAGTATCACTATTGCGTGTTGCGTCGTTCTGTGCAGGCATGAATCTTACTTCGGCCTGTCCCCTGTCAAGAACTCCGACAAAGGATGCAAAAGGTGACATGGTCTCAACAGTAAATCTGAAAACACGAGTGAATGTCACCCGTCAGAACTCTGTGGTCAATATTTCTTGTTTCTTCCACCCAAAAGACCAGAATGTGTCTTACATACGCGAAACCCTCCTTTGGTATTAGCGAGTAAGGTTCGACTGCAGGTTCGTAAGTCGAAATTGTGGCCGACTAATATGCATACGAGTTCTGCAACTGAGCACTTTGGGCACGTTACGACATGCCCGTCGAGCTTTGCAATTCTAGTGACACCCACATACTCTACGCACCACAATGTTGGCATGGCCCCTTAAAGAGCCTTCATCATCCGGAATTGGCAGTTTTAAAACCTCCCGTTACCAAGAGGATGGCTGGAACATTTACAACCGATGGTAAAACCCCCTGGCCTGACATAAGGGATGATAAATCTCAAGCGCTTCTACTGTTTATCTCCCTGTACCGGTATACTGTTGCCGGGCCAACCGTTAGTAGGTGAGAACAAAACTAGCATCAGTTCAACAGAATCTTATGTCCAATTTTCACCTGAAAATTTCTTCTTACAGTCTTCTGTTCAGGGCTAGTAATGACAATGTTTGCACTTCTCATGGAGGTTTCGACCAAATAAATGTACATCTTGCCCATCCTTACCCCTTACCCTATTAAATTAAAATGCAACTGTATAAAAATTGCTGCTGTTACTTTATCACAGAACGGTATCTGTACTAGTGTCACAGCTCGCACAGTTAATTGTGCACGAAATTTAACATACTAACACCCTAAAACAGTCTAACATGGTCTTACACGTGGGTCTGGCGATCTTAAGATCCGTGTGCGTTAACTCCCGAGATCCGCGTGCCCGATAACTTTTAACAACTTGGTGCCTAAGTGTAGTCTACAGAGCTTGGGTATTAACAAACTACAGTACATAAGACCCTTCTTGTCAAACGTTTGGGTCCTCAAGCTCCTATGGGAAGACGGGGTCACAATCAGGTTCGCAAAATCCCAAATTTTAGAACATAACCCGAGCGAGTAAAATGCACACCTATTTTAATAGCATCGTCCCATGTACAGTTCTGTATCTAACAAGACATCTTCCCCTAACGTTTCCAGCCCATGATTGCATACGTTCTCCTTAGCTCCGCTGAGGGTGCTACGTGTCTAGCCACCTCACCCTGAAAATATGCTATCCAACTGGAGAAAGAGCACAAAATTTACAACATTACTCCGTTGCACTCACATAACATAAAGACAGCATACAAGAATTACATAAACCTAAAAAACTATAAGGAAATAAACTAAAAAGTTGTTTAAAGCACTTCAAATCTGAAAGTCATCATTATAGGACAATGCAGTAACTAGATCACCTACCTCGATATTTAAACAACAGGAAGTCAGACGTTCAACTGATATAATTGTTTGTGAAGTACAACACAGCCAGCATAACACACTCTTTCACTACCACAATGTGGATATCAGCAAAAACGAACAGATGAAAACAAGAGCTCAATTTGGATAACAATATCCGTAACAACAATATATTAACTCGGACACACTTCACTGCAGTAAAGAAGCTAAACTTGCTGAGAACAGCAATGCCAACAACGTCGTATGCTACCAACGAAACAATGTATCACAACAAACGATTCGTAAACTGTAAGACTCTGAAAACAAGATGTTCGTATCATTACAGCAACAGTGTAATTACTGATCAACAGACAGGAATATGTCGCACATTTGCAAGCACGTATTAAAAACTCAGTGCAAACATCTTCGTCGACGTGCCGATGATAGCAAGCCACTCTTGTCCGTTCCAAAGCCACGGCTGCACTGGTGAAAAGAAACGCACAGCAGCGGGCGAAACGAAACTTTGTTAGACAGCCGACACAAATACATACAATACTTGGCATAGGTAGCGTCCGGCATGAAACGTTGAACAGTCCACGTAACCAGTAGCTCAACAACACGCAGGATGAATAGCACTGGATAAAAAATAAACAAAGAACTTTTGCTAAGGTAACGTCTACCATACTGGGGTGGATGGAAATCTACAGCAGGTCCTGGAGTCTTCCCCCACCCACTTCTGCCACATTCTAGTAACCTTCTCCTCCCCTTGCACCTTTTTTTCCTTTCCTTCCCAACACACGAGACCTTCCTCACCATCCTCATTTACAGTACATACTTTGCTTGGTAGCATATTAACCGCTTTCTTGCCTATAGCTTAAGCCAGCTAGTTTCTTGCGCTCATTACAACTCAACTCACTGAGCAGCAACACAAAGGAGATACGTACTTCAGCCAACAACATGCACTATCATGAACTCACTATGTACCGTATAAAACTTGATACTGTCACGGCTGTGTTACAGGATGACACCGTGCAATCTGGCTTACAGGTACCAACTTACCGGAGGAGCCCACTGCCTCCATCTCCTACAATTAAAACGGAAGAAGTTTCAAAACCTGAAACTTGCATTGCAAACTAAGACACATCTCCCGGAACACCGAATTTTCACTGTTCTTGAACAAGTTTCATGCCAGGATAACCTTAGTGCCAAGTAGTGTTCAGAACTTCTGGGATGTGACGCCGTGTGATGACGAGAGTACGTTATTTCGAAACGTCGGGAAACATCAACTTCACCCTAAATCCTTATGAACAGACATGTAGAAACCTCAAACCTCGCAACTTTTAAATAATTTAACGAAATATCAGCCGCTGATTATGTGCCTCACTGACCTACTTCTAAATCTGAACCAACTCCACGTGCGAAAACGTTCAATTACATGTAATTAATATTCGGAACTTCCGCATTGACGGTTTTAAAAAACTAACACCCCCTTTCCCCAAGAGTGTATACGCATGTAACAAATTTGACCCACAGTGGTGGCACAAGGCACGCAGCGGACCCAGGCAAGTCACATTTACTGATGTATAGAGCAGCTTTATTTCCATTCTCGGTTTGTTGTTTCCTGTCTGAATTTGTTGTTCTCTTTCCTAAGTTTGTTTCCCCTCCCAAACTGTTACTCTCTTTTCTCAATTTGTCGGGCCCTTCTTCAGTTAGCCTTTTGTTTTCAGTATTTTGTTTCATCACTAAATCTACTGTTCCCTTCCCTCAGTTTCTAGTTTCCTTCGCAAACTTGTTTCCTTTCTCAGTATGTTGTTCCTTTCTTTGGTTAGCGGTCTGTTTCCTAACTTTTTATTGCATTCCGTAATTATTGCTATCCCAGTAATTCATTACAGATAATATTTAAATAGCGTTATTTAACGATGTTTTCAATTACTAAGATTACATATAATCGTAAGGCAGATAGTGAGTTTATGTACTGTCCTATTTACATTCCTTAACACTGTCCACATGGTTAAAGCATCACATCACGCCGGCATATAGGAGAGAGAGGCGGTACAGTTTATGTGATTCTGAACCATGTCACTGCATGCAGGGTGATCAGCTTCAGGCCTTGACCGTTTTAGAGCCAGGAAACACGCAATAAGAGACTGGCTGAATTCCACAGTCGATTTGGAAACATTAGAGAACAGAAGGAATCTTACCCGTGCCAAGATTCGAGCCATGGTTCCCAGGTCGTCAGATCCACAACCTTGTCACTACACCAACACAGCCACCGCGTCTTAATTTGCATTCCCTTCACGACTTACTATTTCAAGACAGTTACATATCTGCCCTCCAGTGTACGTGGGGCATAGAACATTACACATAGAAATATTAATAAATACTCGGATCTGACGCCGTGCAGTCTGGTAAACAGGCATGGGAAGATATTACTATCTCCATACTGGGAGACTGTCCAGCTTTGGTACCACTCTATAAGTAGCAAATCATACACATAAGCGAACTCCACTATTCATCTTCAAATTGGCTACGGCCAATATTTAACGAAACAAAAGGCATAATAATTTCACATTGTTTTAGCGTATAAACTAAGCTTTCCTTGAAGATGGTGCTGACAGCCAACGAAACATGTTCGAATACAGTCTGACTTTATAAGAACATTTTTAAAGCCTTCTTTGGTGCACACTGTCATAACAGTGTTTCGTCAAATATAAGGCATAATAATTGTTGACATTATGCAGCGCAAATACCAATACGCTGTAACAATTTATTTGTATTGGTAACAAATATATCTCAATAAATGAGCAACGAGAAGAAAGAGATAAGCAAACGAGCAAGCGAAGAATACATGAGGAGAGCATCAAACTCCCTTCTCAATACGTCCCTCAACACGCTCTTCTAAACAAAATTGGCACGACCTACTACACTACTGCACATGCGCGTTGATTTAACAATGACAGAACGGTTGTTATGCTACACAGACATACACATATATACACAAACTGGGGTGCTGATAAGTCCTTAGCCCGACCAGGAAGGAAACAAGCTCGGAAGCATGTCAGGGACGCGCGCGATTTCAACAACATTGAGACGTGAGCTGTCATCAAGTTTCTTTTTCCTTGCAAGGCAAGGCGCCGAAGGAAATTCATGCCATTCTGACAGAAACATTAGCTTGTTTCCTTCCTGGTCGTGCTAAGGACTTATCAACAGCCCTGTAGACCTCTTAACGATTTAGTTTTATAATTTATCACTATTATAGCAAAAATTTACAGGTTTTGCCACTGCGATTAACATAAACTTGATAACACACAGATTCTTATTACGAAAGAATGTGAAAACCGTGCCCAAGATTCCATTTCTCATACCGCTCCTACAGTACGAAGGGGTGGGGGAAGGGGGTGGAAGGCCATGTGAAGTACTGAACTGACTGGCCATTCTGTTTCTTGGCTACTTGTACACGGCAATTTCTGTGCTGCGTTGAGACGTTACAAACGTAACAAACACACACGTGAAGATGTCACAGAGCTTATTGTCCTATGGGAGACATCAGTCACACTTAAAAATCAGGACCGGGACAGCTCCGTCAGTGTACTACACGGGCTGCAGATCCCAAAGAGTACAGAAGTGCTTTAGAGCACATGTAGCCACCTAGCATCGTGTACAATCATCAGCGGGGTTCTTGACCGGGGACGACAACTGACCACTCACTTCCAACTAGCGCGAAGTTTAAGAATAAGCAATTAATTACAAGGAGGAAAACTTCTGGTGGTAATATTACTGGCAGTGACACCGAAGGATTAACTATAAACGCGATGCATGCAATATTCTCACTGAACGACTGACAAGTCACCTTAAATCCCTGCTTCTCCGTAATATTCATTATACATTACAAACGCACTCATTCCACACTCATTCTCAGTGGTCTCTTCTCTACATTTTACAAACACAAAAACACACATGCGTGCGCAATGGTACAGGTGCCACGAGTCTGTACAACTATCAGCACACAACTACAGTATTTTCTGTCACAACCGCGACAAATTTCAGTATAATGGGCCCCGATATATATTTACTGCATTCGTAGTTTCAGAATTCATTCCAGACATTTGACCTTAGACAGCCTAGTCAGAAAAAAGAAACAACGTATGTTTACATGTAACACTGAGGCGCGAACGCGAAACCATTGTTGCCGAGGAAAAACAATACGTATTACACATTCTTAGTGTGTTTTTCCCTAATTATCCACCATGCAAGCTCATACGCCGTATTCCACTGACATTAGCAGCTTATCCGGCTCTACCATATTTTTCTACATTATCCCATAAACGGCACGATTATTTTGAAAATGTCACGGAACACAAAATATGTGTTTTGATTTTCTCTACAACATTTTCCTGAAACCCATCACGTTCCAAGAATAAGTGAGCGATATATGATACATGTACATAGGTCTTCCAGTAATGTACTCGTTATTCTTGCCAGATTTTAATGAAAACTGAATTTTCTCGCCAGATTTTCGAAAAATACTCAAACGTCAAATTTAGTGAAAATCCATCCAGTAGGAGCAGAGTTGTTCCATGCTGGTGGGCAGGCGGACGGACATCACGGAGCTAATAGTCGCTCCTCGCAATTTTACGAACACGCCTAAAATTGCCAGTGCCTTAGCGACATCGAAAAAAAATCACTTTCGGAATGTGTGTGTGTGTGTGTGTGTGTCCCGAATTTACGTGTAATTTTTCCACACTTGTTCACACTTGATTCTTGTGTAGTTCGGGACGATACACTAAATAGGATGTAAATAAATATTGCCACGGCAGTTTTTAAATGTCCAGTAACTATACTAAAGTAATTAAATCAGACGCTGCAGAATGTAACCCGAAATTCTGAACAGGCATCTGTAACTATGGCTACAACACGTTACAGAAAGTCAGTTCGTTTCTGTACAACTTTTTAATCCAAAATCCGTTGCAGTATGATCCCACGCCTACTTCTCAAACGCTTCTTCCTTTGCGTCTTTCAAACAATGAATATGCATGCATTTTCTGCTTATCTGTGCGTGCTACGCATTTCTCCAATCTTATCAATCCGCGCCTGAAGGCAATACCAAAGTTCAAGAAGAAGACGTTAAGATCGTTAAGATACATATATATATATATATATGTGTGTGTGTGTGTGTGGGGGGGGGGGACCTTGGACAGCGTAGTCGGGATAGCGACTCACTACGGGCTGGACGGTCAGAGGATCGGGACGGTCAGAGGATCGAATCCCGCTTGTGGCGAGATTTTCCGCACCCGTCCAGACCGGCTCTGAGGCCCACCCAGCCTCCCATACAATGGGTACCGGGGTAAAGCGGCCGGAGCGTTGCGTTGACCACCCACCCCATCTAGCGCCGAGGTTAAAGAAAGAGTAGAGCTATACCTCTATTCCCCCTCTGGGCCTTCGTGGCCTGTTCTAGGTTCAACTTTACCATATACATATACATACATACATACATATATATATATATATATGCTACACGACTCTTCTGCAATACCTTTATGCATTAGGGTTGCCTATTTCTAAATATCCGTAATTCTTCTGACGACACAAGAAACAATTGAATAATGTCTCACCGCAGCTACTCGTGATATACGGTTCACTTTTTATCAGATTTGGAATCGTTAAATCAACAATGGCACACATAAATTACAGCATACTTAGCATTACGTAATGCTGCCTCAACAGTAAAGCTGTTCGTCATTATTGCGTTCTTGTGTGATGCCGCGCTGCGTCCGGACGTTTCGGTGCAACGAGGTGGCCCAGTCTTAAAGGGTAGAAATTTCAACGAAAAATGGCTTCTTTTTGAACCCTCAGCTACACTGCTGCGAAAACCCTAAACCCTAAAACTCGCACAGATGTTCCTATTCTCAACACTACGCCATGATGACGTACAAGGCAGTGCAGGCAAGGCCTCATGAATTTTAATCCTGACAGCAGATTGAGGTGAGAGATCAGCTTCATCTCCCGCCACCTCCCCCCCCCCCCATTTTCTCGTACCTGTTTGGACAGGAGACGAAGGGGGGTTCCAGAGTCGGGCACATAGGCCGGCTCCGGCCGGAAAACAAAATCAACCCTGTCTGGCAAATGAGCTTTCTCTGCTCTTGGTTAAGTATGGTATGATTATAAGAACCCATGTGGACTACCTAAATTAAACGCAACCAAAGAGTGACAGAACAATTTCACTCCAAATTACACTGACCGTCAGCAGTTAGCAAATCTTCCCATGTCTCATGCTTGATGTCGTACTCACTCACAAAATGCCTTTATACACTCGTACGATATGAAAAATGGTTACGTTGACGGTTTTTAGCAATTATGCTTACATAAAACTCAAGGGAACTGAAGCCTACAGTTTGATTTTATGACTGGGGCCCGTCCAGTCACCCGGTCGACTTCACACCTAGTCAGAGCTACCCACAGCATGATTAAATACGTACTTCATTGGGGGTGGTCAGTTCATCCACTGCATGCGCCAATTGGAGGATATTTCGTGAAACGCTGCGACAGATAACAAGCGTCATGTAGAGTTCCATGCAACTTGTTATCACAGGCTACAGCACGAATGCGAGGAATGGGTTACATCATGCGTGTTTTACAGGAAATAAAAGTATCTTATTTACAGAAAACCGCAGTAACACTGTTTGGATGCGCTAACATTCTGCAATTTGCCTAAAGAAATGGTTCCATATAGTTCTTACAATAACAGCCGATCATAATTTTGTGTGTGCGTGCGCGCGCGCATGCGTGTTAAAACTACATTTTTTTAAACATTACTTACACTAATTTCTGGATTCAGAAGGTTAAACTGGCCAACCTCTGCCTGTTTCTCTCTCTATCTCCATGCAGCAGAGTCCTTCTTGAAACACTAACAGGTTCTCTGCCAGTCAAGAAATTAATTCCCCGCATTTTACGGAACACGAAGATTCATTACCGCATTCACTAAAGCCTGCCAACTGTCCCTATTCTGAACCAGATCAATCCAGTCCATGCCCCCTCCCCCCATTCCACTTCCTGAAGATCCATTTTAATATTATATCCTCATCTACGCCTCGGTCTTCCAAGCGGACTCTTTCCCTTAGTTTCGCCACCAAAACCCTGTATGAAGACCTCCTTTCCCCCACACGTTCTACATGTCCCGTCCATTCCATGCTTTTTGATTTGAACACCCGAATAATATTTGGCAAGGAGTATAAATCACTAAGTTCCTCGTTATGCAGTCTCCTCCACTCCCCTGTTACCTCGTCCCTCTTAGGCCCACGTATATTCCTCAACACCATATTCTACAACACCCTCGGCTTGCGTTCCTCCCTCAATGTCAGGGACAAAGTTTCACACCCACACAACACAACATAACCTGGCCGTTATATCACAAATTAAAATTTCGTTTGATATATTCCATCAACCAGTAACGATCAACACTGCCCAATTTTAACTTGTTCTCTTGTTAACGGCTGCTACATTACAATCGTGCTCGTGTATATGGCGTTTTCAAACAATAAAATTGCACAACTGTGGATTACAAACTGGAAAAGATTCGGAAGAAACAGTCGCGGTACTTTAAATTCCAACCCATGGCGTCCAGCACAGTCAGTGAAAACAAATCCAACGCAATGTTCATCAGAAGAGATATGTAAGCCTAAAATATTTACCTTCTTGGTTTACAGTTCGGTACTCCTGAAAATGAACCTTACGAACGGATAAAGACACTGGCACAAACTACACCATATCATGAATTTGTTGAAATATCAAATAAAAGATCTGGTCCGAAAAATCCTTAATTCTTATAAATCGACTGGGAACTGGCATGTTATTCATTTTCTTAAATTTATAACTGTGATCATCTGTAGGATTTATTCCACTCATTTCAATTAACTGTATGCAATTTCCAAGTATCGCCGCAATGCATCGAATTCTGATACGGAATGTAAGTTCCCCAGTCGTTCAAAATGTGATCAGTCTGTGAATGGATTGACGTCATGTGGTAAAATGTAGTTTCTAGTACTGGTGCAAAATATTACTGGCCTACCAGTCATTCGAATTAGAATGCGGTTTGAAAAATCAGGAATAGTGGTTCAACTGACACCAGGCGCAAAGACAGGTTTCGTTTCTCCAAAGCGTCCAAACTGGATCTGGGTCCTACCAAGCTCCCAAATGAATAGAATCAGGGTGCGCTTGTACCGGAGGTGAAGCAGTTGGGGCCTAGAGTTGACCACCCATCTGCACCTAGTATCAAGGTTGGGAATGAGTTCCCATACGCCTTCACTTCACGCCGTTCACCGAGACGACTTCACTTTTACTTCACTAATCATTCGAGCCCCCTTGTTGTCGGCACAAACAGCTTATTACAGGGGTGCATAAATCCCAGATGCCAGGCCGCCCAGACGATTAACGTTGTAACGTGGCGCCCTTATATTTGTAGGTCCTATGTGACCTTTCTTGCAACCAGAATTCTGAAGTGACTCGCAGATTTTTGGAAAATTTGTGCACCCTTGGCCTACCGGCATTCGTTTCCCGCGACAGTGCAAAGCGATAACGACCGAACACAGACTGTCAGTACAAAATTATTTATAAAACTAGGAAAGCCACAAAGCTTTAACACTTATGGCACGTTCGATCTGTAACTGCCCCAGATTCTAAATTCGTGACTATCTTCAGCAAAAACAGTAACTATGCGAGTAGGTTAAACGTATCTCTCCGCGTTATAAGCAACTCACGTTATTTTAACTTAGCTCTGGATGTCAGCAACAGATTTACCCTCGATCACAAACGATACCTCAGGAACAGCAAAATAGCGTAATTCTTGTAAGGAACTCGTAAGCGGCGAGGTTTGTCGACCATACTGGATTATTGTGTTTAGGCCGCCAGGTCATACATCACCGAAAACACCGTCTATTTCAGTTACGTAAATCAATCACATTGCGACATAATCACGAATGCAGAAAAGTTTTTATGCAAAGTGCCTGTCATTTCTGTTTAACAAAAACCTGAATATGCTGGCAAATTTGTGTAAAAACCTCAACTTGAAGTTTCAAGAAAACCCTTCCTGTGGGAGTCCTGCCGTTCGGTGCGGACGAACAGACCGACAGACAGACAAGTTCGAAGAGGCGTAACAAGACTAGGTGTCGCTGTAAGCAGCTTCTTTTTGAATGCCTATAAGAAGGTGTTTCCTAAACTGTCTTGCTCGCCGACCCATTCTGACTTCGAAAAATAACTACGAATCGTCCTACCCTTAATCAAGCATATATAGCGCGTCCGGACGACACGAATCCACAATTAAAAACCTGTATCTCAGAACTGATTTTAGATAGACGCTAATACATACCAGTGGCGTATGTAACAATGCAGTGCATGATTTTACCTTCAATAAAATGAATGTTGTTCGCTTCGTGGATACAGGGAGTTTCTTAAACAGATATTCGAACGGTCGTACGGAATAAAAACATCGCGTATTAAAGAAGTCCCTCGACTACTTTTAACAAACATTATTTATTTAAATTAAAAAATAAGTAAACTTCAAAGCAGCCATTACAGAAACGTACCCACGGATCCTCTGGTAACTGATCGCAGATCCCTCGGGATCCTCGGACCACACTTTTTGAACCACTGTTCTAAAACATTGTTATCTTAAGATAAGACCGCTGCCAGCGTCTAAATAATAATACCGCTCGCTACTGGAGCCGTAAGTTCTGAAACATACATTCAGTATTACGCGGGGCATTTGAAATGTGAGTAGACTACAGTGAACTGCTCTCGGTAAGCCAACATTCGTGTTCCCCACGAGGGGTACGTGCTAACGACTGACACAGAACTTTGGTGCTACACTAACCAAAGTCATTAACAAGATGCGGAATGTCCACGCGCTGCATAACTCTTCTGACGAATTCGCTGTTTATTGCTTCCAGATTTTCAATTCGCATTCTCTAGGGGAATGGATGAATCAGTGAAAGAGAACAGTGTAGACAGTCCAGACATCAAAAGTGATCATCCTAGATGAAGGATGAAATAAGTTGGCTGCGGCCAACTTGGATTTACTTTGAATGGACCATCTCCAGTATCGAAGTAAACAAACCTGTTACTACGTGTTTCTCTGCAATGACCTAAGGGGTGCTTCTCCTGTTTGCTGCCTGGTTTATTTCTCTGTTTTTGTTTGAAAATAACCTACTATGATTTTTAAATGGAAGGGCGGCCACACACCATTTGTGCTAGATTTTATGAAGGATGGTGAGTGTTTGTGGAACACAAAATGTGAGCATGCTACAAACAAAACAACTAGTGAAAATGCATTCGCAGAAGCTGAACTTTCAGAACTCGCCGCCGAGGATGTAAAATTTAAAATCAGAAAAATTTGTACTACATATGCCGATGAGCTAAGGCAACAAAACAAGAAAAACTGTACTGCAAGCCTACACGACATTAATGTGCCGAAATTGTTTTGTTTCAAGCAAGCACATTCATTCCTGCCTGGCGTCTGTATTCCATGAACCTCACTGTCAACAAAGGCTCTTTTTCTCAATAATTCTTCTGCATTCCTTCACGAAACAGCCACACATAACACTGTGCCTAAACGCAAGACTTCAGTTGCTGCCATTTTGAAATAAACTATCCTTTTTCGATGTGGATGAAAAATGTAACCGGAATCTGGTTCATCCACCGAGTTCATTTTGGATGACTCATCCGCGACGATCCTTCCAACACGACCAACGTGAACCCTCATTACCGTCTGTTTCTGTCCTACAGGCCAAAACAGCGAGGAGACTGAAGAGTTCACACTGGCAAACGCCAGTTTTTACATGTATCTTGCAACGCCATAAAGCCTGTACGTTTTCTCCATAACGCAGCAAAAATTTACCATCGATCAAGGTGTTGTCAAAATACAGGGTTATTCAAAATGACTGTCGGAGTTTTAACAACTTGTCATACACAATACACTTGAGATAGGAGTATATGTATTTTTTTTTTTATTTAATAGAACAGTTTTTGTTACAGACCTTACAGGTGCTCTTTGCGAATTTCTAGATCCATCAGTGCAACAGGGTTATTCAAAATGATTGTGGGGGTTTTAACAACTTGTCACACACAATACACTTGAGATAGGAGTATGTAGTTTGCACCGATGGACCTAGAAATTTTCAAAGAGCACCTGTAAGGTATGTAACAAAAACTTGGAGTGTTGTTCGATTAGATAAAAAAAAATACATATACTCCTATCTCAAGTGTATCGTGTATGACAAGTTGTTAAAACCGAGACAAGCATTTTGAATAACCCTGTACAGATAAAACGTACAGTATATGCAATTTCTGCGGACAGCGAAAGCTTCAAAACATTATGTTAAAAAAGCACTACTGTAACAGAAGAGAACAAACATCCTTTACAGGACAGGCTAAATATATTCAAGACTTCCTTTCGCATTTCGTGTGGGATGATGGGATAGCCGTATTGACGACTAAGCTTGATTTTCGCGTGGGATTAGGTAAGCCTATGTACGCTGGTGGTGCGCGTAGAAACGCGTATTTGTCTTTATTTAAAGCGTCCGTTATGTTTATCCGATTTTAACCGAAACTGAAACGGCTCGAAAATTTCCTGTAAAATGACCCGATATCAATTCTCGCTTCGTTCTGGCGTTATACGCTCACAGACAAACGGTAGGGCAGATGGATGAACGGAAGGACGGTGGTATTTTAATTGACGCTCCTCGGAGATGCGATCACACCCAAATCTACGTCATTAAAAGTGAGTGGACTGCTATCGATACGTAAAAACAGTTCTCATGCTTACTACAGAGTGTACAATGTTGGCAATACGCGATCAGATGGCGAGCGGATTGTTATCGATACGTAATTTGTCTGCAGCTAAGGTACTAAGAACAAACCCACACAGCTTGCCAAGATGAGGGGAATGTTTGGAGGCTTTAACGGGGGAAGGAGGCGGGGGATCTCACTTCTGTTGTCAGTCCAGAGGAGTAAAGTCGAGTGCTCCGAGTTGCTGGTTTCAACTGGTCGAGACATGACTTGCCCATCCAACCTTCACAGTGCAGAAGTCGCGTAAGTAAAAATATCTCTTACCTACATTCCAATGTGTTACTGCAGCTCTTCTAGCAGTATGAAAAGCAAAGTCTGAGACTACCACGCAGACAGTGCCTGTGAAAACTAGTGTGGAAACGTGCAGAAGGAAACGGCCGTGTCACTCGGCGAGTATTAATGTACTCTCACTTGAATTTACAGATACCAGGCAGCACAACAATGCCTCCCTGTACGTGCCACAAAACAGGATACTGTTTATGATTGAATATGCGTGGGCGTTTACGCGTGCGTGTGTGTGTCTTACGTCGTTTTAACGCTGTTTCCAATGAAAGGAGTATCGTTCACAAATTTACGCAGACTGTAGCTCTACAGTTCGAAAATGTGTTATATGAAGGTAAAATTACTGACTTCATTGACTGTTTTAAAGGAGAAGTGATAAAGGGAAGGAAAGGTACAAGGAAGGGGAAAAAATAGGATGAAGAAAAGAATGTGGAAGCAATTATTTCTCGTTGAATTCCAAGGGACGTTTTCTACTGGTGCGACGGTAAAATATGTAAGTATTTGGTGTGAAGACAGAAAGCAACGTAAATATTGAGTAACACTAGCACGTCTGGTGGTGCTACGGTAAGCTTCCTGCATGATGCTTCTTCAATAAATCTCATGCTAATTGCCGGCTAAAGTTGAGTAGCTTATCTTAGCTACACTGCCACTCCCCCACCCCCCAATCGCTGTCGATATCGCAGCTCGTCTTTCCACCCGCATTTCCCTTGCCTTGTAACCCTCTCCAACAGTTGAAGGGTCATCATAAGACAGCATATAATCTTCATTATACCCTGCAAACCGCAGATGTTAAGACAGTGCGTCGTCAGTACGAGAGACATTAAATCTCGCCAGGTTATGGCGCTTACAAATTTTGTGGCCTCACCAAGGAGAATGTCAGAACCCAACCTCTCTTTACTAAACAGCTGTTCTCAGTACCCCTCTACAATCACCTCTCACCTAGAACCAGAACAGACCGGTCCGTAAGTCTGGAAGCTCTTGGCCTGAAGTTGCCTCTGTCGTCATGTATGGTGCCATAAAAACACACCGGACGACAAGCTAGACACGTACATCATTCATTAAATATAATTATCCAACACAATTTAATTCGGTGCAACAAATCTCGGTCCTGAACATATCCGGTCGAGGGAAATATTCGTCAATTACTGTACGTTAAAATTAAGAATAAGCAAAACATGATTACATAAAAAGCAATGACGTGGAATAAAGAGACTAAAACAAACGGTAAATGAAAATAATAATTAGAATAAAGCCAATAAAGGGGAAAAGGTGGTGTTAATTGCTGGTAATACTTCTTCTTTTTTCATTGGCACTACAGCCCACTGTGGGCTTTGTGGACTGTCGAACAATGTCCTTCCATTTTTTTCCTAACTGCCACCAACTCTCTCCATCTTCTCACTCCCAGCACTTGAAGATCTCATACTACTTCCTCTTTCCATCTTTTCCTGGGTCTTCCCCCTCTTTTCGTCCCTTCCAGTTCTTGAGTGAAGATCTTTTTGGGCATCCTATCCTCCTCCATTCTCTCTAGGTGACCTAACCAGCTTATCCTTTGTCCATTTATCCATTTTACTATATTTTCTCCTTTGCTCATTGCTGGTAATAAAGCTAAACACAAAAGTTGTTCAATGTACACAAGAAACTCAATTTATATAAATACAAAGAGACCGAATCTTAAAGATGCAAAGAATAATACAACAGCAATAAAATCAAATACTACTATAATTAATGCAGAGCAGAAGAAACATATTCGTAAGAAAAATAATCCCAGAGACATTTAAATTAGCAGCAGCGATGAAGTTAAACAAAATGATAGGCTCACGTCTACGATACTTACTGTGCACAATATAAATAACCCAGCTCACACAGTTTCTAAAACACTCCTACAGCAGCAGTTTAAGAGTAAGATAAACTACCACACTAACACAACACAGAAGATTCTATACAATTACCAACAGCCTTTCCAATTTAAAGTTCAACACAGAATGTAAACCGATGGCACTGTATACAATCTGCATCGTACATTTTGAATCACCTATAAATGAATTCATAAACGTGGCACAATATTAGATTACAAATAACACAGATGACTACGCAGAAAGGAAAAGATAAACTTACTGAAAGCCACGTGCAATCACATTACTTTATATCTGATGTGGCCCTACAAACATCCACAAAAGGGGTAGCAATGTCATCAACAATAACGGGGTTCACGTCTGGAACTGCACTGCGCAACTCTCAATGACGGCTTATATACCACAATACTCCAATTAAAACAATCAGCTAATGCGCTGGACACGTAGATGATAAGCATTCATAACCTAGGACATAAGAAATACTGCAGTATATATGAGAAACTATTTCAACGGGGTGCATTAGACACTGAAATTTAATGCCCCAGCCGAAATGCACAGAAACGGCTTTCCTGGATCTAAAGACAGGAAGCAACATCACACATACACGAGTATTACAACCTAAAGACATTTCTACAAAACTCAATGCCAGCGTTACCACTATAGATAACTTGTTACTCAAACCCAAGAACCAAAACGATCAGCCTATGGATTCGTTACACCGAGTTCATTATTTACTTGCAAGAAACAATATAAATAAAATGAATACAGTCTCGTAATAAAAACGGTAAGGTAATGGCTTCAAAAGAATAAACCAAAAAACTTCATAAAAAGGCAAAGAAGAAACAATAAGACCAACGACGTGACAAGCACAGTAATGACTAATAATGGAGGATGTGGCTAATGTTCGCTAGCGATATAAGGACACACAAATAGAAACGGCATGTGCACCTAGTTTATACAAATCAAAACCCGCTGTAAACAAAACTGAATTCCATAAACAAGAAAGGACGCATGCAGGCTACAAATTCATTCTTCCGGGCCGTCAGAACTACACACGGCACACAAAACTGAAGCGCTCAAAATTTTGGAAGTGGGTCGGAAACCGGAAATGATGTAAGCACACAGCTGGCGTCATAATTAAAATCATTCGCAACTTCCTATTGTACTTCTTCTATGAGGCATTGCTCTACCTTCCATACATTTCAGTTGTTTGTCATACACACATTAAGCAAAGACACGAATGTTTCATCTAAATAAAATCGTGTATTAATTCTACTTTTTTTATGTATGTACAGTGCATCTTGTATACAGTTTTTATTTCAACCAACAATACACACTATACAAACTGCGTACCTTTAACGAAGTACAACTTCGGAACTCCCGGAGGACGATACAAATGTATCGAAACATGTAGAAGTGATTATAACATAAATATTGTTAAAATAAAAAATATTGTGCATTGTTGGTTGAAATAAAAATAAATTCTAATAACTGTGTAACTGGCAGCCACAGCAAAATGAGGGTGCATTCTGCACTTCGCTTGGACGTGTATGCTAGCTGGTACAGAAGTGGGTAAGACCAGCGTTGATGCGATATAAAATGTTCCAGTTCGAGTGGTGGTTTCGGCAAACTTTTTCCTTTTAATTCTCCGACCCCCCCTCCCCCCCGGCCTATGTTGTACTTGCATAAATGCCAATTTC